>VFQU01000732.1_pt1 | contig 24713 bp, 18 predicted proteins | sample 3512311 | NCBI WGS metagenome assembly VFQU01 (sample SAMN10412377, study PRJNA504923) | tailings metagenome | isolation source: Relicate 3 Philex TSF3 active mining site | place: Philippines: Tuba, Benguet | collected 2017-08-29
GGTAGTACATCAGCTGGTCGGCGTCGACCGGCTTGTACTTCTGGCCGTGCGGCGCATAAATGCCGATCTGCCGGAACAGGCCCTCCATGCCGAAGGTGCGGGCCTCGTCGGCGACGATCGGCACGCAGCGCGGGCCGACCTGCTTGTCGCGCAGGATGATGTTGAAGGCCTGCACGAAGGCCATGGTGGTGCTGATCTCACGGTCGCCGCTGGCCTTCAGCAGGCGGTCGAAAGCGTTCAGCTCGGGAACCTTCAGCGACTCGCTGGCCTTGACCCGGCGCTGCGGCAGCGGGCCGCCGAGTGCCGCGCGACGCGCCTTCAGGTACTGCACTTCCGGCGAGTCGGGGCCCGGATGGTAGAACGGCACCTCGGCCAGCTTTTCGTCCGGCACCGGGATCTTGAAGCGGTCGCGGAAGGCGCGCACGGCTTCGTCGTCGAGCTTCTTGGTCTGGTGGGTCGGGTTCAGCGACTCACCCGCCTTGCCCATGCCGTAGCCCTTGACCGTCTTGGCCAGGATGACCGTCGGCATGCCCTGGGTCTTCATCGCGGCGTCGTAGGCGGCGTAGACCTTGTGCGGATCGTGGCCGCCGCGGTTCAGGCGCCAGATGTCCTCGTCGCTGAGGTTGGCGACGAGCGCCGCAGTTTCCGGGTACTTGCCGAAGAAGTTGTCGCGCGTGTACTTGCCGCCGAAGGCCTTGCAGTTCTGGTACTCGCCGTCGACGGTTTCCATCATCAGCTGACGCAGCTTGCCGGTGGTGTCGCGGGCCAGCAGCGGATCCCAGTAGCTGCCCCAGACCAGCTTGAGCACGTTCCAGTTGGCGCCGCGGAAGCTGCCTTCGAGTTCCTGGATGATCTTGCCGTTGCCGCGCACCGGGCCGTCCAGGCGCTGCAGGTTGCAGTTGATCACGAAGATCAGGTTGTCGAGGCCCTCGCGGCCGGCCAGCGCGATCGCGCCCAGGCTCTCGGGTTCGTCGCATTCGCCGTCGCCGAGGAAGCACCAGACCTTGCGGTCGGTTTTCGGCATCAGGCCGCGGCCTTCGAGGTACTTCCAGAACCTCGCCTGGTAGATCGCGCTGATCGGCCCCAGGCCCATCGAAACGGTGGGCAGCTGCCAGAAGTCCGGCATCAGCCAGGGGTGCGGGTAGGAGCTGACGCCCTTGCCGTCGACCTCCATTCGGAAGTGGTCGAGCTGGCTCTCGCTGATGCGGCCTTCGAGGAAGGCGCGCGCATACACGCCCGGCGAAGAGTGGCCCTGCACCCCGATCAGGTCACCCGGATGGTCGGCACTGGGGGCGCGCCAGAAGTGGTTGAAACCGACGTCGTAGAGCGTGGCCGAGGAGGCGAAGCTGGCGATGTGGCCGCCGAGCTCGCCCGGCTTGCGGTTCGCCCGCACCACCATGGCCATCGCGTTCCAGCGGATGATCGAGCGGATCCGCCACTCCAGCGCGGCGTCGCCGGGGCTCTTCGGCTCCAGGTGCGCGGGGATGGTGTTGACGTACTCGGTGGTCGGGCTGAAGGGCAGGTGGGCGCCCGCGCGGCGGGTCTGCTCGACCATGCGCTCCAGCAGGTAGTGCGCGCGCTCGCCGCCGTCGGCCGCGATCACCGCCGACAGCGCTTCGACCCATTCCTGGGTTTCGGTGGGGTCGAGATCGGTGTCGATCAGGTCCTGCAGATCATTCATGGCGGCCCTCCGGAGGCTGCGGCTGTGCGCGGTGGTGTACGATTGGTATCTCAGTGGTCTGCATGGCGACGCTGCGCTGCCCGACCTCGCCGCGCATGCGCGGACGAAACCGGCGCATGGTAACCGATGGCGAGGATCGCCGGCTTTCTGTTGCAAGGCAGCATGAGCGTACTTCTGCGTATGGAACACTCGACCCGGCCGCACGTCGAGCGGGACCCTCGGCGCGACGGTGGGCGACGGGCGATAGATACCACTCGCGCAAGTGGTCTGCAGCGCGAGGGCGGCGGGGTTTGCAATCCGGGCGCGCAGTGCAATCCTCACCGGGCCGTGGCCGCCTCCCGGCCGACGTCTCGCCCGCCATGCATTCGATCGCCCGCTCCGCCGCTCCCGCTCTACGTTCGCCGCTTGCGCTGCGCGACGACTGTGGCGCACTGCTGGTGAGGCAGTTGGCCGGGCCTACCGGCCTGAAGCCCGAGCAGATCGACCGCATGCACGCACTGCATGGACGCCACCGGGAGTTCGCGGCGGGCGAGACCCTGTTCCACCTCGGCGCCAGTCTCGACGCACTGTTCCTGTCCCGAAGCGGGAGCCTGAAGTCGGTCGCGATCGACGAAGACGGCAACGAACAGGTGATCGGCTTCCATCTTCCCGGCGAGCTGATCGGGCTGGATGCGCTGGGCAGCGGCCGGCACCGCTGTCAGGCGGTGACCCTGGAAGCTGTCGAAGTCTGCGAGTTGAACCTCGCCCAGCTGGAGCAGGCGGCGCGCGACGTTCCGGGCCTGCAGCACGGGCTGCTGCGGCTGATGGGCCACACGGTGGAGTACGACCAGGACCATCTCGCCATTCTCAGTCGCCCGCAGGCGCTGGAGCGCCTTGCCATGTTCCTGGTCAACCTGATGCGGCGCCTGGAGGCGCAGGGGCTGGATGGACAGCGGTTCAGCCTGCCCATGAGTCGCGCCGAAATCGCCAGCTACCTCGGACTGGTCATCGAGACCGTGAGTCGTGGTTTCGGCAAGCTGCAGGAGGACGGCCTGATCCGCATCGCCGGCCGCAAGCTGCAGCTGATCGACCTGCCGCGTCTGTGTGCGCTGGCGCACTGCACCCATCTGTTGCCCGAGGTGGCCGGACGTCGCGCCCACCGCCAAGGGTGAGGGGCACGGCGGAACTTGCCTGAAGTCGTTCAGGCGCCTTCGCGCTCGCCGAGGGCGCGCGCGCCGGCCAGGATCATCCGCACCATCAGGCTCAGCTCTTCGATCAGCTCGGCATCGCGCTCGCGCGGCGCGTCGATGGCGGTGGCGCCCATCGCGAACACCAGCCGGGTGATGGCGCGGGCCACGGTGCGCGGCTGATGCAGGCGCTTGCCCTGGGCAGTGTTGATGCGCACCAGGTCGGAGTGCAGCTCGTCCTCGAAGAAGCCCAGCTCGCGGTCGACGGCGGCCTTGAAGGCATCGGTGCCGGCCGTGCCCTCGCGCAGCAGCACGTGCAGCAGGCGGTCGTCGGCGCGTACCTGCTCGATGAACACCTCGATCGAGCTGCGCACGATGCTGCTGGCGTCGCCGGCGCGCTTGCGCGCGTTGCCGACGATGCGCCGCAGGGCCTCGCCGCTGAGTTCTATCAGGGCCACCGCCAGCTCGTCGATGTCGCGGAAGTGGCGATAGAAGCTGTTCGGCGCAATGTCCGCCTCGCGCGCGACCTCGCGCAGGCTGAGCGTGGACACGCTGCGATGCGGTCCGATCAGGCGCAGGGCGGCGGCGATCAGGTCCTCGCGGGCAATGCTGGGCTTGCGCCCGGGCGTGTGATCGGCCGGGCGTGACGCGGAAGGAGGCAAGACGCACTCCGGCTGGGGGCAGGGCGCCATCTTAGCCCTCGCTATTCCTGAACGCGTGTCTGCACACGCGTGCATATATGCGTATAGTGCCGCCCATGCCTGCCGAAACCTCTGCCATCCGCACGCCCGACACCGGCCACCGGCCGCCCTCGCGCCTCACCCCCCGTCGCTGGCTGCAGCCCGCGGTGTTCGACTTCTGGGCCCGTCACTTCAACCGCACCTGGTCGGCCGAGCGCATCCTCGCCCGCGTGATCGAGCGCCGCGCGGCCTCGGCACGGGCGACCACGCTGGTGCTGAAACCCAACCGCCACTGGCCAGGTGCCCGCGCGGGCCAGCACCTCGACGTGATCGTCGAGATCGCAGGCGTGCGCCATCGCCGCGGCTACAGCCTGTCGGCGCCGCCGCGCGCGGACGGCGCCATCGAGATCACCGTGGCTGAAGTCGAAGGCGGCCTGGTCAGCCCGGTGCTGGCACGGATGACCCAGGAGAGGGCGGTGCTGGAGCTGTCCGCGCCCTACGGTGGGCTGTGCTTTTCCGCGAGCGCAGGCGCGCCCGCCCTGCTGCTCGCCGCCGGCAGCGGCATCACCCCGCTGCGCGCCCTGCTGCTGGAGGCGCTGGCGGAGGGCGCAACCCGACCGATCACCCTGCTGTACTGGACCCAGACCCGCGAGGAGCTGTGCTTCCACGAGGAGCTGATGCAGCTCGCGCGCCGGCATCCGAACCTGCGCGTCGAGTGTCTGCTGACCCGCGAGCCGCAGCTACCCGCCGCGCGCATCAATGCTGAGCAGCTGCAGGCACTGGCCCCGGATCTCGCCGCCAGCGAAGTGCTGGCCTGCGGCCCCGACGGCTTCATCGCCCGCGCCCGCGAACTCTGCGCCGGCGCCCGCGGCTTCCAGGCGGAAGGCTTCACGCCGGCGGCCGTCGTCGACCCGGGTGTGGGCTCCGTCCGCGTGCAGCTGCAGCGCAGCGGGCTTGCGCTGGAGCTGCCCACCGATCGTCCCCTGCTGCAGGCGCTCGAAGAGGCCGGACAGACGCCTGCCTTCGGCTGCCGCCGCGGCATCTGCAACACCTGCAGCTGTGACCGCGTGGCGGGTGCCTCGCGCGACCTGCAGAACGGCGCCCTGCGCGATGAACCCTCCACCCCCATTCGCCTGTGCGTGCATGCCGCCGCCGCGGGCCTGATCCTGGACCTGTAATGCAGTACTCACCGCACAGCCGCGCGCTCGACGCCGCGCAGACCGAAGCCTTCGCCGCCGAACTCGATGCCCTGCGCGAGCGCATCCGCGCCCAGCTGGGCGAGGCCGATGCCCGCCACATCCGCCGCGTCTACGCCGCCGTGCGCTACACCGGCTTCGCCGGCCGCGCCCTGCTGGTGCTCGGCGCCATCGCCAGCGGCCTGTGGCTGCCGACCCTGCTGTGGCCGGTCTGCGGCCTCGGCGTGCTGCTGCTGGCGCTGTCGAAGATCCTCGAGAACATGGAGTTGGCCCACAACGTGATCCACGGCCAGTACGACTGGCTGCGCGATCCGGTGCTGGACGGCCGCCGCTACGAGTGGGACATCGCCGGCACCTCCGACAACTGGCGCGACACCCACAACTACCGCCACCACACCTACACCAATGTGCGCGGCATGGACGAGGACCTGGGCTACGGCCTGCTGCGCCTGTTCCCCGAGCAGCGCTGGAAGCCCTTCTACCTGTTCCAGCCCCTGATCGCCGTGGTGTTCGCCCTGCTGTTCGAGTGGGGCATCGCCGTGCAGAACCTGCACCTCGGCCGTTACTTCAAGGGCCGCATGAGCAAGGCCGAACTGCGCGCCAAGTGGCAGCCAGCGGCGAAGAAGATGCGCCGGCAGATCGTGCGTGAGTACGTAGTGCTGCCTTTGCTGGCCGGCCCCTTCTTCCTGCCGGGGCTGCTGGGCGCTATCGTGGCCAACCTGATCCGCAACGTCTGGACCTGGGTGGTGATCTTCTGCGGCCACTTCACCGCCGATGCCATCACCTTCCCGAAAGAGGTGCTGCGCAACGAGTCGCGCGGCCAGTGGTACCTGCGCCAGCTGCACGGCAGCTCCAACCTGCGCGGCGGCCGCCTGATGGACCTGATGACCGGCAACCTGAGCCACCAGATCGAGCACCACCTGTTTCCCGAGCTGCCGGCCAACCGCTACGCGCAGATCGCGGTCGAGGTGCGCGCGCTGTGCGCGCGCTACGGCCAGCACTACAACACCGGCTCGATGCCGAAACAGTTCGCCCAGGTGCTGTGGCGCATCCTGCGCCACGCCTTCCCGAGCCGGGCGCCGCAGCGCGAGAGAAGCGGCCTGGCCACGGCCTGAAGAGCGCCGCTGCGGCCGACCCGCCGCCCGGCGCGCGCCGCCGCGCTCAGGCCGCGCGGGCCTTCAGCGCCTCGATCGCGTCGATGTCCTTGGGCACGCCGCCGGTCAACACTTCATGGCCCTCAGCGGTGACCAGCACGTCATCCTCGATGCGGATGCCGATGCCCTGCCACTTCGCGGCCACGCCTTTCGAGCCCGGCGCGATGTAGAGGCCTGGCTCGATGGTCAGCACCATGCCGGGTTCGAACAGGCGGTACTCGCCGCCGATCCGGTAGTCGCCGACGTCGTGCACGTCGAGGCCCAGCCAGTGGCCGGTCTTGTGCATGTAGAAACGTCGGTAGCTCTCGTCGGCTATGCACTGCTTGAGCGTGCCGCGCAGCAGGCCCAGCGAGAGCAGGCCTTCGGTCAGCACCTCGACCGCGGTCTCGTGCGGATCGATCCAGCGCTTGCCGGGTTTCACCGCATCGATCGCCGCGTGCTGCGCGGCGAGCACGAGCTCGTACAGCGCGCGCTGCTCGCGGCTGTAGGTTTCCGAGATCGGAAAGGTGCGGGTGATGTCCGAGGCATAGCCCTCGTACTCGGCGCCGGCGTCGATCAGCAGCAGCTCGCCGGGCTTGAGCGCGGCGCTGTTGGCGCGGTAGTGCAGCACGCAGGCATTGGCACCGCCGCCGACGATGGGCTCGTAGCTCGGCACCGCGCCGTGGCGGCGGAAGCCGTGCAGCAGTTCGGCCTCGATCGAATACTCGTGCAGGCCCGGCCGCGTCGCCTGGATGGCGCGCACGTGCGCTTCTGCAGCGATCGCCGCGCTGTGCCGCATCAGCTTGAGTTCGGCTGCGCTCTTGAACAGGCGCTGCTCGTGCAGCAGGTGGCCGAGCTCCATGAACTCGTGCGGCGACTCGGCACCGTGGCGGATCTGCGCGCGCACGCGGTTGACCCAGCCGATCAGCTTGAGATCGAACTCGACCTCGCGGCCGAAGTGGTAGAAGACCCGCGAGCGGCCTTCGATCAGGCCGGGCAGGATGTCGTCGATGTCGCCGATCGGATAGGCGTCGTCGAAGCCGAGGTTCTCGACCGCGCCCTCCGGCCCGTGGCGCGGGCCGTCCCAGGCCTCGCGCTCGGCGTCGCGCTCGCGGCAGAACAGCAGGGCCTCGCCGTGGCTGCGACCGGGGATCAGCACCAGCACCGCCTCCGGCTCGTTGAAGCCCGTGAGGTACCAGAAGTCGCTGTCCTGCCGGTACGGGTAGGTGCTGTCGCGGTTGCGAATGCGCTCGGCGGCGGCCGGCAGAATCAGGATGGCGTCATCGCCGGCCAGCCGCATCAGCTGGCGGCGGCGGCGGACGAATTCGGCGGTGCGGATCGGGGCGGGGGCGCGCAGGGGGGCCATGTCGATTCCGTGCAGGCTCAGTGCAGGGTGGACTGGGCGGAGTCGGCGCCGTTCTCGCTGTGCAGCAGCAGGACGGCGACGCGAACGAACTCGATGATCTCTTCCAGCGCGCTGGCGTCGTCCTCGTCGTCCTCGAAGCTGAGTTCGGCCTGGGCGATGCGGGCGAGGTCCTCGAGCGCCTCGCGGCCTTCGTCGGACAGGCGCGCGGCCGAGGCCGTGCCGAGCCCGAAGCCGCCGAGGAAGCCTCGACACCAGGCGCCAAGGGCTTCGATGCGGTCGCCGAGCGCGGCGTCCTCGTCGGGCAGCAGCAGCTCGAAGCCGTACTCGCTGTCGGCCAGCTGGGCCAGGGTGCCGGTCCGCAGCCGGTCGAGTACGCCGCCGGGCGCTTGACGCGGGCCTTCCACCGCCAGCGCGTCGAGCCAGTCGGCGCCGGCCAGCCGCCCGCCGGCGGAGAGCAGGCCGCAGATCGAACCGTGCAGCTCGGCCGCATCGATGCCGATGGCGGCCTCCGACAGGGCGCGATCCACTTCGTGCAGCGAGGGCAGGGACGGTTCGGACACGACAAAACACCAGCGCGGACGGCTTCGCAGTGTAGCGCGGCCCCCGGCGATCACCGCAGTGCCGCGACTGGCACCCGCCCTGCATGTGGGACAGCAGACGATCGGCATGAACTGCGCATGCCATCACGTTTGCTTGTTGGACGTGCAGGCTCTGCCTACACTCCGGGGCTCTGGTCCGGCCGCCGCCGCGGCCGGAACGTCGCGCCGGGCGGGACGAGCGGGCGGCACCACACGACAGGACAGGCATGGCCCGGGGCGAGCACAGCGGCAAGCGAAGCGCAGGCGGAGCGGCAGCCCTGCTGGTCGCCTTGATCGTCCTGCTGCTGCCCGTGCTGTCCCAGGCCGCCCGCCAGGACTATCACTTCCGGGTCATCGACAGCCGCGGCGGGCTCGCCCAGAACACGGTCAACGCCCTGCTGCAGGACAGCCGCGGTTTCGTCTGGATCGCGACCGAAGGCGGCCTGCATCGCTACGACGGCTATCGCCTGCGCCTTTTCCTGCACGACCCGGACGACCCTGCCAGCCTGCCGGAGAGCTTCATCACCGCGCTGGCGGAGGACGACGCCGGGCGCCTCTGGGTCGGCACCAACACGCGATTCCTCGCTTCGATCGATCTCGCCAGCGGGCGCATCGAGCGCCACCTGCTGGCGCGCTCCGAGGGCGGCAAGGCCCACCGTGACCGTATCACCGGACTGCTCCACCAGCCGGGCGTGGGGCTGTGGGTCAGTACGGGGCAGGGCGTCGAGCTGTTCCATCCCGACACCGGTCTGCGCGAGCGGCGCCTGAGCTTCGAAGGCGATATCGAAGGCAGCCTGCGGCTGGCCGGCCTGGCCCTGCAGACGGACGGCAGCGTGCTGGCCGCCACCCACGAGGGTCTGTTCCTGTTCGCGCCCGGCGCTACCCTGCCGCGGCGCATCGGCCCCCGCCAGCGCCTGCATGCGCTGGCGCTGCAGGGGAGCGATGGAGTCTGGGTGGGCGGCGAGGACGGCCTCTACCGCTGGCGTCGTGGCGATCGTGAACCCCAGCGGGTATGGCCGCGCGAGGGCCGCGGCGTGCCGGTGCGTGCGATCGCGGTGGACCAGGAGCAGCGGCTCTGGCTGGCCCTGCACAACAGCGGTCTGGTGCGACTCGACCCCAGCACCGGCGACAGCTTGAGCCTGCGTCACGACCCCGACCAGGAGCAGAGCCTGCACGAGGACCGGGTGGCGCGCCTGATGATCTCCGGCTCGGGACTGCTCTGGGTTGGCGGTGAGGCCCGAGGAGTGGCGACCACCCGGCCGGAAGGCGCGCGATTCGCGCGCATCAGCGAGACGCGCAGCGCGCTCGATCCGGTGTTGATCAACAACATCCGAACTTTGCATGAGGACCTCGAGGGCCAGCTCTGGCTGGGCACCGAGGGGCGCGGCCTGGTCCGGCTGCAGGGCCCGCAGATGGAGTTCGAAAGCCACTACGCCCCGCTGCGTGCGGTCCTGCCGCGCGGCGCAGAAGATCCGGCGATCCGCGTCTTCGGGATTGCCGATGCCGGCGAGGGGCGACTGTGGGTGTCCAGTGACCGCGGCCTGTTCGAGTACGACCCTGCGCAGCGCAGCGCTCGCCTTCGCGAGCTGCCCTTGGCGCCCGGCAGGGACACACCCGTCAGCGACCTGCGTCATCTGCTGCGGGCGCGCGACGGGCGGCTGTGGATCACCACCTTCAGCGATGGCCTGCTCGTCTGGGACGTCGAAGGCGGCGAACACCGCTGGTATCGCCATGATCCCGACGATCTCTCCACCCTCAGCCACCCACTCGTGACCTATGTGTTCGAGGATCGCGACGGGGTGATCTGGGCGGGCAGCCTCGAGGGGCTCAACCGAATCGACCCGGTCAGCGGACGCGTGCAGCGCCTGCTCCATGACCCGGCCGATCCGGACACCCTGAGCGGCAACCTGGTGCGCCATGTCTTCCAGGATCCCGGCGGCCAGCTCTGGGTCTCGACCCACAGCGGGCTCAACCGGCTGCGTCTTCTGCCGGACGGGGGACTCAAGGTGACCCGCTTCGGCACGGCGCGCGGCCTGGCAACGCCGACCGTCTACGCCTCGCTGATGGACGCACAGGGGCAGCTCTGGCTGAGTGGCAACAGCGGTTTGGCGCGCCTCGACGCCGAGGCGGGCCACGTGGTGCGGTACGAGCTGCAGGATGGCCTGCAGGATCTCGAGTTCAACGGCGCCGCGGCCCTGGCGCTGCGCGACGGACGCCTCGCCTTCGGTGGCGTGCGTGGGCTGAATCTGCTTGATCCCGAGCGTTTCGTACCCAGTGAGTACGATCCGCCAGTGCGGCTGACGTCGATCGGCGTGGGCCGTCGCCTGCAGCCGGTGGACGGTCTCGACATGCCTGCGCAGCTGCGCTTCAAGCAGGCCGAACAGGTGCTGCGCGTCGAGTTCGCGGCGCTCGATTTCACCTTCCCGGAGCGCAATCGCTTTCGCTACCGGCTGGAGGGTTTCGATCAGGACTGGGCCGACGCCGGCACCCGCAATTCGGCCACTTACACCAACCTCGCTCCGGGCGAATACACCCTGCGCGTGCAGGGCAGCAATCGCGATGGCCGGCTCAGCCGCGCCGAGGCCCTGTTGCAGATCGAAGTGGTTCCGCCGCTGTGGGCCAGTCTTCCCGCCTTCATCGCCTATGCGCTGGTGGCGATTGCCCTGTGCCTGCTGTGGGTGCGCGGGCTGCGCCGGGAGCGCGCGCGCCAGCGCCAGCTGATGGAAGAACTGCGCCAGCGCGAGGAGCGGCTCAAGCTGTCGCTGTGGGGCTCGGGCGACGAATTCTGGGACTGGGACATCCGCGGCAACCGCCTCTACCGCGTCGGCGCGGAGCAGCTGTTGGGGCAGGGTGCCGACAGCGAGCTCGACACCGAGGATTTCCGCTCGCGTGCGGTGCATCCCGAGGACATCCGCCGCCTGCAGCAGATCATGCAGTCGCACATCGCCGGCCGCACCGAGTTCTTCGAGTCCGAGCATCGCGTGCGCCGTGGTGACGGCGACTGGGTCTGGGTGCGCTCGCGCGGCAAGGTGGTCGAGCGCGATGCCGGCGGCACCCCCGTGCGCATGGCCGGAACCGCCCGCGACATCACCGAAAGCCGCGCCGCCGAGTACGAGCGTCGCATCGCCACCGAGGTGCTGCGCAGCATGGGCGAGGCGGTGGCCGTCTGTGATCTTCAGCTGCGCTTCGTCAGCGTCAATCCGGCCTTCTGCCGGATCACCGGCTACGGCGCCGACGAGGTCAACGGCCAAGCGGTTGACCTGCTGCACAGCAGCCAGCACGACGAGGCCTTCTACCGCCAGGTCAACGAGACGGTGTCGGCCGCCGGCCAGTGGAGCGGCGAAATGTGGCAGCGCCGCCGGGACGGCGAGGAGTACCTCGCCGCGGTCCAGGTGAATGCGGTGACCGACGCGCACGGCGAGCGCAGCCATTACGTCTGGGTCGTCAGCGACATCACCGACCGCAAGCGTGCCGAGCAGGAACTCCGCTACCTCGCCAACTACGACACCCTGACCGGGCTGCCCAACCGCAGCCTGCTGTCGGAGCGGCTGGCGCGCGCGGTGGTGCGTGCGCGCCGCCAGGGCACGCGGGTGGCGGTGCTGTTCCTCGACCTCGATCGCTTCAAGGACATCAATGACTCGATGGGCCATGCCGCGGGCGATCGCATCCTGAAGTCGGCGGCCGCGCGCCTGCTGGCCACGGTGCGGCCGCAGGACACCGTGGCCCGCCTCGGCGGCGACGAGTTCACGGTCATCCTGGAAGACCTCGAGGATCGGGCCGCCGCGGAAGACGTCGCACAGCGCGTGCTGCACGCTTTCGTGGGGCCGCTCGAGGTCGAAGGCCGCAGCGAGATCATCATCACGCCCTCGATCGGCATCAGCCTCTATCCCGACCACGCGCTGGTGCCGACCGACCTGCTCAAGTTCGCCGACACCGCGATGTACGCCGCCAAGGATCGCGGCCGCAACACCTACAGCTTCTACAACGAGGCCATGGATGCCGAGGCGCGCCGGCGCGCTTCGCTGGTCGCCGCGCTGCGGCGTGCGCTGGACCGCCGCGAGTTCTACCTGGTGTTCCAGCCGCGGCTCGATCTCGCTTCCGGGCGCGTGGCCGGCTTCGAGGCGCTGCTGCGCTGGCGCAGCGAGGAGCTCGGCGAGATGAGCCCGGGTGAGTTCATTCCGGTCGCCGAAGAGACCGGCCTGATCCTGCCGATCGGCGAAGGGGCGAGGCCTTCAGCGTACTGGCCGGCTGGCATGCCGAGGGCCGCGGGGGCCTCGCGATGTCGATCAACGTCTCGGTGCTGCAGCTCTTGCGCGGCAACGTGGCCGAGCTGATCCGCGAGCTGCTGCGCGAGTATCCGATGCCGCCCGCCTCGATCGAGCTGGAGGTGACCGAGAGCATGGTCATGGCCAACGCCGAGCAGGCCACCGCCGTGCTGCACGAGCTGAAGAAGCTCGGCGTACTGCTGGCCATCGACGATTTCGGCACCGGCTACTCCTCGCTCGTGTACCTGAAGCGACTGCCCATCGACACGCTGAAGGTCGACAAGGAATTCGTCGGCGACCTCACCACCGACCCCGACGACGAAGCGATCACCGCCACGATCATCACCATGGCCCACTCGCTCGGCCTCAACGTGGTCGCCGAGGGCGTGGAGACCGTCGAACAGCTGCAGTACCTGCATGAGCAGGGCTGCGACGAGATCCAGGGCTATTGGCTGTCGCGGCCGATCGAGGAAAGCGACTGCACGAACTTCCTCGACCATCACGATCCGGCCCTGCTGCTCGCCACCGCTGGCCTGCGCCTGTCTATTGACCGCTGAGCCTGCGCGCGCCTATCGTCGGCGGCCATGAGCACCCCCGATCCCGTCGAACAGCTCGCGGCCTTGGCCGAGCGCGTCGAGCGCCTGGCCGCGCTGGTCCAGCAGCTGTCCGGCGAGAACGCGAACCTGCGCCAGTCCCAGCAGCAGCTGCTCGGCGAGCGCGCCAGCCTGCTGTCGAAGAACGAGCAGGCGCGGTCGCGGGTGGAGGCGATGATCCAGCGCCTGAAGTCCCTCGAACAGAGCGCCTAGGCATCGCCCGATGAGTGACCCCGTCAACCTGCGCGTGCTTGACCGCGAGTTCCTGGTGGCCTGCAAGCCCGAGGAGCGCGCCGGTCTCGTGGCCTCGGCCGAGCAGGTCGATCGCCAGCTGCGCGAGCTGCGCCGAAGCCATCCCAGTGCGACCGTCGATCGTCTGGCGGTGCTGATGGCCCTGAACCTGACCCACGAGCTGAACGCTCTCCGCCAGGCCCAGAGCGAACGTGATGCCCGGCTGGAGCGCAGCCTGACCGACCTCAACCGCCGGCTCGACACGCTGATGCAGGGCACGGCACTCGGCCTGCCGCCGAAGCTGCCGCTCTAGGCGCTCGCGCCGCGCGGTCTTCGTGGCCGTTTTCACGCTTTCTCCGCATCCCCGTCGTCGCTGCACGCGTCGGCCCGCGCTACACTGCCGCCGTCCTCTGCCGTGCAGGCTCGCGGACCTTACTTTTTGCCTTGACCCTAACTAACGACCCCGGGAGCGCGACACTCGGGCACGGCGTGCAGGTCCGCCCCGCAGCGGAAAGCCCAAGAGCCCGTGAGCAATCCCACCTGATCCTCGGGATCAAGGTCGTTTGGTCAGCAACTGCACGGTGGGGGATCTTCATTCCCAGGCCCGAACGCGGGCGATCACGCCGCTGCCCATGAAGCCCATCGATCCGCGCGCCGAGCTTCGCCGCGAGTTGCGCGCGCGCCGTCGCCAGCTGTCCGCCGCCGAGCGCATGGCCGCGGCACTCGCCCTGCCGCAGCGCCTGCGCGCCCTGCCGGCGCTGGCGCAACCGGGCTATGTCGCCGGCTACTGGGCGATGGACGGCGAGCTCTCGCTGCACGCCCTGCTGATGGGCCAGCCATCCTTCGTCTACTGCCTGCCCTGCCTGCGCGAGGACGGGTCGCTGGGTTTCGCGCCTTGGCGCACGGGTGATCCCCTGCGCGGCAACCGCTACGGCATCCCCGAGCCCGATCTCGCGCGCAGCTCCCAGCTCGAGCCCGAGCAGATGCACTGCGTGCTGGTGCCGCTGGTGGGCTTCGACCGCCGCGGCGGTCGGCTCGGCGCCGGCGGCGGCTACTACGACCGCAGCTTTGCCTTCCTCAACACGGTGCCGCGGCCGGCCTCGCCGCAGCTGGTCGGCATCGCCTACGGCTTCCAGCAGCTTGAAGACATTGCGCCCGAGCCCTGGGACGTGGCGCTCGACTACGTGGCCACCGAGCGCGAGCTGATCGACTGCCGCGCCGCGGCCTGAACCTTTCGACGGAGAATGCAGCGCATGGCCTACTGGCTGATGAAGTCCGAGCCCGAGGAGTTCTCGATCGACGACCTGAAGAAGGTCAAGCGCGAGCCCTGGACCGGCGTGCGCAACTACCAGGCGCGCAACTTCATGTGGAAGGAGATGCAGCCCGGCGACGGCGTGCTGTTCTACCACTCGAACTGCCCGGTGCCCGGCGTGGTCGGCCTCGCCACGGTGGTCGGCGAGCCCGAACCCGACCCCACCCAGTTCCAGCCGGGCAGCGATTACCACGACCCCAAAAGCGCGCCCGACAGCCCGCGCTGGTGGCTGCGCCACGTCGCCTTCGAGCGTAAGTTCAAGCGCGTGGTCTCGCTCGACCAGCTGCGCAGCGAAGCCGAGGCGCTGGGCGACTTCGCCCTGCTCCGCCGCGGCAACCGTCTGTCGATCCTGCCGGTCAGCGACGCCCAGTGGGCGCATATCCTGCAGCTCGCCGGGGAGGCCTGAGCTGCCGCTCCTCTGGCCGTCGGTGAGCCTGGATGCCGTGAGTCTTGCGGTCGCGCGCTCTTCCGATTCTCCATTCCCAACTCCCTATTCCCCATTCCCGGATCTCAAGCCATGTCCCTCGAAGAACAGAAGCGCAAGGCCGCTGAACAGGCCCTCGAATACGTCGAAGACGACAGCATCGTCGGCGTCGGCACCGGCTCCACCGTGCGCTACTTCATCGAAGGCCTGGGCCGCATGAAGTCGCGCATCCGCGGCGCGGTGTCGAGCTCCGAGCAGAGCAGCGCGCTGCTGCGCGCGCAGGACATCGAGGTGATGGATCTCAACGCAGTCGGCCCGTTGTCGCTGTACGTCGATGGCGCCGACGAATGCGACCCGCACAAGCGCCTGATCAAGGGCGGCGGTGCCGCACTCACCCGCGAGAAGATCATTGCTGCGGCCAGCGCCAAGTTCGTCTGCGTGATCGACTCCAGCAAGCAGGTCGACGTGCTCGGCCGCTTTCCGCTGCCGGTCGAGGTCATTCCAATGGCGCGCAGCCACGTCGGCCGCAAGCTGGTGGGTCTGGGCGGTCAGCCGGTGTGGCGCGAGGGCGTCACCACCGACAACGGCAACTGGATCCTCGACGTGCACAACCTGCGCATCACCGACCCGGTGGGCCTGGAGCGCGAGATCAACCAGATCGTCGGTGTGGTCTGCTGCGGCCTGTTCGCGGCACGGCCGGCGGACGAGGTGATCGTCGGGCGCTGAGCGCGTCCATGCGGGGCGCGCGGCTTTCATAGGGTGTGCCCTTGCCCCACCTGCCCTTGGCACCGGCCTCGGTCATGCGAGCCCATAGGGTGGGCCCTGGCCCACCCTGTGCCTGAGCTTGGCTCTCCTGCCGCCTGCCGCTGCATCGCGGCGCTACGGGCTGGGCCTCTTCATCACCCGCGCCAGGCCCCCCTGCAGCGCCCGCACGTCATAGCCAAGCCGGGTGAGGATGAAACAGGCCGCCGCACTGCGCTCGCCGGTGTTGCAGTAGACGAGCACGGGCCGACGGCGATCGAGCTGTTCGACCGCTCCCTCGCGCAGGGTCGCCAGCGGCAGGTTGATGGCGTCGCGCAGGGCGCGCTGGCGGAACTCGCTGGGCAGGCGGACGTCGACGACGCGGGCGCCGGCGCGGGTCAGGGCGGCGGCCTCCTCCACCGTGGCCCAGTCGACCGCCGGCGGCTTGAGCACGGTCTCGAACTCCTGCCGCGACAGGCGCATCAGCCGACAGTCCTCCAGCGTGCGCACGGTGGCATTGCGCGCGGTGTTGGAGAGCAGAGCGTCCTCGCCGAAGCAGTCGCCGCGGACCAGATAGGCCACTACCACCGGCTGGCCGTCGAGCGTCTTTGCCACCGACAGGCTGCCCTGCTTCACCACGTAGAAGTAATCGGGTGCGGCCCCCTCTTCGATCACGTTCTCGCCGGCCGGCACGCGGATCTCGCGGAAGGCCGCGAACATCCGCTCGATGTTGCCGGTCGGCAGCTTCTGGAAGGCGCGGCTGCCGAGCAGGCGATAGACCCAGGCGTTGTCCTCCGCGCTGTCCGCCTGCTCGTTGCGATGCCGGCAGAGCTGGTCCCAGGCCAGCAGCTTCTCGGTGGCGCGGCGCTCGAGGCGCACGACCTCGGCCCCCTCGGTGCCGGCGACGGCAGTGAAGCGGCGCGGCTGCGCCTCGCCCACCGGGTAGCGGCCCTGCAGGCTGTCCGCGGCGATGCGCTTGCTGCGCCCGTCGGGGTATTGGCCATCGACGGTGCCGCTCAGCAGGTAGACCAGGTCCTCATCGACCTCGCCGGCGCGGAACAGGGGCTCGCCGGGGCCGTAGTGCAGCAGGCTGGCCTCGTCCGCCAGGTGTTCTAGCGTGTCGCGGCGAAGGCTGTCCAGCGGATAGAGCGAAGCGAGACGCTGCGGATCGATGGCCATGGAGCAACTCCGGCAAGGGCAGGGGACTCGAAGCGGATCGGAGGCTGGTTGTGCGCGCCGACCACCGCCGGCGGAGCCGCCTCTCGCATGCGCTCAGGCGAGCAGCCTATGCCAGAGCGGCAGGGAAAGCAGCGACAGCACGATGCCGTAGCCGACGAAGGCCGCGGCCAGACGCGGCGCCAGCCCATGCGAGATCGCCAGGGCGCCGGCGGTGATCATCGGCGGCATCGCGGTTTCCAGCACGGCGGCCCGCGCCATGTCGCCGGACAGGCCCAGCAGCGGCAGCAGCAGCCAGACCAGAAGGGGCATCAGCGCCAGCTTGTAGGCGATGCCCACCGCCAGCGGCACGGCTTCATTGCGCGGCAGGGCCAATCGCACCTGCAGGCCGACCGCCATCGCCACCACCGGCAGCAGGGCATCGGCGAGGCGCTGCAGGATGGCGTCGATCGCCTGCGGCGGCTGCGCGGGCATCAGGGTCAGCGCCAGCACCAGCGCGATGAAGGGCGGGAACTTCAGCACCCGAAGGCCCATGTCGCGCAGGCGCGGCCGGACGTCGCCGCCGTAGCGCGCCAGCACCCACAGGCCCCAGGTCGAGAGGATCATGAAGCTGCCGAACTGGTCGTAGACCACGGCATAGCGCAGCGCGTACTCGCCGAGCATGGCCTCGATCAGCGGGTAGCCGAGGTAGCTGGTGTTGCCCAGCGGCACGCACAGCAGCAGCACCGCGCGCTCGGCCTCGCCGAAGCGCAGCAGGCGCGCAGCCAGCAGCACCAGGGCGATGCTGAGCAGCAGCACGATCCAGGGTGCCGCGACGAGGCCGATCAGGGCCGGGCTGAACTCGAGCTTGGGCGCCGCGCGCAGGATCGCCGCCGGCAGGCAGACGTAAAGCACGAAGCGGTTCAGCACTTCCGCGGCGTTGTCGGCGAACAGGCCGCTGCGGGCGGCCAGCATGCCGACCACCAGCATCACCACGATCAGCAGGAAGGCGTCGAAGGCCATGGTTCAGCGCGCGGGCGAGGGCTGCACAGCATAGCGGCGCGCGTCCGTCGCACCGATTCGACCAAGGCCGCGACGGCCCGCGCTCAGCCGCCGGCCGCGAGCCGCAGGCGTGCGGTGGCCTGATCGAACTCGGCGAGCCGCAGCTGCAGTCGCGCCACCGCCAGTTCGAGCCCATCGGCATCGAGCTCCGCGGCCTGAAGCTCCAGCGCCGCCGCAGCCGCCGACAGCGCCATCGCTCCGACCAGGGCTGCGGCAGCCTTGATGCGGTGGGCTTCGCGGGCCACTGCCACGCGCTCGTCGCGCAGCCGGGCGGCTTCGGCGGCATCGATGTCTTCGCGGGCAGCGTCGAGGAACTCCTCCAGCACCTGGCGCAGGGCCCGGACGTCCCCGCCGAGGGCCTCGTGCAGCGGGCCGGGGTCGAAGCTGGGAGCGGACTCGGCCTCGATCGGATCACCCGACGTTGCCGCGCGCATCTGCGGCTTGGCGGCGGCGTCGATCGCCTCCAGATGCGGCAGCCAATGGCGCAGACGCCGCAGCAGGGTGTCGATGCTGGCCGGCTTGGCGATGTAGTCGTCCATGCCCGCGGCGAGGCAGCGCTCGGCTTCGCCCTTCAGCACGGCCGCGGTCAGCGCGATCACCGGCGTGCGCGGCAGCCCGCGGTTGGCCTCCTCGGCGCGCAGCGCGCCCGTGAGCTGGTAGCCATCCATCACCGGCATGTGCAGATCGGTCAGCACCAGCGCGAAACGACCGCTGCGCCAGGCCGACAGGCCCTGCGCACCGTCGTTCGCGGTCTCGCAGCGGAAGCCGGCCAGCGCCAGCTGACGGCTGACCACCAGCCGGTTGGTGGGGTGGTCATCGACCAGCAGCACCAGGCTGCGCTCGCGTTCGGCCTGCGCCGGGCTGGGCAGGTCGCGGCGCCCGGCCAGCGTGGGCGTGGCGCTCTCGGGTTCCGCGTCGATCCGCGCCGGGTCGGCGCTGGCCAGACTCATGTCCAGCTGCAGCTCGGTGCCCTCACCCACGCGGCTGCGCAGCCCGATGCGGGCGTCCATCCGCTCGGCCAGCAGGGCGCAGATGGCCAGACCCAGACCGCTGCCGCCGAAACGCCGGGTGGTGCTCTGCTCGGCCTGGGCAAAGGGCTCGAACAGCTGCGCCTGGGCGTCTTCCGGGATTCCGATGCCGGTGTCGCTCACGCACAGCCGCAGGCGGTCGCCGCGGGCGTCGACGCCGGTGCGTTCAAGGCTGACGTGGACGCCGCCGCGCTCGGTGAACTTGACCGCATTCGACAGGAAGTTGCCGAGAATCTGCCGCAGTCGCAGCGGGTCGGCCAGATAGGCCGGGCCGACCGCCGGGTCGATCCGGCAGTCGAGGCTGAGGCCCTTGCTCGAGGCCGCAGCGACGAAGTTCAGCACGCTGCCTTCGACCAGCCGCCGCAGGTCGACGGGGACAGGGGTGAGCTCCAGCTTGCCGGCCTCGATCTTCGAGAAGTCGAGGATGTCGCCGATGATCTGCAGCAGGGTGTCGGCGGAATGGCGGATCAGGGCCAGCGCTCGGCGCTGGTCCTCGTCGAGCCGGGTGTGCGAGAGCACTTCGACCATGCCGGTGACGCCGATCATGGGCGTGCGCAGCTCGTGGCTCATCGTCGCCAGGAAGGCGCTCTTGGCGCGGTTCGCCGAGTTCGCGCGCAGCTCGGACTGGCGCAGCTCGGTGCCATAGCGCAGCAGCTCACGCCGCATGTCCTCGAAGGCGTCGATCACCGCCCCGAGCTCGCCGCTGGGGCGGAATACCGGACGCTCGCGGAAGTCACGTTCGCGCAGGCGCTGGGCGAGATCCTCAAGGCCCTCGATGCCGCGCACGAGGTTGCGCGAGAGCCGCCAGCCCACCACCACGACCACGCCCAGGGTGAACAGGCTGAGGCCGAGCCGCCAGACGCTGGCCTGGCGCAGGTAGGCGCGCTCGGCTTCGAGGCGGGCGTCCGCCGAACTCACGGCGAGGTCGGCCAACAGGCGCAGGCGCAGGGTGACCGGATCGAAGGCGGCGTCGAAGCCGGCGCTGCACAGGCCGGCGAGACTGTCGCGGTCGCCGCTGCGCAGCGCCTCGATCGCTGCCTGAGCGCTGCGATCGGCCACCGACTGGGCCTCGCCGATTTGCGCGATCAGGGCCCGCTGTGCCGGCTCGGCGGGGGATCGCAGCACACCCTGCCAGTGGGTTGCGATCCGCGCCCGCGCGGCCTCCGCCAGCGCGCCAGCCTGTGCCGATGACATCCGTCCATCGTGGGCACGGCAGCTGGCGCCGGCGATGTCTTCCCCGTAGGCCTCGGCGATCGCTCGGCTGCCGGCCAGCTGGGCCAGCGGCCCTTCGATCAGCCACTGCAGGCTCGCCGCCTGGCGCCGACCGCCGACCTCATCGATCAAGAGCACCGTCGCACCGGTGCCGACCAGCAGCAGCACCAGCGCCAGCAGCTGCGCGCGAATGCCGGGACGCCGCAGGGCCCAGCTCATGTCGCGGACTTCGGCCCGCGGACGCCGGCGCGGGGTTCGCCGCCGCGCCTCATCCCTCGGGACGCCGCCAGGCGCCGACCACCGCCGGCAGCTCCTCGCCGGGCACGGGTCGGCCGATCAGGTAGCCCTGCGCGTAGGTGCAGTCGAGCTCGGCCAGCATCTGCCATTCGGCGGAGGTTTCCACGCCCTCGCCGACCACCGACAGCCCCAGTTTGCGGGCGAGTTCGAGGCTGGCTTCGACCACCGCGCGCCGGCGCGGATTGCGCTGTGCGCCGGTGACGAAGGTCTGGTCGATCTTGAGCTCGGTGAACGGAATCTGCGAAAGCTGCGACAGCGACGAGTAGCCGGTGCCGAAGTCGTCGATCGACAGGCCGAAGCCTTTCAGTCGCAGCCGCGCCAGCGCCTGCAGCGCGGTGGCGGCTTCCTGCATGACCGCGCTTTCGGTCAGCTCCAGCACAATCTGCGAGGGCGCCACGCCGTGCCGCTCGGCGACCTGCTGGAAGCGGTCCGCGGCATCGGCTTCGGTCAGGCCGAGCATGGACACGTTCACTGCGACCCGCAGCGACAGCCCTTCCGCCGCCCAGCGGGCCTGCCAGGCGCAGGCCTGATCGAGCATGCGCAGGGTGAGCGCCTCGATCAGTCCGGCATTCTCGAGTGCGGGGATGAACTGCGCAGGCCAGACCATTTCGCCATCGCCGCGACGCCAGCGGGCGAGCGCCTCCACCGTCACTACACGGCCGTTGTCCACCGTCACCTGCGGCTGGAAGTACGCCACGAACTCGTTGTCCCGCAGCGCCTGCTGCAGGCACTCCGCGCTCGGCGCGCCCAGCGGGCTGGCACCGACCGGTGCAGCCTCGATGGCGAGGGTCGACAGGACATCCCGCAGCTTGGTGCTGGTCAGCGGCTTCTGCACGCTGCCGAGCACGCGCAAGCCGTAGGCCCGCGCCATGTTCTCCACCGTCTGCTGCAGGGCAGGCTCCAGTGCGCTGGCCACCACCAGCGCCTGCGCGAGCCCGGTGCCGGCGATGGCGGCGATGAACTGGACGCCGTCCATCCCGGGCATATCGAGGTCGACCAGCAGCACCTGCACCGGCTGGGCGCGGGCGCGCAGCACTGCCAGGGCCTCTTCGCCGCTGGCCGCATCCAGACATTCCCCACAGCCAAGATCCTGCAGCAGGCGAAGCGCCATGCGCCGCTGGAACCCATGGTCTTCCACCACCAGAACCGACACGCTCGCGAAATCCACGCCTCGCCCCCTGTGCCTGTGCCCGGGAACCCTCCCCAAGCGCTCGGGCAGCCCCTGCCGCGATTGACAGAGCCCGTCCCCCTCAGCCCTCCCACCGTCCTCCACACTACGACAGCTGGGCGTCGCTCGCGCGATTCCCGGCGCCGCCGCTCGCGGACCGAGCGTGAGACTTGCCCAACCCGCTCCGCACGTAAAGCACGGCGACCGTGCGCTGCGCGCCCCGTCACAGCGCTGCGACGCGCGCCACGGCCGAACCGCGGTCAGCGCGCTTCGACGACCGCCTGACGCATCGACTGCAGGGCGAAGCGTTCGCTGGCGCTGAGGTCGCGCGTTCTGGTCTGCAGGGCCTCAGGGGTCGCCCACGCCGCCGGGCGCGCCGCCAGTTCGGTCCGGAAATAGGCCAGCCCACCCTCACGATCCCCCTGGTTCCACAGCGTCAGCGCGAAGGCCAGCGGCACCCACTCGGGATGTCCGCCGTGCTGCCGCCACGCCTGCGTCCACTGGGCGCGGGCGCCCTCGAAGTCGCCCATTCGAAACAGGATCCAACCCGCATTGAAATGCACGCGCCGGCGCAGCTCGCTGCCGGCCTCGCTGAAACGCTCTGCGCTGTCGAGCTCGCGCGCTACCCGGGCCCGCAGGCCGCGATCGAGCTGGAGCTGCGCGGACTGCAGGCGAGCCAGGGCATTTCGGGGCTCCCGGCGGAGCAGCGCTTCCAGGGCGCTGCGCGCCGTTGCGTCCTCCGCATCGAGGGATGCCACGCGCTGGGCCGCCGGGTCGACGTCCACGTAGGCGGCGTCCAGCGGCGGCAGCGTGGCATCGGCAGCGTCGGCCAGCCGGAACGCGCCGAGCAGGCACAGCAGCCACAGCAGCGAGCAGCGAGCCGTCTTCACGAACATTGCGGTTTCCCCTGTTTCCTGCGACCGCCCCAATCCGGACGTGCCAGATCCCGAACCCGACGGCAACTGGCGCCGAGCATACGAGGGGCGACCAAGGTCGAATGTTAGAATTTGTGGTCTTCCCCGCCCCGGTCACAGCCGATGTCCGCCACAGCCAACGCCATTCCGGCCGTCCTTCTCGACGCGCCGCGGATCGACCTCGACTACAGCCTCGAGCACAAGTACACCCGCGAATCCGGGCGCATCTACCTCTCCGGCGTGCAGGCCCTGGTGCGCCTGCCGCTGATGCAGCAGATGCGCGATCGCGCACAGCAGCTCAATACCGCCGGCTTCATCTCCGGCTACCGCGGCAGCCCGCTCGGCGGCTTCGACCTTGAACTGTGGAAGGCCAAGAAGCATCTCGCGGCCTCGGCCATCCACTTCACGCCGGGCCTCAATGAAGACCTTGGCGCGACCATGGTCTGGGGCAGCCAGCAGACCAATCTGTTCGAGGGCGCGAAGTACGACGGCGTGTTCTCGATGTGGTACGGCAAGGGCCCGGGCGTGGACCGCTGCGGCGACGTGTTCAAGCACGGCAACGCCGCCGGCACCTCGAAGTTCGGCGGCGTGCTGGCGCTGGCCGCCGACGACCACGCCTGCCGCAGCTCGACCCTGCCGCACGGCTCCGAGCTTGAATTCGTGTCGGCGATGATGCCGGTGCTGAACCCGGCCGGCGTGCAGGACATCCTCGACATGGGCCTGCTCGGCTGGGCGATGTCGCGCTTCACCGGCCGCTGGGTCGGCTTCAAGACAATCGCCGAAACCGTCGAGAGCTCGGCCTCGGTCAACGTCAATCCGCACCAGCTCGATATCGTGATTCCGACCGACTTCGAGCTGCCCGTCGGCGGCCTGAACATCCGCTGGCCGGATCCGCCGCTGGACCAGGAGATGCGCCTGCACCGCTATGCGGTCGCCGCGGCGCAGGCCTTCGCCCGCGCCAACCTCATCGACAAGGTGGTCATCGATTCGCCGAAGGCGCGGCTGGGCATCGTCACCACCGGCAAGAGCTACCTCGACGTGCTGCAGGCGCTCGAGTACCTCGGCCTCGACCGCCGCACCTGCGAGGACATTGGCATCCGCGTCTACAAGGTCGGCATGACCTGGCCGCTGGAGCCGGAAGGCATCCGCAGCTTCTGCGAGGGCCTGGAGGACGTGCTTGTCGTCGAAGAAAAGCGCGCCTTCGTCGAGTCGCAGATGAAGGAGTACATGTTCAACTGGCAGCATCGCCCCAGCGTGGTCGGCAAGTACGATGAGCAGGGCCAGTGGTGTCTGCCCAGCACCGGCGAGCTGACCCCGGCGACCATCGCCCAGGTCATCGGCAAGCGTCTCAAGCGCTTCTTCAGCTCCGAGGCCATGGAGCAGCGCCTGCGCTGGATGGAGGCCAAGGAGGCCGAGCTGGCCGCGCCGCGCGCTAACTTCCCGCGCGTGCCGCACTACTGCTCGGGCTGTCCGCACAACACCTCGACCAAGGTGCCCGAAGGCTCGCGCGCGCTCGGCGGCATCGGCTGCCACTACATGGTCACCTGGATGGACCGCCGCACCGACACCTTCACCCAGATGGGCGGCGAAGGCGCGACCTGGTGCGGGCAGGCGCCGTTCACCGATACGCCGCACGTGTTCCAGAACCTCGGCGACGGCACCTACTTCCACTCGGGCAGCCTCGCCATCCGCCAGGCGATCGCGGCCAAGGTCAACATCACCTACAAGATCCTCTACAACGACGCAGTCGCCATGACCGGCGGCCAGCCGGTCGACGGCACCCTGACCGTGCCCGACATCGCGCATCAGATGCGCTCGGAAGGCGTGCAGACGATCGTGGTGGTCTCCGACGACATCGAGAAGTGGTCCAAGCCCGAGATCTTCCCGGCCGGCGTCGAGTTCGAGCATCGCGATCATCTGGACGCCGTGCAGAAGCGCCTGCGCGAGGTCAAGGGCACCAGCGTGCTCATCTACGACCAGACCTGCGCCACCGAGAAGCGCCGTCGCCGCAAGCGCGGCAAGATGGCCGACCCGCAGCAGCGCACCGTCATCAACAGCCTGGTCTGCGAGGGCTGCGGCGACTGCGGCGTGCAGAGCTTCTGCGTGTCCGTGCTGCCCAAGGAAACCGAGTACGGCCGCAAGCGCGAGATCGACCAGTCGAACTGCAACAAGGACTTCAGCTGCGTGAAGGGCTTCTGCCCGAGCTTCGTCACCGTCAAGGGTGGCCAGCTGAAGAAGAGCAAGCGGGTCAGCGTCGAGGAGCGCCTGTCCAGCCTGCCGATGCCGCAGTTCAAGTCGAATCTGGATCAGCCCTGGAACATCCTGATCACCGGCGTCGGCGGCACCGGCGTGGTCACCATCGGCGCCCTGCTGGGCATGGCGGGTCATCTGGAGAACAAGGGCGCCAGCGTGCTCGACCAGACCGGTCTGGCGCAGAAGGGCGGCGCGGTCACCACCCACATCCGCATCGCCAAGTCGCCGGCCGACATCCACGCCGTGCGCATCGCCGCG
>VFQU01000733.1_pt1 | contig 24703 bp, 29 predicted proteins | sample 3512311 | NCBI WGS metagenome assembly VFQU01 (sample SAMN10412377, study PRJNA504923) | tailings metagenome | isolation source: Relicate 3 Philex TSF3 active mining site | place: Philippines: Tuba, Benguet | collected 2017-08-29
TACCTGAAGCTCGCGCCCGCCTGCGAGGCCTGCGGCGCCAGCTTCGGCGCCGCGGACTCCGGCGATGGCCCGGCTGTCTTCATCATCCTGATCGCCGGCTTCGTGCTGGCCTTCGGCGCCCTGTTCCACATGATCGCCTTCAACCCGCCGATCTGGGTCCTGCTCGTGGTGTGGATGCCGCTGACCGTCATCGTCTGCACAGCGCTGCTGCGGCCCATGAAGGGGCTGATGGTCGCCGCGCAGTTCGCCAACAAGGCCAGCGAGGCCGGCCGCGACGATGTCTGAGCCCGCCGGCCCCCGGCCGCGCTTTCCCATCGGCCTGACGATCGCCTCAGCCATCGCCCTTGCGATCCTGCTGTCGCTCGGAACCTGGCAGGTCCAGCGCCTGCAATGGAAGGCCGACCTGATCGACCGCATTGAGGCGGCCAGGGCGGCCCCGCCGCTTCCTGCCAGCGACGCCCTGGCGCTGCCCGAGCCCGAATTTCGCAGCGCCGTCGTCGATTGTCCGGCCGAGGCGCTCAATCGCCGGATCGAGGTGTTCGGCCTGCTGGACGGTGATCCGGGCCGCCGGCTGGTGGTCGCCTGTCCGTTGCCGGGCGGCGGCGTGGTGCTGACGGACCTGGGTTTCGTCGATGAGACCATCTTGGCCCGGCCGCTCGTGCCCGCCCCCGCCAGGGTCAGCGGCGTGTTGCGCCGGCCCGATCCGCCCAGCGTGTTCAATCCGCCCGGACCGCGCGGCGGCGTCTGGTTCGCCAGGGACATTCCTCAAATGGCGGCCGCGCTCGGCGCCGATCGTGCGGCGCCGCTGTTCCTGTTCGCCAGCCAGAGCGCGATGCCGGAATGGCAGGCGCTGAAGCCCGCGCCCCTTCCCGACAATATTCCCAACCGCCATCTGGAATACGCCCTGACCTGGTACGGCCTCGCGGGCGTCCTGATCGCCTTCTACGGCGCCATGCTGTGGCGCAGGCGGAGACCGCGATGAACTACATCTCGACCCGGGCCGACGGCGCCGGCCGGCCCATCGGATTCCTCGACGCGGTGCTGGCGGGCCTGGCGCCGGATGGCGGCCTCTATGTGCCCGAGACCTGGCCGGCTTTCACGACCGAAGAGATCGCCGCCTTTGCCGGGCGTCCGTATGCAGAGGTGGCGGCGGCCGTGCTGGGCCGGTTCGCCGATGGCGAGATCCCGGCGGACGTGCTGGCCGAGATGTGCGCCGAGGCCTACGCCTCCTTCAGCCACGCGGCGACCTGCCCGGTCAGCCAGCTGACGCCCAACCTGTTCCTGGCCGAGCTGTTCCACGGGCCGACCCTGGCGTTCAAGGACGTGGCCATGCAGCTGCTGGCCCGGCTCTACGAGTATGTGCTCGACCGCCAGGGCCGAAGCCTGACCATCGTCTGCGCCACCTCGGGCGACACCGGCGGCGCGGCGGTCGAGGCGTTCCGCGGCCGGCGCAACGTGCGCATCGTCGCCATGTTCCCGGAAGGCCGCATCAGCGAGGTCCAGCGCCGGTTCATGACCACGGCCGAGGACGCCAATGTCTCCTGCCTGTCGGTCCAGGGCAGCTTCGACGACTGCCAGGCGATCCTGAAGGGCATGTTCGGCGACAGCGATTTCGCTTCGGCGGTCAACCTGTCGGCCGTCAACTCGATCAACTTCGCGCGGATCGCGGCCCAGGCGGTCTACTACTTCACCTCCGCCGTGGCGCTGGGCGCGCCGCACCGGCCGGTGAGCTTCGCGGTGCCGACCGGCAACTTCGGCGACGCCTTCGCCGGCTACGTCGCCCATCGCATGGGCCTGCCGATCGAGCGCATTCTCGTGGCGACCAACGCCAACGACATCATGGCCCGCGCCTTCCAGGACGGCCGCTACAGCCGGGGCGTGGTGCAGGCGACCCAGAGTCCGGCGATGGACATCCAGGTCGCCTCCAACTTCGAGCGCCTGTACTTCGAGTGCGCGCGGCGTGACGCGCTGGAAACCGACCGGGCGTTCCGCGCCTTCGGCGAGACCGGCATCATGGACATCCCGCCCCAGGCGCACGCGGCGATGCGAGAGCTGTTCAGCGGGGCGGCGACCAGCGAGGCCGATACGGCCCGTACGCTGCTGTCGACGCTGAACGAGACCGGGCGGCTGATCGAGCCCCATACGGCCGTGGCCGTCTCGGCCGCCATGCGCCATCCCGCCGCCGGCCCGACTATCGTGCTGTCCACGGCCCACCCGGCCAAGTTCCCCGAAGCGGTGTCGGCCGCCACCGGCGTCACGCCGGGTCTGCCCCGCGCGAGCTCGGACCTTTCCGCCCGCACCGAACGGTACGACCGCCTGCCCGCCGACGCCGAGGCGGTGAAGGCCTATGTGCGGGCGCTCAGCACGACGTGACCCTGTCCCGCGACACGCCCCGCATCCATGTCCTCGCCAACGGGGTGCGGGTGATCTGCGATCCCATGCCGGGGCTGCAGACCCTGGCCCTGTCGGTCGTCGCCGGCCGGGGCGCGGCCTTCGAGGACGCGCGCCGCTCTGGCTGGTCGCATCTGCTTGAGCACATGGTCTTCAAGGGCGCCGGCCGCCGGTCGGCCCGCGAGATCGTCGAGGCGGTCGAGGCCGAGGGCGGACAGGTCAACGCCGCGACGGGCTTCGAGCGCACCAGCTTCCAGATTCGCGCCCTCGCCGGAGGCCTGCCGCTGGGCATGGAGATCTGCGCCGATCTGATCCTGCGACCGACCCTCGATGCGGGGGACCTCGCCAAGGAGAAGTCGGTCATCGCCCAGGAGATCGCCGAGGCGGCCGATACGCCTGACGACCTGGTGTTCGAACTGGCTCAGGCGGCCGCGTTTCCGGACCAGTCCTGGGGGCGGCCGATCCTGGGCGAAAACCGCACCCTGAAGCCGGCCGATCCGGCCGCTCTGGCCGACTGGCGCGCCAGCCTGTACGCGCCGGACCGATTGGTCGTCAGCGCGGCCGGCGCGGTCGACGAGGATGAGTTGCTGGCCCTGGCCGAGCGGGCCTTCGGCGCCGAGCCGGCCATTGCGGGCGCGGCCCAGCCCCTGGCGCCGGCCTTCGCCGGCGGCGAGGCGGCCCGCAGCCGCCGTCTCGAACAGGCGCATCTGGTGCTGCTGCTGCCGGCGGGCGGCGCGCGCGATCCTGACTACTTCGCCCTGCGCCTGTTCGCAGAGATGCTAGGCGGCGGGATGTCCTCGCGACTGTTCCAGGAAGCGCGTGAGAGCCGGGGCCTGGCCTACGCCATTGACGCCTGGTCGGAGTCCTATGCCGACGGCGGCCTGTTCGGGGTCTACGCCGGCTGCGCGGCCGGGGATGCCGTGGAACTGGCCCAGGTCAGCGCCGGTGAGTTGCTCGCCCTCGCCGGACAGGTCGGCGAGGCGGAACTGGCGCGCGCCAAGGCCCAGCTCAAGGCGAGCCTCTTCATGGGCCGCGAGCAACCCCAGGCCCGGGCCGAACAGTCGGCCGGCCAGGCCCTGCTGTTCGACCGGCTGTTCTCACCGGCGGAACTGGCCGAGGCCATCGACGCCGTCGGTCCGGCGGATATCGCCCGCGTCGGGGCGCGGCTGCTGCAGGGCGGCCAGGTGGCAGGCGCTGTTCTGGGTTCGAAGGCCGCGCTGGGCGCCGTGGCGGCGTTCGGCGAAGCGCTGGGTCGCGGCTGACGCTTGATTCCCCCGGCCAAGGCGCCAGTTTGCAGGCCATGGCCCTGATCGACTGGATGACCGGTGAGCCCGCCTTCCGTCTCGACGGAGGGGTCGTCCAGTTGCGCCCGCCGCGCCTCGCCGACCACCGCGAGTGGCAGGCCCTGCGCGAAGCCTCCCGCGCCTTCCTTCAACCATGGGAGCCGACCTGGGCTCCCGACGATCTCTCCCGCGCCGCCTTCCGTCGCCGCCTGGACGCCTGGCGCCGCGACATGGAGGCCGGCCATACCTATCCCTTCTTCGTGTTCAGCGCCGCGACTGGCGAACTTGCCGGCGGCGTCACCCTGTCGAACGTGCGGCGCGGCGTCGCCCAGGCGGGGACCATCGGCTACTGGTCCGGCGTCAGCCAGGCGCGGCGCGGCCATACCCTGGCGGCCGTGCGCGCTGTCAGCCGGTTCGCCTTCTCGACCCTGGGCCTGTCGCGGCTGGAGGCGGCATGTCTGCCGTCGAACGAACCGTCTGCCGCGTTGCTGCTGAAAGCGGGCTTCGTCGAGGAGGGCTATGCCCGGGCCTACCTCAAGATCAACGGCGCCTGGCGCGATCACCGGCTGTTCGGTTTGAACGCGCGAGAACGCGAGCGCGACTGCCCGGATCGCCAGCGAGGCGCGCGCGCGTAACCGGTATCCTTGCGCCGCGAAGCACCCTAGCCTGTTCTCTCGCGCCGGGTGGACAGGCGCCAGGGGAAGGACGCGCCGCATGGCGCACGGCAACGGCGAGCGACGGGGGTGGGACACCGCCTCCACATTCGAGGCCCTCGGCGCTGCCGGGGTCACGCTCTGGACATGGTCGCCCGCTGAGGACCGGCTGCGGCTCACCGGGGCGACCCGGGGGCTTGGGCTCGCGCCGCTGGCCCCGGAATGCTCGTCGGCCGCCCTCCGCGCCCTGGTCCTGCCGCAGGACCGGATGCTGGCCGAGGAACTGCTGCGCCAGCAGCCCCCGTACACCGAGATCGCGCTGCGACTTCGCCTGCGCGGCGGCGAAGTCGCCATCTGGCGGGGCCAATGGCTGGAAGAGGGCGTACGCGCCGCCGGGGTGATCGCGCCCGAGACGGCCTTCGGCGCGACCGAGAAGGACAATCTGACCGGCCTCCTGGACCGGCGCAGCTTTATCGCCCGGGCCCGCGAGCGGCTGACGGCGCAGGGGCGCTATACCCTGGTGGTGGCGGATCTGGACCGGTTGCGCCGCCTGAACGAGGCGCTGGGTCATGAGCGCGCCGACCTTGTGCTTGCGGCGCTGGGCGCGCGGCTGACGGCGTCCTTCCCGCCCGATTCGTTGATGGCGCGGGTGGGCGAAGACGAGTTCGCGGTCCTGACGCCGGGCATCGCGCCGGCCGGCGCGCGGCTTCGCGAGGCGCTGGAGCGGCCCCTGCGCATCGCCGGCTTCGACATTCACCCGACCCTGGCTGTCGGCGCCGTGGAGGCCCAGGGCGGAGACGAGGCGCCGGACGCGGCCGAACTGCTGCGCCGGGCCGAGCTGGCGGTCGAGGCGGCCAAGAGCGCGGGCAGGGGCGGGGGCGCCGCCTATGGCCGGGCGATGGAAAGCGACGGGCTCTCGCGGCTGGCGCTGGAAGCCGACCTGCGGGGCGCGATCGGCCGTGGCGAGATATGCCCCTTCTTCCAGCCGGTCGTCCGCCTGGCGACGGGGGAGCTTTCGGGCTTCGAGGCTCTTTGCCGTTGGCGACATCCGCGCCGTGGCCTCCTGCCGCCGGACGAGTTCCTGCCGCTGGCCGAGGAAATGGGGCTGATGCAGGAAATCGGCGTGGTCATGCTGCGCGCCTCGGCGCGGCAGCTGGCCGACTGGCAGGCGGCCCATCCCCCGGCCTGGCAGTTGACGGTCAGCGTCAACCTCTCCACCGGCGAGATCAACCGTCCCGGCCTGGTCGAGGATGTCTCCGGGCTGATCGCCAAGTACCGGATCCGGCCCGGCGCCCTGAAGCTGGAGATCACCGAGAGCGACATCATGCAGGACCCCGAGGGCGCCGCGAAAGTGCTGCGGGCGCTGCGCGACGGCGGCGCGGGCCTGGCCCTCGACGACTTCGGGACCGGGTTCTCCTCGCTCAGCTATCTGACGCGCCTGCCGTTCGACACGCTGAAGATCGATCGCTACTTCGTGCGCACCATGGCCGCAAACGAGGGGTCGGCCAAGATCGTCAGCTCGGTGGTCAAGCTGGGCCAGGACCTCAACCTCGAGGTCGTCGCCGAGGGCGTCGAGAACGCCTCGATGGCGTCCCGCCTGCTGGAACTGGGCTGCGACTACGGCCAGGGATTCGGCTACGCGCCGCCGCTGTCGGCGCAGGAGGCCGAGGTCTACCTCAACGAAAGCTACATCGACGGCGCCGCGCCGGTCCGCCGCCAAGGATAGGCCGCCGTCAGGCCCGGCCGGCCTGTCCCGACAGCTGCTCGGCGCTGACCCCCAGGCTGGCCAGAGCCCGTGACCACTTGTGGTCATGGTCGTCGCCGAAGATCAGCTCCGGATCGGGATCGGCGACGAGCCAGACATTCTGGCGCATTTCCGCCTCAAGCTGGCCTGCGCCCCAGCCGGCGCAGCCCAGCGCCAGGATCGCCTTGCTGGGCGGGCCCTCGCCGGCCAGGGCCGACAGGACATCGCGCGAGGTGGTCAGGGCAAGGCCGTCTCCGACAGCCAGAGTGCCGATCTGACCAGGGTAGTCGTCGGTGTGCAGGACGAAGCCGCGCTCGCGTTCGACCGGGCCGCCCATCAGCACGATGTCGTCCCGACCGTTCTCCGCGCCCTCGACGCCCAGCTTTTCCAGCAGGCTCTGCAGGGTCAGCCCGTCGACAGGGCGGTTCACGGCGATGCCCATGGCATGCTCGGCGTCGTGGGCGCACAGGCAGATCACGGCGCGCTCGAACCGCTCATCGCCAATGCCCGGCATGGCGATCAGTAGCCGCCCCGCCAGGAAGCCGGATTGATCGCCCGATTGTTCGGCAGCCTCGGAAGTCTGAACCATGCAGGGAACATCGTTCCGGAACACGACCGTTTCAAGTCGCACCGCTTGGCGGGGCCGCCGTCAGCCTCTATCTGGCGGAAGAGCCCAGAACCGGGACAGGGAGAGATACCGCGATGACCATCAAAGCCGGCGACACGCTGCCCGACGCCACCTTCATGACCAACAGCGCCGAAGGCCCGCGCCCGATCACCACCGACGAACTGTTCAAGGGCAAGACCGTGGCCCTGCTGGCTGTGCCCGGCGCCTTCACCCCGACCTGCTCGGCCAAGCACCTGCCGGGCTTCAAGGAGAAGGCCGCCGAGCTGCGCGCCAAGGGCGTCGACGCCATCGCCTGCGTGTCGGTCAACGACGTCTTCGTGATGAAGGCCTGGGGCGCCGACCAGGCCGTCGGCGACGACATCATCATGCTGGCCGACGGCAACGGCGACTTCACCAAGGCGCTGGGCCTTGAGATGGACGGCAGCAAGTTCGGCATGGGCACGCGCAGCCAGCGCTATTCGATGATCGTCAAGGACGGCGTCGTCGAAACACTCAATGTCGAGCAGGGCGGCGAATTCAAGGTCAGCTCGGCCGACTACATGCTGGCCCAGCTCTAGGTCTTCCGGCGGCCCCTTCCCGCCAGGGGAGGGGTCAGCCCGCGAAGTCTTGCAGCAGGGCCTCGCCCTGCGTCACCGCCGCCGCCTGGCCCGGCACGCCGCTCAGCACCTGTCCGGCATAGAAGCGCCACAGGCCGTCCATGCGCGCATCGAGGCGCGCCTGGCGCAGCAGCATCCAGCCTCCAACCGTCTCGCCCGCCATGCGCAGGAAGGCCGTCGCTCCCGCCAGCGCGTCGGGCTGGCCGCGCCGTTCTGTCAGCCAGGCCGCGGCGCCTTCAAGGGCGTCGACGGCGGCCGCCAACTGCTGACCCGACTCACCATCCAGCGGGGCGTCGGCCCTGATGTCGGCCAGCAACCGGGCCAGAGGCGCGCCGCCGGCGAGGCCGAGCTTGCGGCCGGCAAGGTCCATGGCCTGGATGCCGTTCGTGCCCTCGTAGATCGGCAGGATGCGGGCGTCGCGATAGTGCTGGGCCGCGCCGGTCTCCTCGATGAAGCCCATGCCGCCATGCACCTGCAGCGCCAGGCTGGCGGCCTCGACCCCGACGTCGGTCGACCAGCCCTTGGCGATGGGCGTCAGCAGCTCCTCGCGCAGCTTCGCCGCCTCGTCGCCGGCGCGCGCGAGGTCGGCGCAGACGGCGGTGGCCAGGCAGACGCCGCGCGCCGCCGACGTCTTGGCCTTGATGAGCATCAGGGTGCGCCGCACGTCCGGCAGGTCGAAGATCGGCGCGGGGTGCTGGCCGGTCCAGGGCGAACGCCCCTGGCGGCGCTCGCGCGCGAAGCCCAGAGCCTGCTGGTAGGCCCGCTCGGCGATGGCCACGCCCTGTGTCCCCACCTGCAGCCGCGCGGCGTTCATCATCGTGAACATGTGAGCGAGGCCCTGGCCCTCGACCCCGACCAGTTCGGCCCGCGCCCCCTCGAACAGCATCACGCAGGTGGGCGAGCCGTGGATGCCCAGCTTGTGCTCGATCGAGCCTGGCCGCAGCGCGTTGGCCGGGCCCAGAGCGCCGTCCTCGCCGACCAGCACCTTGGGGGCCAGGAACAACGAGATCCCCTTCACTCCGGCCGGAGCGTCCGGCGTGCGCGCCAGCACGAGGTGGACGATGTTGTCGGCCGCGTCGTGGTCGCCCCAGGTGATGAAGATCTTCTGACCGTGGAGCCGCCAGCCGCCCTCGCCATCGGGCTCGGCGCGGGTGGTTATGGTCGCCAGGTCCGAGCCCGACTGCGGCTCGGTCAGATTCATGGTGCCGGTCCATTCGCCGCTGACCAGGCGAGGGAGGTAGACGACCTTCTGCCGCTCCGAGCCATGGGCGGTCAGGGCCTCGATGGCGCCCTGGGTCAGCATCGGGCACAGGCCGAAGGCCAGGCAGGCCGACTGCACCATCTCGAAGACGGCGATCTCCAGCGCCTTGGGCAGGCCCTGGCCGCCGTGCTCGGCCGCGGCGGACAGGCTGTTCCAGCCGCCGGCGGCGAACTGTCGATAGGCGTCGGCGAAGCCCGGCGCGGCGGTCACCCGCCCGTTGGCGTAGGTCGCGCCCTTGAGGTCGCCGACCCGGTTCAGCGGCGCGATGACCTCGGCAGAGAAGGCGCCCGCCGCCTCCAGGATCGCCTGAACCGTATCGGCGTCAGCGTCCGGCCACGCCGTCGCAAGCCGCTCCAGCCCCGCCGCCTTCAGGGCGAGGGCGATATCTTCGACCGGCGGCTGGAAGGTCATGGCGGCTCCTTGTCGCGGGGGGACTGGCGCTGGGATGCGGTATCTATCTCCCGATCCCGGGAGGGAAAAGCGCGGCGCCCTCTTTTTGCCGCCCGCCTCCCGCCCTATGTCGGCAACAGAGGCAAGCACAGTTGGAGCCGCCATGTCGCGTGTCCTGGCCACAATCCTGATCTGCCTGTCGCTGGCATCGCCGGCGGCTGCGGCGCCGAGCACCGATCCCGCGCGGATGCCCGCGGGAACCTACGAGCTGGAGAAGACCCACGCCTCGCTGATCGCCACGGTCCAGCACATGGGCATGAGCCGCTACACCATGCGGTTCAATCGCTTCGACGCCGCCTATGACTGGGACCCCAAGGCGCCCGACGCGGCGCGCCTTACCGTCTCCATCGACATGACCTCGCTCGACACCGGCGATCCGAAGACCAGCGCCAGCTTCGCGAAGGATGTCCTGAAGGCCGAACAGCACCCCAAGGCGACCTTCGTCTCGACCGCCATCCAGCGCGGTCCGGACGGGCGCGGCACGGTCACCGGAGATCTGACCTTTCGCGGCGTGACGCGGCCGGTGACGCTGGACGTCGTCTTCCGCGGCTACGAAGCCGGCATCTTCGGCCAGCGCGCGGGGTTCTCGGCCCGGGGCGGCTTCAAGCGCTCCGACTTCGGCTCCCGCGAGCACGGCCTGTTCGCCGGCGACGATATTGAACTGGTCATCGAGGTCGAGTTCGTCCGAAAGTGAGCGCCATGTCGAACACTCCCGCTTCCGCCCAGGCCCGTTACAGCAGCGTGGCCATCCTCCTGCACTGGCTGATCGCGTTGCTGATCATCGGCAACGTCGCCCTGGCCTGGACCGCCGACGAGCTCGAAGGGGCGGCCAAGGCCGGGCTGATGGGCTGGCACAAGACGCTGGGCATCAGCATCCTGCTGCTCAGCCTCGCGCGGCTGGCCTGGCGGCTGACGCACCGGCCGCCGCCGCTGGGCGATCATCTCAAGGCCTGGGAGCGCTGGCTCGCCCATATCGTCCACTGGGGCTTCTATGTGCTGATGATCGGGCTGCCGCTGTCCGGCTGGGCGCTGGTCTCGGCCAGCCCCCTGATCCAGGTCTATCCCATCGACATGTTCGGCCTGTTTGACTGGCCGGCCATCGGACCGCTGTCCGACCTGCCGCCGCGCGAGATGCGCGAGGCGCACGAGTTGTTCGAGGGCATCCACAACTTCCTGGCCAAGCCGCTGATCTACGTCCTGTTCCCGCTGCATGTGCTGGGCGCGCTCAAGCACCAGTTCATCGACAAGGACAACGAGCTGACCCGCATGCTGCCGTTCCTGCGGCGCGGCGCCTGACCGGAGATCTCGTCATGAACCGCCTGATCGCCCTCGTCGCCCTTCTCCTGCTGGCGGCGACGCCGGCCGCCGCCGCCCCGGCGCAGGCCTGGAGCGTGGACGCCGCCGGCTCCCGGATCGGCTTTTCCTCGACCTTCGGGGGCGAGGCCTTCTCCGGCGCCTTCCGTCGCTGGGACGCCCAGATCCGCTTCGATCCCGCCAATCTCGCCGGCTCCAGCGCCGTGGTGACCATCGATATGACCTCGGCCGCCACGGGAGACGCCGACCGTGACGGCGCCCTGCCGACCGCCGCCTGGTTCTCGGCCAAGGCCCATCCCAGGGCCGTGTTCCGGGCCACCGGCTTCAAGGCGCTGGGCGGCAATCGCTATGAAGCGACCGGGACCCTGACCCTGCGCGGCGTCACCCGGCCATTGACCCTGCCCTTCAGCCTCGTCATCACCGGCGATCAGGCGAAGATGGACGCCAGGATCAGCCTCAGCCGGCTGGCCTACGGCGTGGGACAGGACGAGTGGAAAGCGACCAACGTGATCCCCGACGCGGTCAGCGTGACGATCTCGGTCAAGGCGCGGAAGGCGAAGTAGCCGCCGCCGCCCGGGCGCTGGCCGCGGGCAAGCTTGTCCTGCTGCCGACCGAGACGGTCTACGGCCTGGCCGCCGACGCCGCGAACCCGCGCGCGGTAGCCGCCATCTTCGAGGCCAAGGGCCGGCCGCGCTTCAACCCCCTCATCGCCCATGTCGCCGACCTGGAGGCGGCCCGCCGGATCGCTCGCCTCGACGACCGGGCGCTGGCCTTGGCGCGGGCGTTCTGGCCGGGTCCCCTGACACTGGTGGCGCCGGTCGCCGACACCCGGGCCGTCTGCGATCTCGCCCGGGCAGGCCTCGAAACCGTGGCCGTCCGCGCGCCCGGCCATCCGCTTGCCCGGGACCTGCTGGAGCGGTTCGGCGGGCCGGTCGTGGCGCCCTCGGCCAACCGCTCCGGACGGCCCAGCCCGACGACCTTCGCCGACGCCATGGACGAGACCGGCGACCGAGTCGCCGCCGCCCTGGACGGCGGCCCCTGCCGGGTCGGACTCGAATCGACCGTGGTCGCAGTGCTCGATGGCCCGCCCCGTCTGCTGCGCCCTGGAGCGATCACCCGGGACCAGCTGGAAGCGGTTGTCGGGCCCTTGGCCGAGGCCCAGGACGACGCCCGCCGCTCGCCCGGCCGCCTCGCCCTTCACTATGCGCCCGATGCCCCGGTGCGGCTGAACGCGGATGCGCCGGGCGAGGGCGAGGCCTACCTCGCCTTCGGGCCGTTCCCGCCTGGTCCCCGCGTCTTCAACCTCAGTCCGGCCGCAGACCTGGCCGAGGCGGCGGCGAATCTTTTCGCCATGCTCCGCGCCGCCGACCGGACAGGCCCCTCCGCCATCGCCGTGGCGCCGATCCCCGCTGAAGGCCTGGGCGAGGCGATCAACGACCGGCTGACCCGGGCCGCCGGCTATGTGGGCTGAAGGCCTGAAGTCCTGACCCCAGAATTTGCGGGCAGATCACGCGCGAAAGCGTATCATCTGGCGCCATGACCGCTCCCGTTCCCGCCGACGTCATCTCCCGTCTCAAGGCCGTGCTCGGCGAGGACGGCTGGAGCGATGATCCCGCCCGCCTCGCACCCCGGCTGGAGGAATGGCGCGGTCGCTGGCGGGGGACCACGCCGCTGATGGTCCTGCCGCGCTCGACCGCCGAGGTTTCTGCGGTGGTCGGGGTCTGCGCGGCCTCCGGCGTGGCGATCACGCCCCAGGGCGGCAACACCGGCCTGGTGTCGGGCCAGATTCCCCAAGGCGAGATCCTGCTGTCGACCGAACGGCTGAACCGGGTCCGCGACCTCGACGCCTTCGACGACGTCATCGTCGCCGAGGCCGGCGTCACTCTGGCGGCGGTTCACGAGGCGGCGGCGGCCGCGCGACGGCGATTCCCGCTGGGGCTCGCGTCAGAGGGCTCGGCGACCGTGGGCGGCGTCGTCTCGACCAACGCCGGCGGCACCCAGGTGCTGCGCTTCGGCTCGACCCGCAACCTGGTGCTGGGCCTGGAGGCGGTGCTGCCGAACGGCGAGGTCTGGAACGGGCTCAAGCGGCTGCGCAAGGACAACACCGGCTACGATCTCAAGCAGCTGCTGATCGGGGCGGAGGGCACGCTGGGCGTCGTCACGGCCGCCAGCCTCAAGCTGCATCCCTTGCCCGTCTCCACCGCCACCGCCTTCTGCGGCCTGGCCAGCGCGACTGACGCCATCGCCCTGCTGGCCCGCGCCCGCGAGGAGACCGGCGGCGCGGTGGAGGCGTTCGAGCTGATGGGCCGCCTGGGCGTGGCTCTCGCTCTCAGGAACATCCCCGGCCTGCGCGAGCCGCTTGAGGCCGTTCATCCCTGGTACGTTCTGATCGAGACCACCAGCGGCGAGCCCGGCGTGGCGGAGGCGGCGCTGGAGCGGCTGCTCGCCCGGGCGCTGGAGGACGGGCTGGTGGCCGACGCAGCCGTCGCCCAGACGCAGTCCCAGGCCCACGCCTTCTGGGCCGTGCGCGAGAACCAGTCCGGCGGACAGAAGGCCGAGGGCGCCGCCTGGAAGCACGACGTTTCCGTTCCGGTCTCCCGCATGGCCGACTTCATCGACCAGGCGACCCGGGCGGTCGAGGCGTTCCACCCCGGTGTGCGGGTCGTCGCCTTCGGCCATGTCGGCGACGGCAATGTCCACTATGACGTGCTCAAGGCCGAGGGCGGCGACGACGGCGCCCACAACGCCCTGCGCGACCAGGGCTCGCGCATCGTCCATGACATCGTCGCGGCCATGGAGGGGTCGATCTCGGCCGAACACGGCCTGGGCGCGGCCAAGACAGCCGAAGCCTTGCGCTACAAGAGCCCGGTGGAAGTCGAGGCGCTTCGCGCCCTGCGCGCGGCGCTCGATCCCGGCCGGATCATGAACCCCCGCGTCCTCTTCTAGAGCCGGGCGCGATCTGATGGAATCAGGTCGCGCCCGGCCTGACGCTCCATGGTCGCGCGTTTCAACCGACTACCGGTTCCCGCTAGTCGGAACGCGCTCTGGGCAACTCGCGGCTGGCCTTTCCCTCGGGGCGCCCCTATGTCGGCGCCATGCTGATGGTCATCTCCCCTGCCAAGGCGCTGGATTTCACAGCGCCTGACCGGCCTCTGCCCCTGACCCAGCCGCGCCTGGGCGAGGATGTGGCCGAGCTGTCGAAGGCGACCCGCAGGCTGGGCGTGGGCGACCTGCGCCGACTGATGCATCTGTCCGAGGCCCTGGCGTCGCTCAATCATGCGCGATTCCAAGCCTTCGATCCCGCCAGCGAGGACGGCCTGCAGGCGGCGATCGCCTTCAACGGCGATGTCTACGCCGGCCTCTCGGCCCGCACGCTCGACAAGCCGGCCTTCGCTTGGGCCCAAGACCATCTGCGCATCCTGTCGGGCCTCTACGGCGTCCTGCGCCCTGCCGACGCCATCCAGCCCTACCGCCTCGAGATGGGCACGCGCCTGAAGACCCGACGCGGCCGCACCCTCTATGACTTCTGGGGCGAGCGGGTTTCCAGGATGCTCAACGAGGACGCCGAGGGTCACGCCGACCCGACGCTCGTCAACCTCGCCAGCCAGGAATACTTCGGCGCCGTGGACGCCCGCGCGCTCAAGCTGCCCCTGGTCACCTGCCTCTTCCTCGAAGAGAAGGACGGCGAGCATCGCCAGATCAGCTTCTACGCCAAGAAGGCCCGGGGCCTGATGGCGCGCTACGCCATCGACCAGCGCATCGACCGGGCCGAAGACCTGCGCGCCTTCGATACAGCCGGCTACGCCTGGAGCCGCGAGCGTTCGAGTGATGCCGAATGGGTGTTCACCCGGCCCCAGCCGCCGCCTCCCTCGGCGCAAAAGGCCGGCTGACGCGCCCCCGGGGCTCGTAATTCATAGTCTGATGAATTATAGCGCCTCGCATGCGGCGGCGTCAAAAGCTATGTTGCGCTGCACAATAAGAAGATTTCGGAGTGCGCGACCATGGACCACGGGCTGGCCGGACAGGCGGCGATCGTCACGGGATCGACCAGCGGCATCGGCCTTGCGCTGGCGCGCGGCCTGGCGAAGGCGGGCGTCAACGTGATGCTCAACGGCCTGGGCGATCTGGCCGCCATCGAGCGGACCCGGCTGGAGCTGGCCGCCGAGACCGGTGTGGAGGTGCTCTATCACGGCGCCGACATGACCAGCGGCTCGGAGATCACCGACATGGTGGCCCAGGCCCAAGCCGCCTTCGGCCGGCTGGACATCCTGGTCAACAACGCCGGCATCCAGCATGTCTCGCCGATCGACGCCTTCCCGCCCGAGACGTGGGACCAGATCATCGCCATCAATCTGACCTCCAACTTCCACGCCATTCGCGCGGCCGTGCCGCTGATGAAGGCGGCAGGGCGGGGACGGATCATCAACCTGGCGTCAGCCCACGGCCTGGTCGCCAGCCCGTTCAAGGCCGCCTACGTCGCCGCCAAGCACGGGGTGCTGGGCCTGACCAAGACGGTGGCTCTCGAACTGGCCGAGCAGAACATCACCTGCAACGCCATCTGCCCGGGCTATGTCCATACCCCCTTGGTCGACGGCCAGATCAAGGACACCGCCAGGGCCCGCGGCATGACCGAGGACCAGGTCGTGCGCGATGTCATCCTCGCGGCCCAGCCGACCAAGGCGTTCGTGACCTTCGACCAGCTGATCGGCATGATGCTCTATCTGGCCAGCGACCTCGGGGCCTCGGTGAACGGCGCGGCGCTGTCGATCGATGGCGGCTGGACCGCCGGCTGATCCCGCCCGGTCCCGGCCGCCAGGCTGTGGGAGACCGCCAGTGAGCGAACCTGAAGTGAAGCGGCCCGTCGCCACGGTCGGGGTGGTCTGCCTGCGCGGCGGCGAGGTGCTGCTGGTGCGGCGCGGCAACCCGCCCCGCCAGGGGCAGTGGAGCCTGCCGGGCGGACGCCTCGAATGGGGCGAGACGCTGGTGCAGGGCGCCTTGCGCGAACTCTTCGAGGAAACCGCAGTGCGGGCCGAGATCCTCGGCCTTGTCGATGTTGTCGACGGGGTGATGTCCAGTCGCACCAGCGGCGAGGTCGTGCGCCACTACATCATGATCGATTTCGCCTGCCGCTGGCTGGAGGGCGAGCCGAAGGCCGGCGACGACGCCGACGACGCCCGCTTCTTTCCGCTGTCCGAAGCCATCGCGGCGGTCGAGTGGGAAGAGACGCGGCGGGTCATCTCCGAGGCGGCGGAACGATTCGGACTGCGCTGAACCTGCGCGCTTGACGTCCCCGGCGTCAGCATCGCTTGATGGGTTCAAACAATCGTTCCAACGGGTTTCGCGGGAGAATCGCCATGGCCTATGCCCCCTTCAACCTTGCCGGCAAGGTTTCCCTCGTAACGGGCGGCAACCGCGGCATCGGCTTTGGCATGGTCGAGGCCCTGGCCCAGGCCGGGTCGGACGTCGTGATCTGGGGCTCGTCCGCCGAGCGCAACCAGGAGGCCGAGGGCAAGCTGACCAGCTATGGCGTCCGCGTCCTCGCCCAGACGGTCAATGTTGCCGACGAGGCGGCCGTGGTCGCCGCCATGGCCGAGGCGGCCACCGCCATGGGCCGTATCGATACCGTGATCGCCAACGCCGGCATCGGCGGCGGCGCCCGCTCGTTCGCCGAGATGTCGACCGAGACCTGGCGACGTGTGATGAGCGTCAACATGGAAGGGGTGTTCTGGACCTTCCGCGAGGCCTGCAAGCACATGATCGAGCGCGCCAACGCCGGCGATCCCGGCGGTTCGCTGGTCGGCGTCGCTTCGCTGGCGGCCATCGAGGGCGCGGCCCGCAACGAGGCCTATGCCGCCACCAAGGGCGGGGTGATCTCCATGGTCAAGTCGGTAGCCGTCGAGCACGCCCGCTACGGCGTGCGCGCCAACGCCATCCTGCCCGGCTGGATCGCCACCGACATGACCGCCGGCGCCCAGGACAATCCGGCCTTCGCCGAAAAGGTCATCCCCCGCGTGCCCGCCCGCCGCTGGGGCGAGCCGGCCGACTTCGGCGGCGTGGCCGTCTATCTGGCCTCCAACGCCTCCAGCTACCACTCGGGCGACACTTTCGTCATCGACGGCGGCTACGCCATCTTCTGATGCCCGCCGGCCGTCGGCGACACGGGCGCAAGGCCCGGCGTCGATGGCCGGAACCTTCCATGCAGCGACGATCCTGGGGAGGAATGTCATGGGTCTGCACACGCCGCTTTGCGATCTTCTTGAAGTCGAGCACCCGATCATGCTGGCCGGCATGGGCGGGGTCTCCTACGCCGAACTGGCGGCCGCCGTTTCCAACGCGGGCGGCTATGGCGTGCTCGGCATGGCCGGCCGCGGGCCGGACTTCATCCGCGACCAGATGCGGCGAGTGCGCCATTTGACCGACAAGCCGTTTGGCGTCGATCTCCTGGCGGCGAGCCCCGAGAGCCTGACCGCCAGCGTCGATGTCATCATCGAGGAGGGCGCATCGTCCTTCGTCGCGGGCCTGGGCGTGCCCATGCCGATCATGGAGCGGCTCAAGAAGGCCGGCCTCAAGGTCATGGTTGTCTGCGGCGCGGTGAAGCACGCGGTCAAGGCCGAGCAGGCCGGCTGCGACGCCGTCATCTGTCAGGGCGGCGAGGGCGGCGGCCACACCGGGCTCGTCGGCACCATGCCGCTGGTCGCCCAGGCGGTCGAGGCGGTGAAGGTGCCGGTCGTGGCGGCTGGCGGCCTCTATGACGGGCGGGGCCTGGCGGCGGCCCTCGCGCTCGGCGCCACAGGCGTCTGGATGGGCACCCGCTTCATCGCCAGCCAGGAGGCCCACGCCGGCGACCTCTATCGCCAGACGATTCTCGAATCGGCCGACGAGGACACGATCCGCACCCGCTGCTACAGCGGCAAGCCGATGCGGGTGCGCAAGAACCCCTATGTCGATGACTGGGAATCGCGGCCGGGCGACATCCAGCCCTTCCCGGTTCAGGCCGGAATCAGCATCCAGAACAACGCCATGGGCGGCATCGGCGGCCAGACCGAGGGTCTCGACCCCGACAAGAGCTGCTTCGCCATGGGCCAGAGCGCCGGGGGCGTCCACGATGTGCTGCCGGCGGGCGAGATCGTCAGGCGCATCATGGCCGAGGCGGAAGCGGCCATTGGCCGTGTCGCGGCCATTCGTCAGGCCGAGCCGGCCTGACGCCTCGCCGCTGTCGGGCGGGACACGGGCGCTGCGCCGCCTCATCCGGCCCCTGCCATTCGGCAGCCGCCAAGAGGGGCGAAATAGCCTAGCAATATCAGTGCTTTAAATACTGCCCAACCAGCCTTGACGCACCGCAGCGCGGTCTATAGGTTCCGCGCCGATCAAGCTGGGCCCCGGGGGTGTTCCTCAGGGCCGTTTGCAGAGCTGACCGCTCCCATGCCTAGGGCCGACGACAACCGCGAAGAGGCGCTTCGCCGCCTCGAAGAACGGGCCGCCGCACTCAAGGCGAGGACCGCTCCGACGGCGTCGCACGCCGCGGGGGAGGCGGCGGTCAGCCAGGCGTGGCGGATTCTGGCCGAACTGCTGGGCGGCGTGCTCATCGGTCTGGCCATCGGGGCTGTCATCGACCGTTTCCTGCCGACCAGCCCCTGGGGGATGATCGGCGGGGTGCTCGGCGGGTTCGCGCTGTCGCTGGTTCTGGCGAAGCGCACCGCAGACAGGTTGATGGCGCAGGCGAGGGCGGCGCAGGGGGACCATCCCCCGGCGGTTGTCGACGTCGAGGATGACGAAGATTAAGGAGCGATAGGCCCGTGGCCGATCCGTTGCATCAGTTCCAGATCCAGAAGATCGTCGAGCTTCCCGACGTGACCCTGCCTGTCATCGGCACGGTCGACCTGGCCTTCACCAACTCGCACCTCGCCATGACCATCGCCTTCCTGGTGATCGTCGGCTTCATGGCCCTGGTCACTTCCAGCGCCAAGGTCGTGCCCGGCCGGCTCCAGGGGGTGGGTGAGCAGCTTTTCGGCCTGATCGACAACCTCACCAGTTCGATCATCGGCCACGAGGGTCGCAAGTACGCGCCCTTCGTCTTCACCATCTTCACCTTCATCCTGGTGATGAACTTCCTGGGCATGCTGAACGTGCCCGGCGTCCTGCATATGTTCACCGCCACCTCGCAGATCGCCGTGACCGCCACCTTCGGCCTCGTCACCATCGGCCTGGTGCTGATCGTCGGCTTCGCCAAGCATGGCCTCGGCTTCTTCAAGCTGTTCGTGCCGGGCGGCGTGCCGTGGGTGCTGCTGCCGGTCATCGTGCTGATCGAGTTCGTCTCCTTCCTCCTGCGTCCCGTCACCCTGACCCTGCGTCTGTTCGGCAACATGATGGGCGGCCACGTCGCCCTGAAGGTGTTCGCCGGCTTCGTCGGCGCCGCCGCCATCGGTTCGATCGGCTGGCTGGGCGTGATGGTCGGCCCGCTCTCCTTCGGCATGGTCACCGCGCTGACCGCCCTGGAGTTCCTGGTGGCCTTCCTGCAGGCTTTCGTCTTCGCCGTTCTGACCACCATCTATCTGAACGATGTGGTCAACCTCGGTCACGGCCACTAAAAGCGGCCGCAACCGTCCAACCCTTGAACCTCTAAACCCAACTAGGACTAGACTCTCATGGATCCTCAAGCCGCCAAGTTCATCGGCGCGGGCCTCGCGACCCTGGGCATGATCGGCGCCGGTATCGGCGTGGGCAACATCTTCGGCAACTTCCTGGCGGGCGCCCTGCGCAACCCGTCGGCCGCCGCGGCCCAGATCGGCAACCTGTTCGTCGGCGCGGCCCTGGCCGAAGCCCTGGGCATCCTGGCCTTCGTGCTCGGCATCCTGATCTACACCGCCTAAGCACGTATTGACCTTGCCGGCGCGTCTGCCCTCCAGGCGGCGCGCCGCACTGGGACACCGGTATGGCCACTCCTGATCCGCACGCCGCTTCGGCGGGTGACACCCACGCGACAACCGAAGCCCATGGCTCCGGCGGTCTGCCGCAGTTCGAGTTCCAGCACTGGGCGGGTCAGATCGCCTGGCTGCTGATCCTGTTCGTCGTCCTGTACTTCCTGATGTCGCGGGTGTTCATCCCCCGGCTGCGCAAGGTGCTGGACGAGCGGACCGGCACCATCGCCGGCGCGCTGGAACAGGCCCGCAAGGTCCAGGAAGAGGCCAACGCCCAGGCCGCGCAGGCCCAGGCCGAGCTGGCCGAGGCCCGCGCCAAGGCCCAGCGCCTCGCCGCTGACGCCCGCGCCAAGGCCGTGGCCGAGTCCAACGCCCGCCAGGCGGCCGAGGACGAGAAGCTGGCCGGTCGCATGGCCGAGGCCGAAGCCCGCATCCGCGCCTCGCGCGACGCGGCCATGGCTCACGTCTCGACCATCGCCTCCGACACGGCCTCCGCCATCGTCGAGAAGCTGACCGGCGCCGCCCCCAAGGCCGCCGACCTCAACGCCGCCCTGGCGGCCGCCAAGGAAGGGGCCCGCTGATGATGGAGTTTCTGGGCAGCCCCGAAAACTGGGTCGGCTGGGGTCTCATCGCCTTCCTGGGGATCGTCGTCTTCGTCGGCGGCTTCAAGAAGATAGCCGGCGGGCTCGACGAGAAGGCCGCCGCCATCCAGGCCGACCTCGACGAAGCCGCGCGCCTGCGCGCCGACGCCGAGGCGATGCTGGCCGAGATCCGCAGCCAGCGCGAGGACGCCGAGGCCCAGGCCAAGGCCATGATCAAGGCCGCCGAAGCCGACGCCGCCCGTCTGGCCGAGGAAGCCAAGGCCAAGCTGGAAGAGACCATCGCCCGCCGCACCCTGCTGGCCGAGCGCAAGATCGCCACCGCCGAGGCCCAGGCCGAAGCCGAGGTGAAGTCGGCTGCCGCCGACCTCGCCACCCAGGCGGCCGAGCGCCTGCTGGTCGCCCGCGCTGCGGCCGCCAAGTCCGATCCCGCCATCGACGCGGCGATCAGCCAACTGGCCACCCGGCTGCAATAGTCAGGGTAGCGGCGCCCGCGCCGGACCGAACGATCCGAAGGGCCTTCCGGCATCGACGTCGGGAGGCCCTTTCTCGTTGGGCGCCGCCGCGTCAGCGTTGTCAATTATTCACCAGTCGCGCCCGGTCGAGGCGTGCGCCCTGGCGGCGGCTGGTAACAGAACCGCGTTTCGACTGCCCCCGCACGACCCACATCTGTTGCAGGCGCAACCTACATTCGCCCCCGGCGAACACCCCCCTTGCCCCGTCTTGTACGGCCACATTCCCTACGCCGGCCGGCCGCTACGGCCGCAATCCCTTGCCCGCCCTGCTTTTCGATGTGGGGGAGGGGCGTATAATGCTGTAGCGGCCTGCCGGCGGACCGTGAGGGGGAGCGTCATGCACAATCGGATCCTGGCGGGCCTCGTGGCCGGCGCTGTCCTGGCGTTCGCCTCGCCGGCGGCGGCGCTCGAGGCCGAATGCCTCTGGCAGGGCCTGTCCTCCGGAACCCGCGACGCGATCATCGAAGGCTATCGCCAGGGCGGGGCGGAGACCCTGGTGTTCCCCCAACTCAACGACCGGGACCTGGACACCCTGTTCCGCCGCTGCGGCGTGACCCATCAGAACTCCCGCGTCGCCGGCACCCTGCTGGCCGCGGTGATGATCGAACGCGCGGCCGAGGCGGTCCTCAGCGAGCGCCACGGCCTCAAGCCGGCGACGCTGGACCAGGCTTGGCGCGCCGCCCCGGCGGACGCCCGCGCCGCCGCGACCGTCTACGCCCGGGCCCTGGGGACCGGTCAGCGCGGTGTCGACAGCTCAGCGTTCGAGGCCCTGGTCGACGCCATGCTCGCCCGCCTGCGCCTGCCGCCCGAGGCGCGCGAGCATCTCCAGGCCTGGGTCTATGGGCGCGCCAACCGCGAGGACCAGGAGGGCCGCTAGGCTTGCCTGCCCCAGAGCAGGTCGTTCCCGCAGGCGCAGAATTCCGCTTCGGAGATCGTGGCGGCCGGACTAGTCTCTCGGACGGGGTACGGGGAGTTCCATCAATGCGTCCTGAACGTCTGCTGGCGGCGATTGCCGCAGCGCTGGGCCTGCTGGCCCTCGCCAGTCCGGCCGCCGCCCTCGACGGCGAGTGCCTCTGGAACAATGTCGAGACGTCCAAGCGCGCCGCCGCCATCGAGTCCTATCGAACTGGCGGCGCCCAGGGCGTCCAGGCGCCGTCGCTAAACAATGACGAGGTGCGTGCCGTCGTAGCCAACTGCGGCGTGAACGAGGAGAACGCCGAGGTCGCCGGCATGCTGATCGCCGCCATCAGCTTCGAGAAGGGCGCCGGGGCGATCCTTCAGGAACGCTTCGACGTCAGTCCGGTCGCCCTCGAGCGGGCGTGGGAGGGCATCGGCAAGGCCGCTCAAGACGCAGCGGGGATTTACATCATCGGCATCGTGGAAGGCCAATCGGCGGATCCCAAGCCATTCGACGACGCGGTCAGCCAACTGATGGCGGCCATGAAGCTGCCCGAAAACGCCCGGCAGGATGTCATCGCTTTCGTTACGGGTCGCTCCAGCCGCCAGAAGCTGCAGACGCGCTGATCCGCACCAGGGCTTGCCCCGGGGCCGGTCCCGGTCCACGGTCGCCCGCTTTCACAGGAACCGTTCCATGCGTCTCGTCGCCCGTCTCGCCGCCGCCTGCGGCGCCCTTGGCCTCCTCGCCGTCGCCACGCCCGCCTTCGCCGTCGACGCCGACTGCGTCTGGAACCAGCTGCCCGCCGAGCGGCGGGCGCAGATGGTCGAGGACTACCGCCGCGAAGGCTTCGCGGCTCTCGGCAAGATCGACATCGAGGAAAGCGAGCTGACGTCGCTTGGACCTGCCTGCGGCGTGACCGACGACACCGCCGAGGACGCCGGCTTCCTCATCGTCGGCGTCTGGGTCGAGCGGGCCTCGCAGGTGGTGCTGTTAGAGCGCTACGGCGTGGCTTCCGGCGCCCTGCCCAAGGCCTGGCAGGCCTTGACGCCCAGCGAGCGCAGCGCCGTCGCCGTCCTGTCGGTGGACATCGTCAAGGGGCGCAACCCCGACTCCGCCCCGCTCGACCAGGCCCTGCCCAAGGTCGTCCAGAGCCTTGGGCTGGCTAACGTCGACGGCGAGGTGGTCGGCCATGTGATGGCCTACATGCTGGGGCGCGGCCTCATGGACGCCCTGTCGGACTGACCGATCCGGTCAGATCTCGATCGGGCGGGTCGGCGCCGGGCGGCGCTTGCGCGGCTTGAGCCGCTTGCGCAGGCGCGTGGCGAACCGGCTGGTCCTGGCCTGGACGAAGAAGCGCTCGATCTTCAGGGCCTGATGCCAGGCCATGGCGCCGACCGGCGCGCCCGGCCGCATGACCCGCCGCAGCGGCGCCAGGCGCGGGAACCGGCGAACTGCCCGGACGAACCAGCGCTTGGCCCTGTAGCTGTTGCGCAGCACGATGATCAGGCCAACCGCCATCACCGGCACGCCGAACGGCCCGGGCAGGGGCGCGATGATGACCCCCAGGAGGATGGTGAGCACGCCGGCGGCGATCAGGGCCATGCGCAGCATACGTTCCACGACGCCGCGCGGCGGACGCACGGTGAAGGGCACGGCTATGGGGACGCTTGGACCTGGCATGTTGGAATGAACCCGCGAGAAGGACGGCCGATCCCGTCCCCTCCGACATTCCCGATATGGTGTGGCGCCGCTGCGCCTGAAAGGCGCCGGAACCGTGCATGACCAAGGTTTAACCTGTGAAGCCGGACAGGTTTTCTAAACCCCGCCCGGCCCGCCGGACTATTCCGCCGCGACCGCCTCAAGCGCCGGCGGGGTCCAGCGCAGGCGGGGCTTGCGCGCCGCCAGCGTCTCGTCCAGCCGCCGCATCGGGGCGGTGTAGGGAGCGCCGGTGAAGCGGGCAGCGTCGCCGGCCTTCGCCGCCTCCGCCAGGGCGCGTAGCGCCCCGATGAAACGGTCCAGCTCCTGTTTCGACTCCGTCTCGGTAGGCTCGATCAGCATCGCCCCGTGGACGACCAGTGGGAAGTACATGGTCATCGGGTGGAAGCCCTCGTCGATCATCGCCTTGGCGAAGTCGAGGGTGGTGATCCCCGTGCCTTCCAGCCAGGTGTCGTCGAACAGGGCCTCGTGCATGCAGGGCCCGTCCGGGAAGGCGGGCGTCATCAGGTCGCTGAGGCGCGCCTTGATGTAGTTGGCGTTCAGCACCGCGTCCTCGGCCACCTGCCGCAGGCCATCGGCGCCGTGGCTGCGCATATAGGCGTAGGCGCGGACATACATGCCCATCTGGCCGTGGAAGGCGCTCATCCGGCCAAAGGCGGCCGCCGCGTCGCCGACAGCGTCTTCCTCGAGCCGCAGGCCATCGGGACCGTGCACCAGCCAGGGTGTCGGCGCATAGGGCGCCAGCGCCTCGCTGAGCACCACCGGTCCCGCGCCGGGCCCGCCGCCGCCATGGGGCGTGGAAAAGGTCTTGTGCAGGTTGATGTGCATGGCGTCGACGCCGAGATCGCCCGGCCGAACTCGTCCGACGATGGCGTTGAAGTTGGCCCCGTCGCAGTAGAAGTAGGCGCCGGCCGCATGGGTCAGCCGGGCGATCTCGACGATGTCCCGCTCGAACAGGCCGCAGGTGTTGGGGTTGGTGACCATGATGGCCGCCACGTCCGGACCAAGCTTGGCTTCCAGGTCGGCCAGGTCGACCCGGCCGTCGTCGGTCTGGGCGATCTCGCGCACGCTGTAGCCGACGAAGGCGGCGGTAGCGGGGTTGGTGCCGTGGGCGCTGGTCGGGACCAGAACCACCTTGCGGGCGGCGTCGCCGCGCGCCTCGTGCGCCGCCCGGATCGCCAGGATGCCGCACAGCTCGCCGTGCGCGCCGGCCTTGGGCGTCAGCGCGACCGCCGGCATGCCGGTCAGGGTCTTCAGCCAGTGGGCCAGCCGGTCCATCAGCTCCAGCGCGCCCGGTACAGTGGACTGCGGCTGGAGCGGGTGGATGTCCGCGAACCCGGCCAGCCGCGCCATCTTCTCGTTGAGGCGCGGGTTGTGCTTCATCGTGCAGCTGCCCAACGGATAGAGCGCCAGGTCGATGGCGTGGTTCTTCTGGCTGAGCCGCACGTAGTGACGGACGGCCTCGGGCTCCGACAGGCCTGGCAGGCCGATCGGCGCGGTGCGCGTCAGGCCCTCAAGGTCGCCGGCGTCCGTCGCCGTCTCGGCAAGGTCGACGCCGGTCTTGTCCCAGCCGCCGAGCTCGAAGATCAGCGCCTCGTCCTGCAGCAGGCCCCGGCCCCCGGTCAGGGTCGAGAAGCCGCCGGCCTGATCGACCGTATTGGGCGTGGTGGGGAGTCCAACGCTGTTCATGCTCATGCCAGCACCTGGCGAGTTCGGCCTTGAATGTTTCGATGTGGT
>VFQU01000734.1_pt1 | contig 24668 bp, 25 predicted proteins | sample 3512311 | NCBI WGS metagenome assembly VFQU01 (sample SAMN10412377, study PRJNA504923) | tailings metagenome | isolation source: Relicate 3 Philex TSF3 active mining site | place: Philippines: Tuba, Benguet | collected 2017-08-29
ACATCGAGCACCTCATCCACGCCCTCTCCAGCCTCTGGTCCCAGTGCGCGCTGGCAAGGCACGTGGCTTGATCGATCGTACCGGCGCCTGATATCGGGCGCCGATGTCCGACGCTTCCAGAACCCTTTTCCATCCCTTCGAGACCGGCGACGTGCCGGTGCCTGGCCCCGACGAACGCGTGCTCTTCATCGGCGCGCGGCCGGGCTTCCGGCTGCCCGAAGGCTTTGCAGCACGTCCCACGCTCGTGCAGGGCTTCCGGCCCGATTTCCTCGCGCTCCAGACAGCCGGGCACCAGGTCGTCCCGGAAGCCGAGGACGACGGCTACGACCTCGCTTTGGTGCAGGCAGGCCGCCACAAGGGCGAGAACGATCGCTGGATCGCCGACGCGCTGGCGCGGCTGAAGTCCGGCGGCACGCTGGTCGCCGCCGCCGCCAAGGATGACGGCGCGGACTCGCTGCGCAAGCGCTGGCGCGACCGGCTGGACGATGGCGGCCATCTGTCGAAGCATCACGGCGTCGCCTTATGGGGCCGCAGGCCGGAGGTGCTGCCCGACTTCGGCGTCGAGGGGGAGGCATTGGTCGAAGGCCGCTTCGCGACGCAGCCGGGGTTGTTCTCCCATGGAGAAGTCGATCCCGCGTCGAGGCTCCTGGCGGACGCGCTGCCATCCGACCTGAAGGGCACGATCGCCGATTTCGGCGCCGGCTGGGGCTATCTCTCGGCCCGCATCGCCGACCGCTTCGAGCGTGTAAAGGCGCTGCATCTCTACGAGGCCGACCATCAGGCCTGCGATGCCGCGCGCCGCAATCTCGGAGAAGGCTCGGGCGAGCGCGAGATCAAGGTTTTCTGGAACGACGTCACGCGCGAAAAACCCGTCGCGCGCTATGACGCGATCGTCATGAACCCGCCTTTCCACGGCCGCGGGCGCGGGGCGGACCCCTCGATCGGGATCGCGATGATCCGCGCGGCCGCCAAGGCGATGAAGCCGGGCGGCCGGCTCTTCATGGTCGCCAACCGGCAATTGCCTTACGAGGTGGCGCTGAAGGATGCGTTCTACGCGGTCGACGAGATCGGCGGCGACACGCGCTTCAAGCTTTATGCGGCGAAGCGGTAGCAGCCGGGTTCAGGACCAGACGCCCCCTCTACCACTTCGTGGTCCCCCTCCCCCGCTTCGCAGGGGAGGACCGAATGTCGAGGGTGGCCGCACCGCAAATCCTTCCCCCGTGCACGGGGGAGGGGAACCACGAAGTGGTGGAGGGGGCGCCTCGCGCGCCGGTCACACGCGCTGCGGCAGCACCCGGTCCGGCGGGCGGTGGCCGTCGAAGAAGGTCCGGATGTTGATGATGACCTTTTCGCCCATGTCGATGCGGCCCTCGATCGTCGCTGATCCCATATGCGGCAGGAGGACGACCTTACCCTTGGCGGCGAGCTTCACGAGCTTCGGATTGATCGTCGGCTCCTGCTCGAAGACGTCGAGGCCGGCGCCTGCGATCCGCTCGTCCTGCAGGAGCTTGATCAGCGCGTCCTCGTCGATGATATCGCCGCGCGCGGTGTTCACGATGTAGGACGTCGGCTGCATAAGCTGAAGCCGGCGCGCCGACAGGAGATGGAAGGTGGCCGGCGTCGAGGGGCAGTTGACCGAAATGATGTCCATGCGGGCCAGCATCTGGTCGAGGCTCTCCCAGTAGGTCGCCTCCAGTTCGTCCTCGATCAGCGGCGCGACGCGCTTGCGGTTGTGGTAGTGGATCGACAGCCCGAAGGCCTTGGCGCGGCGCGCGACCGCCGTGCCGATGCGGCCCATGCCGACGATGCCGAGGCGCTTGCCCCAGATGCGGCGGCCGAGCATCCAGGTCGGTGACCAGCCGGCCCATTTGCCGCCCTGCGTAAGGATCGACGCACCTTCGGCCAGCCGGCGCGGCACGGCGAGCATCAATGCCAGCGTCATGTCGGCCGTGTCCTCGTTCAGGACGTTCGGCGTGTTGGTGACGGTGATGCCTTTCTTCGCCGCCGCCGCCACGTCGATATTGTCGACGCCGTTTCCGAAATTGGCGATCAGCTTGAGGTTCGGTCCTGCCTGCGCGATCAGCGGCTCGTCGATGCGGTCGGTGACGGTGGGCACCAGCACGTCGGCGCTCTGCACCGCTGCGACCAGTTCCGGCTGCGTCATCGGCCGGTCCTCGACGTTCAGCCGCGCCTCGAACAGCTCGCGCATGCGTGTTTCGACAGGATCGGGCAGCTTCCGCGTGATGACGACGAGGGGCTTCTTCCTGCCGGACATGGGGTCCTCGAATCGGGTCTCGTTGAGACCTCTTTAACCAAGACGCGCGACACTTCGAATCCAGACGTGTCCGGTCGTCTGTGTAGCAACCGGCCACATCGAAGACAAAGGAAAACGGCCCGTGGGGCACCGGCGGGCGACACGTCCTTTCCGGTCCGGGCGAGGGTTGATGCCATGATCAGACGACTGTCTATGAGGCTCGCTCTGGCGGCACTCGTTGCCGGCGGCGCGATGGCGACTTCCAATCCGCTTGTCGGCGTTTCGGCTGCCGAAGCACAGCAGGTCCAGCGCGGCCCAAGTACCGGCCTGCCGCTGCCGCGTTTCGTCAGCCTGAAGTCGAGCAAGGTCAATCTGCGTGTCGGGCCGGGGCTCGACTACGCGATCGACTGGATGTACCTGAAGTCGGGCGTGCCCGTGGAGATCATCCAGGAATACGACAACTGGCGCCGCGTCCGCGATGCCGACGGCACCGAGGGCTGGGTCAACCAGTCGCTGCTTTCCGGGGCGCGGACCGCAGTCGTCGCCCCTTGGCAGCGCGGCAAGTCTCTGACGGTTCCGCTGAAGCGCGAGCCCAACCCCTCGGCCTCCACCGTCGCCATGGTGCAGCCGGGCGCGCAGGGTCAGCTTCGGACCTGCAACGGCCAGTGGTGCGAGATGGAGTTCGGCGGCGCGCGCGGGTGGGTAGACCAGCAGCAGCTCTGGGGCGCCTATCCGGGCGAGACCTACGTCGACTGATGAAAGAGCGTCCAAGGCGGGCCTGGCGCCCGCCCGTCCTCAGCGGCGCTTCGGACGCAGCCTGATCACGATATCGACATTGGCGATCTCCATCCCTTCCGGAGGCTCCGGCAGGTTGGAGACGGTCACGGGCGCCGACTCGATGTCCATTACCCGGTTCTCGCCCTCGACGAAGAAATGGTGGTGATCGGAAATGTTGGTGTCGAAATAGGTGCGCGAGCCTTCGACGGCGAGGATGCGCAGAAGCCCCGCTTCGGTGAACTGGTGCAGCGTGTTGTAGACGGTCGCGAGCGAGACGGCGACGCCGGCCTCCTGCGCTTCCTCGTGCAGTTCCTCGGCAGAGAGATGCCGGTCACCCTTGGCAAAGAGCAGGTCGGCGAGCGCGATGCGCTGGCGCGTCGGCCGCAGGCCCGCCTCCCGGACACGGCTTTCCACGGTCATCTCGATGCTGGTCTCTGCTGGCTGCGACAATGGCTGGCAACTTTTCCTGACACGCGTTTGCCCGTGCTGCACAAGGACTTGCGCCTGAAGACATATACATTTCGAGGCAGAGCCGATCAATACCGGGGAATTGACCCGCGGCGACCCGCAAGCTAAGCGCGTGGCCCGCGTGGCCTTTGGCCCGCGGCGGCGTTTCCCCGGCAGCGGGTGCTGTGCTAGGAAGGCGCCGAACGAAAACGGACGAGCGGCATCGCGGTGGTGCCCGCGGGGGAAGCGGAGACGGCATGCAAGAGCGCAAGGCGAGCTACGATTACGAAGACCTCCTGGCCTGCGCCAGGGGCGAACTTTTCGGACCCGGCAATGCGCAGCTTCCCGCGCCCCCGATGCTCATGTTCGACCGCATCACCGAGATCAGCGAAGATGGCGGCGAGTACGGCAAGGGCTTCGTGCGCGCCGAATTCGCGATCCGTCCCGACCACTGGTTCTTTCCCTGCCACTTCATCGGCAACCCGGTCATGCCGGGCTGCCTCGGGCTCGACGCCATGTGGCAGCTCACCGGATTCTATCTCGGCTGGCTGGGCGAGCCCGGCCGCGGCATGGCCCTCTCCACCGGCGAGGTGAAGTTCAAGGGCATGGTCACGCCGAGCGTCAAGCTCGTCGAGTACGGCGTCGACTTCAAGCGCGTCATGCGCGGCCGCCTCGTCCTCGGCATTGCCGATGGCTGGCTGAAGGCCGATGGCGAACCCATCTACAAGGCGACCGATCTGCGCGTCGGCCTTGCCCGCGAGCAGGCCGCCTGAAGGCCGGTCGCAATTCGTGCCGGGCGGTCAGCCCTCGGCGCGCCAGTCTAGGGAGATCCTCATGAGACGTGTGGTTGTCACCGGCCTCGGCATCGTGTCGTCGATCGGCAACGATGCTGCCGAAGTCACCGCCTCGCTGCGCGACGCGCGCTCCGGCATCAGCTTTTCCGAATCCTTCGCCGAGCACGGCTTCCGCTCGCAGGTCTGGGGCGCGCCGACGCTCGACCCCACGGAACTCGTCGACCGCCGCGCCATGCGCTTCCTGTCGCGCGGCGGCGCCTGGAACCATGTCGCCATGGAGCAGGCGATCGCCGATGCTGGCCTGGAATCAGGCGACATCACCAACGAGCGCACCGGCATCGTGATGGGCTCGGGCGGGCCTTCGACGCGCCAGATCGTCGAAGCCGCCGACGTCACGCGCAAGAACGGCAGCCCCAAGCGCATCGGACCTTTCGCCGTGCCGAAGGCGATGTCGTCGACGGCGTCGGCGACGCTCGCGACCTGGTTCAAGATCCACGGCGTCAACTACACGATCTCGTCGGCCTGCTCGACGTCCGCGCACTGCATCGGCAATGCGGCCGAGCTCATCCAGTGGGGCAAGCAGGACGTGATGTTCGCCGGCGGCCACGAGGATCTCGACTGGTCGATGTCGAACCTCTTCGACGCAATGGGCGCAATGTCCTCGAAGTACAACGACCGTGCCAGCGTCGCCTCGCGCGCCTACGACGCCGACCGCGATGGTTTCGTCATCGCCGGTGGTGCCGGCGTGCTGGTGCTGGAGGAGCTCGAGCGCGCAAAGGCGCGTGGGGCCAAGATTTATGCCGAGATCGTCGGCTACGGCGCGACGTCGGACGGCCACGACATGGTCGCGCCGTCGGGCGAGGGCGCGATGCGCTGCATGCGCCAGGCGCTCGCCACGGTGAAGGCGCCGGTCGACTATATCAACACGCATGGCACATCGACGCCGGTGGGCGATTCCAAGGAGATGGGCGCGATCCGGGAGGTCTTCGGCGAGACGATCCCGCATATCGCCTCGACCAAGTCGCTGACCGGCCATTCGCTGGGCGCCGCCGGCGTTCAGGAATCGATCTACTCGATCCTGATGATGCAGGCCGGCTTCATGGGCGAGAGCGCCCATATCGAGACGCTCGATCCGGAATTCGAGGGCATGCCGATCCTGCGCCAGCGCCTCGACGACGCAAAATTCGATGTGGCTCTGTCCAATTCCTTCGGCTTCGGGGGAACGAACGCGACGCTGGTCTTCCAGCGCTATAACGGCTGAGGGGCATCATGGCCGAACTGATGAAGGGCAAGCGGGGCCTGATCATGGGCGTCGCGAACGATCACTCGATCGCGTGGGGCATCGCGAAGAAGCTCGCCGCCGAGGGCGCGGAACTCGCTTTCACCTATCAGGGCGAAGCCTTCGGCAAGCGCGTCAAGCCGCTCGCCGACAAGGTGGGTGCGAAGCTGCTCCTGCCATGCGACGTCGAGGACGCGGCGTCGATCGAGAGCGTGTTTGCGACGCTCAAGCAGGAATGGGGCTCGCTCGATTTCCTGGTGCACGCCATCGGCTTCTCCGATCGCAACGAGCTGAAGGGCCGCTATGCCGACACCACGCGCGCCAATTTCGTGCGCACGATGGTCATCTCCTGCTACTCATTCACAGAAGTCGCCCGCCACGCGGCGGCGATGATGACCGAAGGCGGCAGCCTCGTGACGCTGACCTATGCCGGCTCCACGCGCGTCATGCCCAACTACAACGTCATGGGCGTCGCCAAGGCGGGGCTCGAAGCCAGCGTCCGCTACCTCGCCAACGATTATGGCGGGCAGAACATCCGCGTCAACGCAATCTCGGCCGGTCCCGTGCGCACGCTTGCCGGCTCGGGCATCTCGGATGCGCGCGCGATGTTCGCCTACCAGCAGCGCAATTCGCCGCTGCGCCGCACGGTGACGATCGACGAGATCGGCGGATCGGCGCTCTATCTTCTCTCCGACCTGTCCTCCGGCGTCACCGGCGAAATCCACTATGTGGATTCCGGCTACAACATCGTCTCGATGCCGCGCCTCGACGAATTGAAGGACACCGAAGGACGTGACGGCGGCGCCTGATCGCATGATCGGTAAAATTGTCCCTATCGGGCGAAGGCCGGTTTAACGCGCCGCGTGCCATGGTCCCCGGGTTCAATGGGGCCCTGATTTATGAGCACGACCGTGCTGCCGTCGCGCAGCGCTTCCTTTAGACTGCTGACGATCGCCGCGTCGGGCCTCGGCAGCTTCGTGCTAGGCATGTGGGGCTTCCAGTTCATGTTCGGCGGTTCGGTCGAGGTGCCGATCGTCATTGCCGCTATGATCGTCGCCGGCCTGTGCGCCCTGGCGGCGTCCTTCGCGGCCCTGTCCTTCTACGCCGGCATCGATGAATCCGCGCACTATGTCTATCGCGAGACCCAGCTCGACAAGCTGACCGGCCTGAACTCGCGTGTGGCGACCGTCGGCAAGCTTGCCGAGGCCGTCGCCCGCAGCCAGCGCGAAGGCACGCCATTTTTCTTCATCGACATCGACATCCACCGCTTCAAGTCGATCAACGACGCCATCGGGTTCTCGCAGGGCGACCAGCTCGTGAAGGCGTTCGCCAAGCGCCTCGCCGAAAGTTTCGACAAGCGCACGACGATCGGCCGCATCGCCGTTGGTGAGTTCGGCATCATCCTGCCCGACGGCGCCTTCGGCCCGTCGTTCGAAGACTTCCTGGATCGCCTGGTTGCGCGGCTCTCCGAGCCCTATCAACTCTCGTCCCATCTCCAGACGGTCAACGTCTCGGTCGGCATCGTGGCGATCCCGCGCGATGGCGATGACCCGGCGCTCCTGATGCGCCGGGCTAACCTCGCGCTGCAGAGCGCGCGCATGTCCGGCCCGGGCGCCTGGTCGGTCTTCGACAGCGCCATGGGGCAGGTGGCCGATCATCGCCAGTGGATCGAATCCGAGCTTGGTGGCGCCTTCGAGCGCGGCGATTTCGACGTCCACTACCAGCCGCAATGCGACCTCGGCTCGGGCGAGATCACGGGCTACGAGGCGCTTCTGCGCTGGAACCATCCCGAGCGCGGCTCCATCCCGCCGGCCGAGTTCGTACCGGTTGCCGAGGAAACGGGCATGATCGCTTCGCTCGGCCAGTGGGGGCTGGAGCGCGCCTGCGCCGATGCCCGGCACTTCCATGAGGATTGCCCGGTCGCCGTGAACATTTCGCCGGTCCAGTTCGTGAACCGCGATTTCGTCGCCAATGTCGCCGCCGTCCTGGAGCGCACCGGGCTCGACCCGCGCCGGCTGGAACTGGAAGTGACCGAGACGGCGATGATGATCGACCGCGAGCGCGCGGCCGCCATCTTCCGCGAGCTCGCCGACATGGGCATCGCGGTCGCCATCGACGATTTCGGCACCGGCTATTCGAACCTCGCCTACCTGATGGACTTCACCTTCCAGAAGCTCAAGATCGACCGCTCCTTCGTCGCGCGGCTCGATACGGACGAGAATTCAGGTGCGGTCATCTCGACCATCGTCGGCCTGTCGCGTGCGCTCGGCGTGCGCACCATCGCGGAAGGTGTCGAGACGGAGATGCAGGCGACGCTCCTGCGCGCCGCCGGCTGCGAAAGCGTGCAGGGCTTCTTCTACGGGCGCCCGCTGCCCCTGTCGCAGGTCGCGCGCCCGGCCCGTGCCACCGGCACGGCGCGGATGGTCCACTAGCCCGACGAACCGTAGCGCATGACGTCGAAACGCGCGCCGAGCCCGTCATAGAGCAGGATGCGGCCGATCAGCGGCTCGCCGATGCCCGTGACGAGCTTGATCACCTCCATCGCCTGAAGCGTGCCGATGACGCCGGTGACGGCGCCCAGCACGCCGGCCTGCGCGCAGGACGGCACGAGGCCCGGTGGCGGCGGCTCGGGGAAGAGATCGCGCAGGCCGGGCAGGGGCTTGCCGTCCTTGTCGGTCTCGAACGGCTTCAGCACCGTCACCGACCCGTCGAAGCGTCCGACTGCGCCGACGACGAGCGTGCGCTCAAGCCGCGCGCAGGCATCCGCCAGCAGATAGCGCGTTTCGAAATTGTCGGAGCCGTCGACGACGATGTCGTAGTCGCCGAGAACAGCATCGGCGTTGGCCGGCCCCAGCCGCAACGCATGCGTTTCCACCCGGCAATGCGGATTGATCGCTTCGATCGAGGCCGCCGCGCTCGCCACTTTCGTCTCGCCCACGGACGCCGTGCCATGGATGATCTGGCGTTGCAGATTGGAGAGCGAGACCGTGTCATCGTCGACGATGCCGAGCGTGCCGATGCCGGCCGCGGCCAGATATGTGAGCACCGGCGCGCCGAGCCCGCCCGCGCCGATCACCAGCACGCGCGCCTGCTTCAGCTTCTGCTGCCCCGCGCCGCCCACTTCCGGCAGCACGATATGGCGCGCATAGCGTTCGAGCTCGGCGTCGGAGAGGCGGGTCGGCGTCTGGGATGTCATGCGGGCAGGATAGGGCAGGGTGCCAAGACTGTCACTGTCAGGACGTCGGCGTGACCGATCCGCCCGCAACCGTGAAGAACCCGGCGCGGCCTTGGAGCGCCGAGAAGAGCGCTGCATCGGTGCCTGTCATGAAGGTCTGACAGCGCAGGTCGTCGAGGATGGCAAAGAGCGCTGCACGGCGGCCTGCGTCGAGATGCGCGGCGATCTCGTCGAGGAGCAGGATCGGTGCGACGCCGGCCGTGTCCGTCACCAGCCGCGCGTGCGCCAGAATGAGGCCGGTCAGAAGCGCCTTCTGCTCGCCGGTCGAGCAGAGCTCGGCCGCCATCTTCTTAGGCCTGTGGGTCACGAGAAGATCGCTGCGGTGCGGACCTTCGAGCGTCCGCTGCGCCGCGCGGTCGCGCCCGCGCATCTCGGCCAGCCTGCGCCTGTAGGCGTCCTCCAGGTCGACAGCGGCTGCCCGTCCGAGCTCTTCCTCGATGCTGCCGGCAAGGACGATGTCCGCCTTTGGAAACGGTCCATCATCGGGCATGCGCTCGATCATGGCGGCGAGCAGCCGCACGAGTTCGGCGCGTGCCGCCGCGATCGCGATGCCTGTTTCCGCCATCTGCGCCTCGATCGCCTCGAACCAGCCGCCATCGCGGCTGTCTTCGGCAAGCAGTCGGTTGCGCCCGCGCATCGCCTTTTCGAAGTCAAGCGTGCGCCGGCCATGGTCGGGGTCGATCGCCAGCACCAGCCGGTCGATGAAGCGGCGGCGATCGGCCGCCGGCCCGGTGAACAACTGGTCCATCGCCGGCACCAGCCAGATGACGCGCAGCCAGTCGAGAAGCTCGTCGGCCGAGCGCGCCGGCGCGCTGTTGATGCGGATGCGGCGCGCCGTCTCGCCTACCTCGGCGCCGAGCGTCCCCGTCCCGATCTCGCAATCGCCGGCGGGCGTTTCGAGCCGGGCGTGGATGGCAAAGCCCGCGCTGTCCTCGCGCGCCAGCCGGTCGAGCGTGGCGCGCCGCAAGCCCCGGCCGGGCGACAGCAGCGAAATCGCCTCGAGCAGGTTCGTCTTGCCCGCACCATTGTCGCCGGTGAGCACGACGAGATCGGCGCCGGGCTCGATCACGGCGCTCCGATAGTTCCGGAAGTCCGTGAGAGCCAGGCGCTCGATACGCGTCGGGGATCGATAACCGTCGGGATGCGTTGCGGTCACACGCGCATCGGCATCAGCACATAGAGTGCCCGCTCGTCGCTGGTGTCTTGGATGAGCGTGGGCGAGCCCGCGTCCGCCAGCATGAAGCGTGCGTCCGAGCCCGAAAGCTGGGCCGCGACGTCGAGCAGGTAGCGTGCGTTGAAGCCGATATCCATCGGATCGGAATCATAGTCGGCCGCGACCTCTTCGGACGCCGACCCGGAATCCGGATTGTTGACCGTCAGCGTCACCTGCCCGTCTGCAATCGACATCTTCACCGCGCGCCCGCGCTCCGAGCTGATGGTCGAGACGCGGTCGACGGCCTGCGCGAAAGTCTGCCGGTCGATGACGAGCTTGCGCTCGTTGTTGGCCGGGATAACGCGCTGGTAGTCCGGGAAGGTACCGTCGATGAGCTTGGAGGTGAGCACCACCGAGCCGATCGTAAGCCGGATCTTGGTGTCGGAGAGCTCGACCGTCACGACGAGGTCGGGCTGATCGACGAGCTTCTGGATTTCGGCGACCGTCTTGCGCGGTACGATGATGCCCGGCATGCCTTCCGAACCCGCAGGCGCCTCGACCTCGGCGCGGGCCAGACGGTGGCCGTCGGTCGCCACCGAACGCAGCTTCAGCGCGCCGGCGCTCTCGATCGTGTGCAGATAGATGCCGTTGAGATAATAGCGCGTCTCTTCCGTCGAGATCGCGAACTGCGTCTTCTCGATCAGCGCCTTCAGCTGTTCGGCGGGGATGCGGAAGGAATGCGTGAAGCTGCCGGCTGTCAGCTCCGGGAAGTCGGACTGCGGCAGGCACTGCAGGCGGAAATTCGAGCGGCCGGACACGACGGTCATGGCGCTTCCGCCATCGTCGGTCTTGAGCATCACCTCCGACCCGTCGGGCAGCTTGCGGACGATGTCGTAGAGCAGATGCGCGGGCACGGTGGTCGCACCCGCCTGGTCGATCTGCGCGGCAACCGCCTCGGTCACTTCGAGGTCGAGATCGGTCGCCTTCATCTCCAGGCTCGCGCCATTGGCCGACAGAAGCACGTTCGACAGGATCGGAATCGTGTTGCGCCGTTCCACGACGCGGTGGACGTGGCCGAGCGACTTCAGGAGGTTCGAACGTTCGAGAGTGACGCGCATGACGGACTGGGTTCTCAAAACAGCGATGAGCCCCCTCTTGGCGCCCTGCAAAACGCAGGACAGGGGCGGAAAGATGGATCGCCAAACTGCCGGGATTGCTGCGTGAAAGCAAGCTTCAAGCGGCCATGCGGACGCACGCGGAAGCGCTTTGCCCACAGGCAGTCGGCGGATGGCGCGCGTCGCGCCATCCGCCGGGTCCGCCTACTGCCCCCAAAGGGTCACGCCTGGTCCGAGATCAGGCGCTTGAGGAGTTCGACTTCCTGCGCGAGCGTGTTGTCGCTGGACGTCATGCTCTCGATTTTGCGCACGGCGTGCAGCACGGTCGTATGGTCTCGACCGCCGAAGCGCCTGCCGATTTCCGGCAGCGAGCGCGGCGTCAGGATCTTGGCGAGATACATCGCCACCTGGCGCGGCTTGACGATGGTGCGCGTGCGCCGGTTCGACAGAAGCTCGGTGCGCGACACATTGTAGTGACGGGCGACCACGCGCTGGATGTCCTCGATGCGCACCCGCTTGGGCTCGCCGGCCTTGTACATATGGCCGAGCATCTGGTCGATGCGATCGATCGAGAGCTCCTCGAAGGATTGCGAGAAGACGAGCTGGTTGAACGCGCCTTCCAGTTCGCGGCCGCTGCCGGTGACGGTGCGCGCCACATGGAAGAGGATGTCGTCAGGGATCGACAGTGTCGTGTCCTCACCGCGCGCGGCATCGAGCCGCTGGCGCAGGATCGAGAGGCGCATGTCGTAGTCGGGTGAGCCCATCTCGAGCGCGACGCCGCCCGTCAGGCGCGAGCGCACGCGCGGCTCGAGCGATTCCAGTTCCGTCGGCGGACGGTCGGCGGCAACCACGACCTGTCGAGCGCTGTCGAGCAGCATGTTCAGAAGGTGGCAGAACTCGTGCTGGATCGATTTGCCCTGCAGGAACTGCATGTCGTCGATGATCAGGAGATCGATGCCGCGGAACTGCTCCTTGAGCGTCAGCGCATTGTTGTCGCGGATCGCGGTGGCGAACCGCCACATGAAATACTCGGCCGTGAGATAGACGACGCGGGCCTGCGGATCGCGGTTGAGCGCCTCGGCCGCGATTGCCTGCAGCAGGTGCGTCTTGCCAAGGCCGACGGAGGCATGAAGGAAGAGCGGGTTGAAGCGCACGGCGTTGGATGCCTGCTCGGCAACGGCGCGGGCAGCCGCGAAGGCGACCCGGTTGGATGGGCCTTCCACGAAGGAGCCGAAGGTGTAGCGGCTGTCGAGCGGCGAGCCGAGCACCGGCTGGCGACCCGCACTTGCCTGCTGGGGCTCGAAGGTGCGGCGCTCGGCGGCAGACCGCTCCATGCGGATCGGCGTCTGTGCCGGGTTCGGCGCGCGCTGCGGGGACGGCTTGGACGGCGCCGTGATCGCCTCGTCGACGACAGGCGCCACGCGGCGCGTCGTGGAGCGGACGACGACTTCGACCTTCAGGACCGAAGGCTCGTCCTTGCGCCAGAGTTCGTTGATGAGATCGATGTAATGCGCGTTGATCCACTGGCGCAGGAAGACGGTCGGGACCGAAAGCTGCACTACGCTGCGCGAGCGCTCCGCAAGCTTCATCTGTCCGAACCAGTTCGAAAAGACCTCGTTGCCAAGCCGCGCCTTGAGCTGGAGACGTACGCGCTCGAACACGTCCTCTGCCTTCGTGTCCGTCATGTCGTTCCCCGTAATTGCCCTGTCTGAGAAATGGTGCCCGCCGCTAACGAGCCGATCCTGGATGCCGCCGTGCATGACCTATAGACCTGCCTTTCCCATTGCCGTGGCGCCTTGCACCTCGACACCGCAAATTTCATTCTGGCAATTGGCCCCCAAAGCCACGTGCCGCTCGACGCAGTTGAAGACGCGCGAAATCGGTCGTTCCAGGGTCTAGCCCGGACGCGCCACGCGTCTTCGATACTGGTTGCCCCTCACTGGGCTACGCATCGAGAAGGCAAAGTCCAACCGTCCGCAGACACGGGCCTGCGCCGTCCTTGCCGGATCTTTGGGTTGGAAGTGGACCCCCTCGGGTCGCCCTCTCGATGTCTGGACACTACAAAATAGCCGCTTGCCTCGACAAGGCCGCGGTAAGTGAATTTTCATAAATTGGGTCGCCGGAGGGGGTTGCTCGCCACATTGTTGAACGGCGATTCGACGCTAACTCGTTTTGAATCAAAACCTTCTTCCCGGCGCCAGCGCTTCCAAAAAAAATCCCCAAGAATCCGCTTGACTCTCATTTGCCGGCAGGCCCCCGCGCGCTGCGCTGCCGCAGAGTCACGGACCCCGGCTAAATCACTGATATCGAAGGTGTTTTGTTGCCATGGCGAAGGGCCGCGCTAACGCTGCGGCAAGCCGTCCGACGCGGTCTTTCCCGGTCTTGCCGGCAAACCAAAATCTATGCTGCGCAAGCCATTGTCAGGCAAAGAAAAAGCCCGGCATCGCTGCCGGGCTTGGAATATCTGGAAACGGAATCGGTCGGGCTGTCAGGCGCCGATCGACTTCACGCGGTTGGCCAGGCGCGAGACTTTCCGCGAGGCCGTGTTGCGGTGATAGACGCCCTTGGTGGCGGCGCGCATCAGTTCCGGCTGGGCGGCGCGCAGAGCGGCCTCGGCGGCCGACTTGTCGCCCGAGGCAATCGCCTCTTCGACCTTGCGGAGATGCGTACGCACGCGCGAGCGGCGGCTCTTGTTGATCTCGGTACGGCGCGCGATCTTGCGCGTCGCCTTCTTGGCCGAAGTGGTGTTGGCCATGGTGCCTCTCTATCCTGACGGGCGGTAACCGGCCTCGGCCGGGCGCAAAAACAAACGGGCAGCCAACGGGCCGCCACGGTCGAGCGGCTTATAGTCAAGCCGCCCGAAAACGTCAACGCCTGATCGCGGCGCGCGGCGGATTGTCCGCCGGCTCAGCGATTGCGGAAATTCGCCGAGCGCTTCTCGGCGAAGGCGGACATCCCTTCCTTCTGGTCCTCGAGCGCGAACATGGCGTGGAAGACCCGCCTTTCGAACCGCAGGCCTTCGGCCAGCGTCGTCTCGTAGGAGCGGTTGACCGCCTCCTTGGTCATCATCACGGCCGGCATCGAAAGGTCTGCGATCTTGGCGGCCGCCTTCAGCGCCTCCTCAACGAGCTCGCCCGACGGCACGACGCGCGAGACGAGGCCCGAGCGCTCGGCCTCCGCTGCATCCATCATTCGGCCCGTCAGGCACATGTCCATCGCCTTCGACTTGCCGACGAAGCGCGTCAGGCGCTGCGAGCCCCCCATGCCGGGCATGACGCCGAGGGTGATCTCGGGCTGCCCGAACTTGGCGCTGTCGGCGGCGATGATGAAGTCGCACATCATGGCGAGTTCACATCCGCCGCCGAGCGCATAGCCCGCGACCGCCGCGATGATCGGTTTGCGCACGCGCGTGGCCGCATCCCAGCCGGCGAAGAAGTCCGACATATACATGTCGACATAGCTCTTCGGCTGCATCTCCTTGATGTCTGCGCCGGCGGCGAAGGCCTTCTCGGAGCCGGTGAGCACGATCGCGCCGATCCGCGCATCGTCCTCGAAGGCTTCCATGGCGGCCACGACCTCGCGCAGCACATCCTGATTGAGCGCATTGAGCGCCTTCGGACGGTTGAGCGTGATCAGCCCGACCTTGCCGCGCGTTTCGACCAGGATCGTCTCATAGGCCATGCGGGTCCTCCCTTGGAACGCTTCTGGAATAGCTAACGCTGGCAGGCGGGACAATAGAAGGTAGAGCGTCCCGATTGCACGATGCGCGTGATCATTCCGCCGCAGCCCTCGCGGCGGCAGGGCTCCCCTTCACGGTCGTAGACCGAGAAGGAATGCTGGAAATAGCCGAGCGAGCCGTCGGCATGGACGTAATCGCGCAGGGACGATCCCCCGGCGGCGATCGCATCTGCGATCACCTCGCGGATCGCAGTGGCAAGCCGTTCCGTGCGCGCCGTCGAGGCGCGGCTCTGCGAGGTGATCGAGCCCGCGGCCCGCCGCGGCGATAGCCCTGCGCGCCAGAGTGCCTCGCAGACATAGATGTTGCCGAGCCCCGCAATGAGCCGCTGGTCGAGCAGCGCCGCCTTGAGCGGCGTCCGCCGCCCGGCAAAGAGCGTATTGAGGAGAACGCCATCGAGCGCGTTGCCCGTGGGCTCGATCCCGAGCCCGGAAAGCATCGTGTGGCTCGAAAGGGTCGCCATGTCGGAAAACAGCATGAAGCCGAAGCGCCGCGGATCGTTGAAGACGACATGCGCCGGCGTGCCGGATGCGGTCTTCAGCGTGAAGGTGACGTGGTCATGCGGTCCAGGCTCCCCGCGCGCATGATGGAAGATGCCGGGCGTCGTATCGGCTTCTTCCGAGTGGATGCGGAACGAGCCCGACATGCCGAGATGGCAGATGAGAACGGGGTCTGCGTCGAGATGCATGGTCAGGTATTTGGCGCGCCGGCCGAGCGCCTCGATGCGCCGTCCGGTCAGCCGTTCGACGAACCTTTCCGGGAACGGAAAGCGCAGATCGGGCCGCCTCTGCTCGACCGCGACGATGGTCGCGCCCTCCATCACCGGCGCGAGCCCGCGCCGGACGGTCTCGACCTCGGGAAGTTCAGGCATCGGGCGCGATCGTCTCCAGGAAGGACCGGCCGTGCGGGCCGGCCGCGATCCCGAGATGGCCGCCCACCGTCGCCGCGATATCGGCAAAGCTTGTGCGGATGCCGATGTCGCGGGCCCTAAGGCCTGGCCCCGTCCCGATGATCGGCACGCGCTCGCGCGTGTGGTCCGTCCCGCGATAGGTCGGGTCGCAGCCATGGTCGGCAGTGAGAATGAGGAGGTCGCCGGGGCGCAGCTTCGCCAGTGCCTCGGGCACCCGCGCATCGAACGCTTCGAGCGCCGCGGCATAACCGGGCACGTCGCGGCGATGACCGAAATTGGTGTCGAAATCGACGAAATTGGCAAAGACGAGGTCGCCGTCGCCCGCTTTGTCCATGGCCGCGAGCGCCGCGTCGAACATGGCCATGTTGTCCGGCGCCTTCAGTTTCTGCGTGATGCCCTTCTGCGCGAAGATGTCGCCGATCTTGCCGACCGCGATGACTTCGCGTCCGGCTTCCTTCAGCCGGTCGAGCAGGGTCGGCTCCGGCGGGGGCACCGCATAGTCGCGCCGGTTGGGCGTGCGGGCGAAGGTCGCGGGCGTCTCGCCGACGAAAGGTCGGGCAATAACCCGGCCGATGTTCAGCGGCTCGACGAGCCGACGCGTGATCTCGCAGAGACGGTAAAGACGCTCCAGCCCGAAATGATCTTCGTGGGCTGCGATCTGCAGCACGGAGTCGGTGGACGTATAGGCAATCGGCTTGCCGGTCCGGATATGCTCTTCGCCGAATTCCTCGATCACGCCTGTGCCGGAGGCATGGCGGTTGGCGAGGATGCCGGGGAGATCGGCTTCGCGGATCATCGCGTCGGTCAGCCAGTCGGGAAAGGCAGGGACCGTCTCGGGAAAATAGCCCCAGTCGAAGGTGACCGGGACGCCGGCGATCTCCCAATGGCCGGACGGCGTGTCCTTGCCTTGCGAGACTTCCGTGCCGGCGCCGAAGAAGCCGGTCGGAGCGGGCGTGCCGGCATGCGACCGCCCGGTTGCAAGCGCTGCCGCGCGCGCCAGTCCGAGCGCGTCCATGTTGGGGAGTTTCAGCGATCCGGCCCGCAGGCCTGCGCGGTCGCCGAGGCCTTTCTCGCAGGCAGCTGCGATATGGCCATAGGTGTCCGCGCCCTCGTCGCCGAAGGCAGCGGCATCCGGCGCACCGCCGATACCGAAGGAATCGAGGACGAAGATGAAGGCGCGCGCCATGGCGAAGAGACCTCTGCTCGGCAAAGCGCAGAGATAGGCGCGGCTGCAGGCGATGGCAATCTGGGTTGCGGGATCAGCATCCCGTGCAGGGGATCGTCGCGCTCATGCGCGGCCGCAGATAGTATTGCTCGGCCATGCTGATCTGGTCGAATGCCGAGGTCAGCCCGAGCGTCTGCTTTCCGTCCGCCGACCAGGCGATCACGGGGCGATAGTCGAGGCGGCTGGCGACCCGGATCAGGAAGGTGTTCGGGATCATCAACTGCTCGGGGATCGTGACCTGGCTGTCGACGTTGAAGGGCCTCGAGGCTATTCCGCCCTGCAGCTGCCGCGACCAGGTGACGAGCGCGCGCGGCGTCGCTTCGTTGGTCACGCGGATCGCGGTGATCTCGATATCGGGCGCCGTGCGGTTGTAGGGCTGGATGATCGCCGCGCCGATCTGCATGATGGAATCGAGCGTTGCCGGGACGACGCTCTGCTGCTGGGTCGTGAGGTCGGCGACCATGGACGCGATCCGCGCCACCTTCTTGTTGGTGTCGACGCCCTGGCTCACTTCCATCGTCACGAAATAGAGCACGAGCAGGACCGGCGCGATGAAGGCGAATTCGATCGCCGCCACGCCGCCGCGCTCGGTTTTGACGAACCGCGCCAAGCGTCTCAGGATCCCGCCGGAGCGGAGGGCTGGATCGTGGCTCATTCGTCGAAGGGCTCGTTCTGCCAGGTGACGGAAGCGAAGTGCAGGGTGTTTCCGCCCTTCAGGTTTGACATCGACTTGCGCATGAGATCGGTCATGACCGGCCAGCGATAGAAGACGCGCAGCGTGTTCTGGGACATCGAGCCGCCGGGCGCCACGGCGAAATCACTCGTGTCGATGTCGCCATCTGCGGTGTATTCGATCTCGAGCGCGGCAATCTGCTGGAAGCTGTCGAACCTGCGAAGATCGACCTCCAGTCCAGGGCAGCCCTGCGTCACGATGACTTCGATCCTGGTGCAGATCATGCCGCGCAAGCGCTCGGGATTGTTCTCGAAGTCCGAGGCGCGCACCTGACCCGTGCGGATCTGGCGGGCGACGTCGTCGGTCGCGTTGGCCAGCACCTGCTGCGCCGCAAAAGAGATGCTGCTTTCGAGGATGGCGAAGATCAGGAGCGAGAAGGGGATGGCGAGCGCTGCAAACTCGATCGCGACGACGCCGCGGGTTTCACGAACGAAGCGCCGTGCCCTTTCCAGTGATCGAACCAATCTCGCCTTCATGCGCTGAATTCCAACTTCCGATCCGCCGATCTGAGGCGAGCATAAGGCCGGCTGGTTGAGGGGCAGTTCTTCCGGAAATGAGAATTGCGCTGAAATGTTTAGTCTTCAGTTATCCAGGCGCAGACGGCCCTAGCGCTGCGACTCCATCGCCGATTCCGACATCCGCTCGGCTTCGGTCCGATAGGCGCCTTCGCAATAGGGCGAACACGACATGGTCTGGACGTTCGCGCGCCGATAGATGCGCACCGAATTGGCTGCATGGCGGGACACGACGACCTGTTCGTCGACGATCGCTGCGCCGTCGCTGTCGAGGATGACGAGGTTCGTCACGCCGAAGCCCTTGCCTGTGAGCACGATCGTGCGGCCATCCTGCACGGTCGCATCCGCGATCGCCGGATTGCCGATGACGATCGTATCGGCCGCACGCGCGAGCTTCAGGATCTTGGCCTGGTTGACGACCACGGAGATAGGCTCGCTGGCGCTGACGGGCATCAGGAGCGCGCATGAGACGATGGCGGTCGATGCCGCCTTGAATGCTGTGCGCAGGAAAAGGGTCGCCATGCCCGCGTGACTCCTCTGGAACGGCTGGTAACGCGACCATGAAGGAAGATGGTGAAGGCGGCGTTAACGGTCGCCCGCGATATGCTGAGCTGGAGGCCCGCAGCCTTAGTGTTCGTCAGTTAAATTGCCGCGAATACTGTTGGTGACCTGTTAACCGTGAAATCCGCGGCCGAACCGAAAGATTTCGGTAAGGCTCTTTCTTAAGGGCATTGCAACGGCTCTTCGGTAGCTTCCGGTCATCCGATCGACGAACCCGAACGAAAACAAAATTCGACGGACTGGCTGAAACACACGGAGCTTAGGAGTTCACCATGAAGACCCTTATGAAGCGCTTTGCTGGCAACAAGTCCGGCGCAACGGCAATCGAATACGGCCTGATCGCGGCCCTCATCGCGGTCGTCATCATCGGCGGCGCATCGGCCGTCGGCACCAGCCTGAACTCGACCTTCAACAGCATCTCCGGCTCGCTCGGCGGCGCTACGGGCGGCGAAGACGGCGAAGGCGAGTAATATCGGCTAGATTGCTGCTGGAGAGGCCGCCGACTAATCTCGGCGGCCTTTCTTGTTGGTGTCGCTGCAGCACTCGTCGAATTGATCTGGGGTGGGGTGAGAGCACTATGGCGGCAATGCTTGTGATCATCATCTTCTGCGGCTGCATGCTTTACGCTGCCGTCAACGACATGATGTCCATGACGATCGCGAATCGCATCCCGGTGCTGCTGGCGGCCAGTTTCCCGGTCTTTGCCTGGCTGGCCGGCATGGATGCGATGACCATTGCCCTGCATCTGGCCGTCGGTGTCGGCATGCTCTTTCTGACCTTTGCCCTGTTTGCCGCCGGCGCGATGGGCGGAGGCGACGCGAAGCTCATCGCGGCGACGTCGGTCTGGTTCGGCCTTTCGCTGGCGCTGGCGCAGTATCTTATCTGGTCTGCGATGCTGGGCGGCCTGCTGACGCTGATCCTCGTCATCTACCGCGCGACCCCGCTTGCGTCGGCCATGGCGCACCTGCCGGCGTTCCGCCATTTCGGCGATCGCGAAAAAGGCATTCCTTACGGCATCGCATTGGCACCCGCCGCGGTCCTTGCGCTACCCGGCAGCGCTTTGGGCGTCTGGGCGTATTCCGGCCTCGGCTGGTAACGCTTCGTTCATTACGATCGTAAGCATCGCATTAACTATAATTTTAAGGTTGCCCGCGCACTCTCGCCTCGACTGACCGAATCCGTCGCTTGAGGTTTTGCGGAACATGGCTCCTTCCAGGGTAATCGTGCTGGGCATTGCGGTGGCTGCTGCTGCCGGTGCCGGCCTTCTCGCCAGGAACCTGACGGCGCCGCCGCCTCCAGTCGTCGTCGAGGCTGCTCCGCAGGCGCCCGTCATCGAACTCTCCGACGTCCTCGTCGTCCGCTCGGATGTCCCAATGGGCGCCACGCTCGGCAGCCAGATCGGCTGGCAGTCATGGCCGCGGGCAGGCGTCTACGACTACTTCATCACACGTGACCGCGAACCGGATGCGCTCGAGCGTCTGTCGCAGTCGATCGCCCGAGTGCCGCTCTACGCCGGCGAGCCGCTGCGCGAGGCCAAGCTCATCGGCGGGGGCCAGAGCTTCATGTCGGCGATCCTGCCAGCAGGCAGCCGCGCGATCGCAACCCAGATTTCCGCCTCGACATCTGCCGGCGGCTTCATCCTGCCCAACGACCGCGTCGACGTGATCATGACGCGTCGCAGCGATGCGGCGGGCACGCCCGAAGGCTTCGTCACCGAGACCATCCTCCAGAACATCCGCGTCCTGGCGATCGACCAGACGATCCAGGAAGACGAGGAAGGCCGCCGCGTAAAGGTCGGCGAGACGGCGACGCTCGAACTCACGCCGCAGCAGGCCGAGATCATCACGGTCGCCCAGCAGATGGCCGACCGGCTGACGCTGGCGCTGCGCGCGGTCGCCGATAGCCAGCAGGAAGCAGAATTCGAAGCCGACTATCTCGTGACGGGTGCCGGCCGTCGCGGCACCGTCCGCCTCATCCGCTCCGGCGAAATTTCCGAAACGGGAGCACGCTGATGGCGCTCACGATCCTTTCCCGCGCCGTCACGCGGTCCGCTCGTTCGGCCGTGCTGGCCGCGGCTGCGTCCTGCGTGTTCGCCGGCGCTGTTGTGGCAAGCCTCCCGGCTCACGCACAGCAGGTGGTGTCGACCTCCGCACACCAGCGCGTTAATCTCGGGCTCAACAAGTCGATCGTGATCGACCTGCCGCGCGACGCCTACGACATCCTGGTCGCCAATCCGGCCGTCGCCGATGCGGTCACCCGCACCGCGCGCCGCATCTATCTCTTCGGCAAGGCAGTAGGCGAAACCAACATCTTCGTCTTCGGCCCCAATGGTGAACAGATCGCAAGCTTCGACCTCGTCATCGAACGCGACGTCACCGGCCTTGAGGACAATCTGCGCCGCTTCGTGCCCGGCTCGAACATCAAGGTCGAGCTCATCAACGATAACGTCGTCCTGACCGGCACGGTCCAGACGCCGATCGACGCTTCGCGCGCGGCTCAGCTCGCGCAGATCTTCGTGACGGGCGGCGAAGCGACCACCGGCCAGTACTCCCAGACCGCTTCGGCTCCTTCGGATGGCGGCGGTGTCGACATCGACAACCCGGACGCCGAGCGCCGCGTCAGCCAGATCGTCAACCTCCTCGAGATCATCGGCGAGGATCAGGTCACGCTGAAGGTCACGGTCGCGGAAGTCTCGCGGTCCGTCATGAAGCAGCTCGGCGTCAACATGATCGGCTCCGGCAGCCTCGACGGCATCACCTGGGGCGCGATCAGCGACAACCAGTTCGGCCTCGGCAAGCCGCTCTCGAACTCCGGCCTCAGCATCGGCGGCTCGATGATCGACGCCTATATCAACGCGATGGAGCAGGCGGGCGTCATGCGCACGCTTGCGGAGCCGACGCTGACGGCCATCTCCGGCGAAAAGGCGACCTTCCGCGTCGGTGGCGAGTTCAATCTCGTCAGCAACCAGAATGTTGATCGGGATAATCGCAGCGTCACCTACGACGTCGAGAAGATCGAGTACGGCATCGGACTCGAGTTTCTCCCAACTGTACTGTCTCCAGGCCGTATCAGCCTGAAGCTGCGCACGCAGGTCTCCGAGCCGACGATGGAGGCCGCAGCCAGCCTGTCTGCCGGCGGCGACTATCCGGGCATGACATCGATGTCGATCCGCAAGCGTCTGGCCGACACGACCGTCGAGCTTCCGTCCGGCGGCTCCATGATGATCGCGGGCCTCGTGCGCGACGACATCCGCCAGTCCGTCGCGGGCCTGCCCGGCCTGTCGAAGCTGCCGGTGCTCGGCTCGCTCTTCCGAAGCCGCGATTTCGTCCGAAACGAGACCGAACTCGTGATCATCGTCACGCCCTATCTCGTCCGCCCGACGGCGCGCAACGAACTGGCCCGTCCGGACGACAACTTCAATGCGCCGAGCGATGGCGCAGGCATCTTCCTGGGCAAGGTCAACCGCGTCTACGGAACCATGCAGACCGAACTTCCCGCCGGCCGTTACCACGGCGTGGTCGGCTTCATCTACAAGTAACCGGCAGGATTTGGGGGCAAGAATGTCCAGCAAGAACATGAAGTTGCCGGTTGCAGGCAAGGTGCTGGCCGCAGCGTTCGCAGCTGCCCTGCTCGCAGGCTGCGCAAACTCGCATCGCGATTCCATCACCGTCGGCGCCGTGCCGGACGACTACCGGACCAACCATCCGATCGTGGTCGCCGAAAAGGCGCGCCGGGTCGACATTCCCGTCGGCGCGACACAGCACGCGCTCGCCCAGACCCAGGAAGTCGCCGTCCGCGGCTTCCTCCACACCTACGACCGCACCGCACGGCCTGCCGTCACCATGCTGGTGCCCTATGGTTCGGTGAACCAGCACTCGGCCTCGATCGTCGCCGATGGCATCATGCGGGTGATGCGCAGCGAGGGTGTCGGCGAAGGTCACATCATCCGCCAGCATTATCAGGCGGACGCCTCCGCCGAGGCGCCGATCCGGCTTGCTTATTCCACGCTGCAGGCCTCCGTCGGCCAGTGCGGCCGGTGGGACAAGGACCTGCTCGATAACCCGGAAAACCGCCACTACACGAATTTCGGTTGCGCCTACCAGAACAACCTCGCCGCTCAGATCGCCGATCCGGCTGATCTGCTCGGGCCGCGCAAGCCGACGCCGATCGATGCCCAGAACAGGCAGGCTGCGATCGGCGACTACCAGGCGCGCGTCGTGTCCGACTTCGTCCGGGACAACAGCGAAGTGAACTACTAGAACCGCAACGGGTGACCGCAATGACCAATCTCGCCTATGACAGCGACGCGGAAAATCCCCGGCCGAGCGAAACCTCGGCCATGGCGGACCTGCGACCGGTGCCGCGCATCTCCATCCAGGCTTTCTGCGAGTCCGATGCCGTCGCCAAGCCTATCGAGCGCGCCGCCGAAGATCGCCGCATGGCCAAGGCCCACGTGAAGGTTCACATGGGCGGCGTCGCGACCGCGATCGACTTCTATCGCTCCGCCCCGACGCCGAATCTGATCATCCTTGAATCCCGTGATGAGCCCGCCAAGCTGATCACAAAGCTTGGCCAGCTGTCGGAAGTCTGCGATCCGTCGACGAAGGTCGTCGTCGTCGGTCATTTCAACGACGTCGCGCTCTACCGGGATCTCATCCGCTTCGGCATCTCGGAATATGTCGTTGCTCCGATCTCGATGGCCGAGATCGTCCAGGTCATCTCCGGCATTTTCGTCGATCCGGCATCCGAGCCGATCGGCAAGTCCATCGCCTTCGTCGGCGCCAAGGGCGGCACCGGCTCCTCGACGCTTGCCCACAACATCGCCTGGACGATCTCGACGCTGTTCGAATCCGAGGTCGTCGTCGCCGATCTTGACCTCGCCTTCGGCACCGCCAACATCAATTTCGATCAGGACCCGGCCCAGGGCATCGCCGAGGCGGTGTTCGCGCCCGAGCGGATCGACGAGGTCTATCTCGACCGCCTGCTCGCCCAGTGCGCCGAGCGGCTTTCGCTGCTTGCCGCGCCGTCGACGCTCGACCGCACCTATGATTTCGAGCCGGAGGCCTTTACGCAGATCATCGAGACCGCACAGCGCTCCGCGCCGATCCTGGTGCTCGACGTTCCCCATGTGTGGAGCGGCTGGTCGAAGTCGATTCTGATGCATGCCGACGAGATCGTTATCACCGCCACGCCGGAACTCGCGAACCTGCGCAACACCAAGAACCTTGTCGACATGCTGAAGAAGCTGCGGCCGAACGACCGAGCCCCGCGCCTGGTGCTTAACCAGGCCGGCATGCCCAAGCGTCCCGAGATCACCGCGACCGATTTCGCCGAGCCGCTCGGCATTGAGCCGATGGCGGTCATTCCCTTCGACCCCCAGCTGTTCGGTACGGCCGCCAATAACGGCCGCATGCTGGGTGAGATGGATCCCAAGCACGCTGTCGTCGAGATCGTCAGCCAGCTCGCGCACGGGCTGACCGGGCGCGGCGAAGTCAAGCTCCGCAAGAAGAAGGGCATCGAGCAGATCCTCGGTCGCCTGAAGCTGCGCAAGCAATAATTCGAGAGACGGGCCGCAAATCATGTTCGGAAAACGTTCAGGCGACGGGACGCAGCGACCGCCGGAAATGCCGAGGGCGGCGCCGGCGGCTTCCGTCGGCGTCCTCGACCAGCCTGCGCGTGTGACCGTCGATGCGCCCCCGCTGGCAGGCTCCAAGCCGCTGCCCATGGGTGTCGGCGCGCCCACGCGGCAGTCTCAGGAAAAGCCTGCCCGCCAGACGCGAGAGCGCTCGGAAGCCTATTACGACACCAAGAGCCAGGTGTTTTCCGCGCTCATCGACACGATCGACCTGTCGCAGCTCGCCAAGCTCGACCCCGAGAGCGCGCGCGAGGAAATCCGCGACATCGTCAACGACATCATCGCGATCAAGAACTTCG
>VFQU01000735.1_pt1 | contig 24602 bp, 19 predicted proteins | sample 3512311 | NCBI WGS metagenome assembly VFQU01 (sample SAMN10412377, study PRJNA504923) | tailings metagenome | isolation source: Relicate 3 Philex TSF3 active mining site | place: Philippines: Tuba, Benguet | collected 2017-08-29
GGTAGAGCAACCGGCTGTTAACCGGTTGGTCGCTGGTTCGAATCCGGCCCGGGGAGCCACTTTCTTCCACGTTTCGATGGTATTGGCGCAGCGTCTGCCGACGTGGCGGCTCGAACGTTTTCCGAAGTCCATCCGGCTGGTCGATGTCTTCCATGTGCCTCGCGAACTCATGACGATACGGAAGCGTGTTCGACGCTTTCGGAACAATTGCCGCTGCTGCCGGCTTTCATGCTCCTGACACTCAACATGCGGAGACGGCGGTGCGCGGGATCGAATCGATGGCGACCATCTATCGGGACTTCGAAGGTGCTGCCTCCCGCGCCGCCCTCACCTACGTCACCGATACCGAACCGGGCCTGCGGCGCCTCCGGCACGGAAAGGGGTTTCGCTTTCTCGATCACGAGGGCCAGAAAGCCGCCAGCGAGGACGTGGCGCGCATACGGTCTCTGGTCATCCCGCCGGCATGGACGGATGTCTGGATTTCGCCGGACCCCGCTGGACACATCCAGGCGACGGGACGCGACCTGAAAGGGCGCAAGCAGTACCGTTATCACCCCGCCTGGACGGCTTGCCGCGACGAGGCGAAATTCTCCACGCTCGCCGCGTTCGGCCACGTATTGCCGAAGCTGCGGGCCCGCGTGGAGGAGGATCTGCGCAAGCGCAGCCTCGACCGCGACCGGGTGATCGCCTCGCTGGTTGGGCTCCTCGATCGGACCATGATCCGTATCGGCAACGACATCTACGCCAAGCAGAACAGATCCTTCGGCCTGACCACGCTGCAGGCGCGGCATGTCGATGTCGCAGGGTCGAAGCTTCGTTTCGCGTTTCGCGGCAAGTCCGGTCAGGAATGGAACCTGAAGATCGACAATCGACGGATCGCGTCCGCCGTGCGCGCCATGCACGAACTGCCCGGACAGAAGCTGTTCAAATATGTCGACGAGGATGGCGACGCCCGGCTGGTGCACTCGCACGACGTCAACGACTACATCCGCGAGACGCTCGGTGAGGGCTATTCGTCCAAGCATTTCCGCACTTGGGGGGCGACGAAAGCGGCCTTCGAGTTCTTCGGCGTGACGCCGCTGCCCGAGACCAAGCGCGAACAGGCTCGGCTCATGAACGCGACGGTGGACCGTGTGGCAGGCATTCTGCGCAACACGCGCGCGGTTTGCAGGCGCTGCTACATCCACCCGGCCGTCATGGAAACCTGGCAGGAAGGCACGCTCCACGACGAGGCAAGCGCGATGCGGCGCCGGTTCCGCAAGCCCCTGAAGGGGCTCGACGCGCAGGAATCCCTCGTGCTCCGCTGGCTCGACCAGCGACAGTGAGCACTTCCTTACAACCTCGTGATCGAAAGTCGGCTTTTCGGCAATCCACCTGCATGGTTTCTGCGTAGGCAACGACACGCAGCAGGGACGCTGCGGGACAGACCGGAAGCTCCGCAGGCCCAATGCCATCGATCAAGACCGCAGACGCCGAAGCAGCCGTGCTCGTTCTGTTTCGCAACGACCTTCGCGTATCCGACAATCGCGCTCTTGCCGCCGCGGCCGACACGGGCAGGCCCGTCGTGTGCGCCTTTATCCGTGACGAAGGCGAGGATGGCATCCGCGCAGAAGGAGCGGCGCGGCACTGGTGGATCCATCATTCGCTCGAAGCGCTCGGGAGCAAGCTCGACGAACTCGGCGCCAGGCTGATCCTGCGCAGCGGCAAACCGCTTTCCGTTGTCCGAAACCTTGTAAAGGAAACCGGGGCCGACACCGTTCTTTGGAACCGCCGCTACGATCCGCCCTCGGTCGATAGCGACAAGGCGCTGAAGGCCGCACTTCGCGACGACGGGCTTTCGGTCGAAAGCTTCGACGGGCAACTCCTGCATGAACCCTGGGAGATCAAGACCGGCGCCGGCGGCCACTACCGCGTCTACTCGCCCTTCTGGCGTGCTCTCAGCGCGCAAGAGGAGCCACGCCCGCCCGTCGATACGCCGAAGGCAATCAGGGCGCCGGCCCGCCAGCCGAAGTCTGAAAGGCTTGCCGACTGGGCATTGCTGCCGACGAAGCCCGACTGGGCGACCGGTTTCGGCCCGGTCTGGACGCCCGGCGAAGACGGTGCGCAGGCGCGGCTCAAGGCTTTCCTCGACGAGGCCGTCAAGGGCTATGGCGAGAACCGCGACCGGCCTGATTTCGAATCGACTTCGCGGCTGTCACCCCATCTCGCCATGGGGGAGATAACGCCGTACCAAATCTGGGAAGCGACCCGCGACCTGCCCAAATCGATCTCTGCGAAGGATGTCGAGAAATTCCGCAAGGAAGTCGTCTGGCGCGAGTTTTCGTGGCACCTCCTATTCCACAACCCGAAGCTCGCGACCGACAATTTCAACGATGACTTCGCCGTCTTTCCATGGCGCAGCGACACCAGGGCGCTGCGTGCCTGGCAGCGTGGTCAGACGGGATATCCGATCGTCGATGCCGGCATGCGCCAGCTCTGGCAGACGGGCTGGATCCATAATCGCGTGCGCATGGTCTGCGCGTCGTTCCTGGTGAAGCACCTGCTCATCGACTGGCGCGACGGCGAAGCGTGGTTCTGGGATACGCTGGTCGACGCCGATCGCGGCAACAACCCGGCGAGCTGGCAGTGGGTCGCCGGGTCGGGCGCCGATGCGGCGCCCTATTTCCGTATCTTCAATCCGATCATGCAGGGCGAGAAATTCGATCCTGACGGCAAGTATGTCCGCGAATTCGTGCCGGAGCTGGCGAAAGTGCCGGACCGGTATCTGCACAAGCCTTGGGAAGCACCGCGGGACGTTTTGGCGCAAGCCGGCGTGAAACTCGGCGAGACTTATCCCGTACCTGTTGTAGACCACATCGAGGCCCGGGACAGGGCACTCGCCGCTTATCAAGACATGCGAGGGGATTCATGACAGTCGTACCCATTGCCCGCCCCACAAGCGGCCGCCGGAAGATTGCGGTCATCGGTTCGGGTATTTCGGGGTCCTCTGCCGCATGGGCCTTGCGCGACATCGCAGACGTCACGCTTTTCGAGGCGGAAGCGCGCGCCGGCGGGCATACGGCGACCGTCGACATCGACTACGGCGGCAAGCCGATCTCTGTCGATACCGGCTTCATCGTCTACAACGAGCTGAACTATCCCGACCTCACCAACCTCTTCGCCCATGTCGGCGTGCCGACGCATGCGAGCGACATGGGGTTCTCGCTCTCGCTCGACGATGGCCGGCTGGAATGGTCGGGCCAGAACTTCGCAACGCTGTTCGCCCAGAAGCGCAACGCCGTATCGCCGTCCTTTCTGTGGATGCTGCGGGAGGTTCTGCGCTTCAACAAGCTCTGCGTCGCGGACCGCGATGCAGGACGGCTCGCCGGCCTCACCATCGGCGGCTATCTGGAGAAGCGCCGCTTTTCCTCGACCTTCCGCGACAATTACCTCGTGCCGATGGCAGCCGCCATCTGGTCGACGCCGCGGGTCGAGATGCTCTCCTTTCCGGCGGCGACCTTCGTCACCTTTTTCGAGAATCATCGCCTCATCCACAGCGACCGGCCCGTCTGGCGCACGGTGACGGGCGGCGCGCGGACCTATCTCGACATGCTCCTTGCCCCCCTCGGCGAGCGCGTGCGCCTCGGTGCGCCGGTCGAGACGATCCTGCGCGACGGTTTTGGCGTGAGCGTGAAGACCGTGGGCGCGGAGGCCGAGCGCTTCGACGACGTCATCGTTGCAGCCCACTCCGACCAGGCGCTGAGGCTTCTGGGCGACGCGTCGCAGCTCGAGCGGTCGGTGCTGTCGGCGGTGCGCTACCGCGACAACCGCGTGGTGCTCCATCGCGACCCGCGCCTGATGCCAAAGCGCAAGAAGGTCTGGTCGGCCTGGAACTACATGCGCCGCTCCGGTGGGGAAAGCGATGTCAGCGTCTCCTACTGGATGAACTGCCTGCAGGGCATCGATGCCGCCTGCCCGCTCTTCGTTTCGCTCAACCCAACGGTCGAACCGCGCAGGGAGCTCGTCTTCGGCGAATGGAGCTACGCCCATCCGCAGTTCGATGCCGCCGCTCTGTCTGCGCAGATGCGGCTCGGCGAAATCCAGGGCTCCCGCAATACCTGGTTTGCAGGCGCGTGGACCGGCTACGGCTTTCACGAGGACGGCCTCCGCTCGGGCCTCGACGCGGCCGAAGCGCTCGGCGCGACGATCCCGTGGCTGCGGCGGCGCGCCGGCGAGGCGGATCTCGCGCTGGCGGCAGAATAGGCCGACGGCATGGGCGTCGCAGACCGCGTCAGCACGATGGCCGAGAACGGCCCGCCGCCCTCCGGCGCAGCCTCGCTCTACGATGGCGAGGTCATGCACCAGCGCATGAAGCCTTTCGGTCATCGCTTCGTGTACCCGGTCTTTTCGCTCGTCATCGACCTCGACCGTCTGGGTGAGGCCAACCGGCTGTCGCGCTTCTTTTCCGTCAACGGGCGCAACCTCGTATCGTTTCGCGAGGACGATCACGCGCTCGTTCCCGGCGAAAGCCTCCGCGCGATGGCGGACCGGATGCTGGACGAGGCCGGGCTCGCCGCGCGCCCTGCCCGCATCCTGCTCCTGTGCTACCCGCGGCTCCTCGGCTACGTCTTCAACCCGATCTCGGTGTTCTACGCCTATGACGCGCAGGATCGTCTCGTCGGGCTCATCTATTCGGTGCGCAACACGTTCGGCGAACGCCATCTTTACGTGGCGCCGATCCTGCCCGGCGAGATGACGGCAGCGGGCGTCCGGCAGGAGCGCGACAAACTCCTACACGTCTCGCCCTTCATCGGCATGGCGGCGCGGTACCATTTCCGCATTCTGCCGCCCGGGAAGGTGGTGCGGCTGCGGATACACGAAACCGAAGCCGGCGAACCGCTGCTGGCGGCTACGTTTTCTGGGACGGGGGAAGCGCTGAGCGATGGCAGGCTCGTCTCCCTTGTGGCGAGAATGCCTTTAATGACGATCAAGGTGATGGCTGCAATCCACTGGGAAGCCTTGAAAATCTGGTGGAAAGGCGCAACGTTCCACAAAAGCCCGCCACCGCCTCGACCGGTCAGCTTTGCGGACCGATCGGCCGGCGGGCAGCTTGGGGATTAGCGGCCGGGTTACGGCGCGCGGCAGGACGGAAAATACAATGCAGGCAGTTGCGGCGGACGGTTACGTCAAGCTGGACAAGACGAATTTCGCGTCGCTGGTGCGCGGTCTGCCGACGAAGGCGCGTTTCGCGCTGGCCGTCGGGATGGACCTGCCGAAGGGACGCCTGAAGGTGACCACGCCGGACGGTCGGCGCTTCGAGGTCGGCGGCAACGGCCCGGGCCCCGAAGCGGAGGTCACTCTCAGAAACTGGAAGCTGCCCGCGCGCGCCATTTCCGGCGCTACGATCGGCGTCGCCGAGTCCTATGTCGACGGTGACTGGGAAAGCCCGGACGTCACCAGTTTCCTCGAGCTCTTCACCGTCAACGAGGCCGAGGGCGAGAAGGTCGCGGGTGGTGCGAGCTGGCTGATCGGCACGATCCAGCGCGTGCGCCACTGGCTGAACGAGAACACGCGGACCGGCTCGCGCCGCAACATCTCGGCGCATTACGATCTCGGCAACGCCTTCTACAAGCAGTGGCTCGACCCGAGCATGACCTATTCGTCGGCGCTCTATGCGACCGGCGCCAACGATCTCGAAAGCGCGCAGGCCGCGAAATATCGCGCGCTGGCGCAGGATGCGGGCATCGGGCCAAACGACCACGTGCTGGAGATCGGCTGTGGCTGGGGCGGCTTTGCGGAGTTCGCCGCGCGCGAGATCGGCTGCAGGGTCACGGGCCTAACAATCAGCCGCGAGCAGCACGATTTCGCGCAGGAACGCATCCAGAGAGCCGGACTGTCCGACAAGGTCGAGATCAAGTTCCAGGATTATCGCGACGAGGCTGGGCGCTACGACCGCATCGCGTCGATCGAGATGTTCGAGGCGGTGGGCGAGAAATACTGGCCGACCTTCTTCGGCAAGATGCGGGACTGCCTGCGGCAGGGTGGCTCGGCGGGCCTTCAGATCATCACGATCAAGGAAGACGCCTTCGAGCGCTACCGCGCGCGTCCCGACTTCATCCAGCGCTATGTCTTCCCTGGCGGCATGCTGCCGACGCCGCAGATCCTGCGCGATCTCGGGCGGCAGGTCGGGATGGGTCTCGTCGCCGAACGCGTCTTCCCGCAGGACTATGCCCGCACGCTCGCCGAGTGGCGCGAGCGATTCCAGCGTTCATGGGAGACGATCAGACCGCTCGGCTTCGACGACCGCTTCAAGCGGCTCTGGGAGTTCTACCTGCATTATTGCGAGGCGGGATTCCGCGCGGAGTACATCGACGTGCGCCAGGTCGTATATCGCGGCTGACCTCTTGAGCATCGGCGTTGCGCTGTCGGTCTCGGCTACCGATCGTGCTGAAGGCCGCCCCACGGTTTGGGACGGCCACCAGTATACGAGTTTCCATCAAAGCGTGATGCGATAGCGCGCGAAGCCGTTTTCGCCGTCGCCGGCCGGCTCGATCGAGACGCCGGCAACTTCCGATGTGAACTGGGCCGCCTTCGGCCCGGTGTCGAACAGCACCGTGGTGCCTTCCATCGGCGCGAAGCCCCAATTGCCATCGGCTGCCGGGTCGATTGTGCCGCGATCGAGGATGTAGCGCACGATCACGTCGCGATTGGTGTCCGGAGCCTCGTAGACGACCTTGTCGGGCCCGATGTTCGGGAAATTGCCGCCGCCGCCAGCGCGGTAATTGTTCGTCGCGACGACGAAACGGGCTTCGGGATCGATCGGCGCACCCTCGAAGGCAAGGTCGACGATACGGCTTGCATCCGGGTTGGCGACCTCGCCGTCGGCGGCGTATTTCGCCGGCTGGCTGAGGTCGATCCGATAGGTGACGCCGTCGATCACGTCGAAATTGTAGGACGGGAATTCGGGATTGATCAGCGGCTGGTCGGTTGCGCCGGGTTCGATCTGGTTGAACATGCCGGCCGACCGCTCCAGCCACTCCTTCACCTCGGCACCCGTAATGACGACGGCCTGCACGGTGTTGGGATAGAGGTAGAGGTCGGCGACGTTCCGGATCGCGACGTCGCCGGGCGGAACGTCGGTGTAGTACTCCGGCCCGCCGCGACCGCCGGCCTTGAAGGGTGCCGCTGCCGACAGCACCGGCAGACCGGCATATTCGCCGTCGGCCAGCATGTCCGAGATGTACCAGATCTGCGCCTGGCTCACGATCTGCACCGACGGGTCGTCGGCAACGAGCGCGAAATAGGAATGCAGATGCGCGTCGCTTTTGCCGACGGGTGCACGGACATAGGCGAGCGTCGCCTCATGATCCTCGCGGACGGCGTCTTCAACTTCCGGCTTCGATTCGACCAGCGCCTGCGTCTGGCCTTCGACGCGTTGCGAGATCGGGCGGGCTTCCGACGTCGATCCGGCGACACGCCAGCCGTCCTCGCCGCGATCGAGCATCAAGTCGACCAGGCCGAGATGCGAGCCCCAGAAGCCCGCCATGACCGCAGGCTTGCCGCCGATGGTGCCGGCCGCATTGTCGGCGCCCTCGACTTCGTCGAAGTCGGGACCGGGAAAGGCCAGATGGCTGTGACCCATCAGAAGCACGTCGATGCCCGCGACGCCCGCAAGCTGCAGCGATGCGTTTTCGAGGAATTCTGAATAGGCGGCCGGCCCGACGCCGGAATGCGAGAGCGCGATGACGATGTCGGCGCCTTCTTCCCGGATCTGCGGCACCCAGGCCTCGGCCGCCTTGACGATGTCGCGCACGCTGACATTGCCGACGAGATGGCGCGAATCCCAGTTCATGATCTGCGGCGGCACGAAGCCGACGATGCCGATGCGGATCGGATGCTCCTCGCCCGCACCGTCGCGGATCGTCTTGTCGACGATGACGTAGGGCGGCACCAGCGTTTCGTCCTGGCGCGGCTCAGCCGCGAGCTCGCCCTTGACGACATTGGCGCAGACGAAGGGGAAGTTCGCGCCGGCCAGCACCTTGTTCATGAAGTCGAGGCCGTAGTTGAACTCGTGGTTGCCGAGCGTCGAGCCCTCGTAGCCGAGCACGTTCATCGCCTTGATGATCGGGTGGACGTCGCCATCCTCCATGCCCCGCTCGTAGGCGATGTAGTCGCCCATCGGGTTGCCCTGCAGGAAGTCGCCATTGTCGAGGAGGATCGTGTTGGTCGCCTCCGCGCGGATCGCGTCCATGATCGACGCCGTGCGGGCGAGGCCCATCGAAGCGCTCTCGCGGTCACCGTAGTAGTCGTATGGGAAGACGTGGACGTGCAGGTCCGTCGTTTCCATGATGCGCAGATGGGCCTGGTTGGCCTGCGCGCGCGCAGAGAACGGGTGCAGCATGATCAGCGCGCCGGCAGCGCTTGCGCCGCTCAGGAAGCTGCGCCGGGACATGGGAAGAATCAGGGATGGCATCGTCGGCTCCTCGTCAGTCTGGTCCACCCCGGCCCATCCAGAGTTTCGCGTCGATCGAAGCCTTAGTCCAGCACAACCTCGTTGCAGGGGGACGACGGCGCGAGATCGCTTCAGGTCGCGCCCATGCCGATGGCGGTGCGATCGATGATCTCGCGCAGCGCGAAGGAAGAGTTGATGCGCGTGACATGCGGCATGGCGGTCAGCCACTCCTTGTGGATGCGCTCGTAATCCTCGAGGTCGCGCGCGGCGATGCGAAGGATGTAGTCGTACTCGCCCGACATCAGGTGGCAGGACAGCACGTTCGGGCAGCGCTTCACGGCGGCCTCGAAGTCGGCCAGCGTCTTTTCGAACTGGCCGGAGAGCGAGATGTGCACGATCGCCGTCATGCGGTAGCCCATCGCGGCGTTGGATAGGCGCGCGTGGTAGCCCTTGATCGTGCCGGTCTCCTCCAACCGGGCAAGGCGACGCGAGCAGGCCGATTGGGAGAGCCCTACCTTTTCGGCGAGCACCGCGTTGGAGATGCGGCCGTCCTCCTGAAGCGCCTGCAGTATCGCGTGGTCGATCCGGTCCATATCCATTTGGTGCAAGCTTTCGTCGTCTCAAGCCAGTTATGCGCAATTATCTGCGATACGGGCGCGGACGACAAGTGCGCTTTGCAAGCACCTGCCGCGCGTTCGGCCTTACCTTGTGTCACCCAATGGATGAGGACCTCCCATGCGCGTCGGCTGCCCCAAGGAAATCAAGAACCACGAGTACCGCGTCGGCCTCACGCCCGGCTCGGTCCGCGAATATGTGGCGCATGGCCATGAGGTCCTGATCGAAACGGGTGCCGGCGCCGGCATTGGTGCCGACGACAGCGCCTATGCAGCCGCCGGCGCGAAGATCGCCAAGACGGCAGCAGAAATCTTCGCCAAGTCCGACATGGTCGTGAAGGTGAAGGAGCCACAGCCGCAGGAGTGGACACAGCTGCGCGAAGGCCAGATCCTCTACACCTACCTGCATCTTGCACCCGATCCGGAGCAGACCAAGGGGCTGGTCAAGTCCGGCGTGACGGCGGTTGCCTACGAGACCGTGACCGACGAGCGCGGCGGCCTGCCGCTGCTCGCGCCGATGTCGGAAGTGGCCGGCCGCCTCGCTATCCAGGCCGGCGCGACGGCGCTGCAGAAGGCCAATGGCGGCCGCGGCATCCTGCTCGGCGGCGTTCCCGGCGTGCTGCCGGCCAAGGTCACCGTCATCGGCGGCGGCGTGGTCGGCCTCAATGCGGCGAAGATGGCGGTCGGCCTTGGCGCCGACGTCACCATCATCGACCGCTCGATCCCGCGCCTGCGCCAGCTCGACGACATCTTCAACGGCCGCGTCCACACGCGCTACTCGACGATAGAGGCGCTCGAGGAAGAGTGCTTCTCGGCCGACGTCGTCGTCGGCGCGGTGCTCATCCCGGGTGCATCCGCGCCGAAGCTCGTCACGCGCGACATGCTGGGCGGCATGAAGAAGGGCTCGGTCATCGTCGACGTCGCAATCGACCAGGGCGGCTGCTTCGAAACCTCGCATGCCACGACGCACGCCGAGCCGACCTATGAGGTCGAGGGCGTGATCCACTATTGCGTCGCCAACATGCCGGGCGCCGTGCCGATCACGTCCGCCCACGCGCTCAACAACGCGACGCTTCAGTACGGCCTGCAGCTCGCCGATCGCGGCCTGAAGGCTATCCTGGACGACGCGCACCTGCGCAACGGCCTCAACGTCCACAAGGGCCGCATCACCAACGCCGCGGTCGCCGAGGCGCTCGGCTATGACCAGGTCGATGCGAAGGCGGCTCTCGCCGCCTGACGAGACACCTCCTCCCAAGGAGAAGGCCCGCCGGAGACGATCCGGCGGGCCTATTTGCATGCCGGGCTGACCTCAGCCCCGAACGAAATCGTCGATGCGGCGGATCGTGACGCGGCGGTTGCGCCAGTCCTCGTTCGGCGTGTTGATCAGGAGGAAATCCTTGCCATAGCCGACCGTCTCCAGCATGCGCGACGGGATATCGAATTCACGGATCAGGAGGCGGCGCAGCGAGTCCGCACGGCGCTCGGACAGGATTTGGTTCGACTCGCGCGAACCGACCGCGTCGGTATGGCCCTCGATGAGGAAGCGTGCACCCCGGCGGCGGCGCGACAGCTGGTCGAAGGCATTGGCGATCTCGCGCACCTTGCGGAACTCGGAGCGCGGGATCTCGGCAGAACCGAACTCGAAGTTGATCGCCTGGATGTCGATGGAAGGTGCGGCACGGCGCAGATCGGGCCGGCGGCGGAATTCCTGGATGGTCACGCGGTCCTGCTCGCGCACGCGGCGCTGCGGCGCGGCGTCCAGCTGCCGCATGATCTGGCCGGAGGAAGGTCCGGCACGATCCTGGGCAAATGCCATGCGCGGTGCTGCGACGATGACGGCTGCGCCTGCGAGGCCCGTGATAAAGGAGCGGCGGTGCATTGGGGGTGTCCTCTCTCGTTCTGTTCGACTGGAGAGTGCAGACTCGAAGCTGAAGCTTTTCTGAACGACCGGGTCAGCGCGGCGTCAGCTTTGTTAACGCTGTGATCAAAGCCAGGGCGTGATGATCTCCTCGGCCCAGGCATAGGGCGAGAAGCCGGCCTGCTGGTAGAGCCGAAGCGCGCGCGGGCTGTCGACCGTGTTGGTCTGCAGAATCACGCGACGCGGGTTGTGTGCCCAGGCGGCGCCGATCGCCTCGGAGAGGAAGTAGCGCGCCAGCCCCCTGCCCTGGAAATCCGGGCTGATCCCGAAATAAAGGATTTCGGCTTCCTCAGGCTTGTTGGCCAGCGCCAGCTCGGCGAAGCCAGCGGGCGCACCATCGACGTACAGGACGTCGATCTGGCAGGCGTCAGAATGCAGGATCGCTTCGAGATCAGCGTCGCTGGTGAAGCGGCGCCCCTGCCAGTGATGTGCCTTGCCGACCTGCTCGTAGAGGTAGCGGTAGAAGGCAACCGGCATCTTGTCTGCCCGCATCAGAGCGATCTTCTGTCCCATCGGCGCGTGAAAGCGGCGCGTGGGCGGGCTCGTCATCTCCAGATGGGTCACGCGCGCGGCGATCGTTTCGGGCATGACCGACATCACGCTTCACCGGTCACGACAGGTATATCCTCGCGCGTGCCCCATTCGGCCCAGGAGCCGTCATAAAGCCGGTGGTCCTTATGGCCGAGCGTCTCCAGCGCCATGATAATGACGGCGGCCGAAACGCCGGAGCCGCACGATGTGACGACCGGCTGGTCAAGATCGATGCCTGCCTCGTCGAAGCGCTGCTTCAGCTGATCCGGCGGCAGCATGACGCCGTCCTTCGACAGCGAAGCATAAGGCAGGCTGCGGGCGCCCGGCATGTGGCCGCTGCGCACGCCCGGGCGCGGTTCGGGCTCGGCGCCGGTAAAGCGGCCGGCGGGCCGCGCGTCGGCAATCTGCGCGCCGCCGGTCTCGACGATCCCGCGCACGTCGTCGAGCATGGCAACGCGCGATGCGTCGAAGCTCACATTGAAGACGCAGGGTGCGACCTTGGTCGGCTCGGCGGCAAGCGGACGGCCTTCCGCTTTCCAGCGGTCGAAGCCGCCTTCCAGAACGCGTACGTCCTTTGCGCCGAAGGTCTTGAACATCCACCACACGCGGGCAGCGGAAAATAGGCCGAAGCCGTCATAAACGACGATGGTGTCGGTTTCGGAGATGCCCATCGAACCAGCGATGCGGGCGAAGGTCTCCGGCGACGGCAGCTGGTGCGGCAGCTTCGAGCCAGGTTCTACGGACCGGTCATGGTCGAAGAAGACGGCGCCGGGAATATGCCCGACATCATGCTCGGCCTTGGCGTCACGCTGGTGGACGGGCAGATACCAGGAGCCGTCGATGATCGCCAGTCCGGGCTTGCCCAGATTCTGCTGAAGCCAGTCGGCCGTGACGAAAAGGGTGCTGTCGCCGCTCATATGGGTCCTCCGTCGAACGCAGGTCGCGACCTGCCTGTCGCCGTCCGTGTCGCCAATTTCGGACGAGGACGCAATGGGCAGCTCAGTTTCGCCGTCAACGAGGCCGGCAGTACGGGAGGCGCGGGCCTTGGCGTCAGACCGCCTCGAACGGAACCTCGATCGTCGATTTCCGCTCCATCCAGTTCGGCTCCGGCAGGTTCTTGGAGCGCAGGAATTCCGGATTGAACAGCTTCGACTGGTAGCGCGTGCCGTAATCGCAAAGGATCGTCACGATCGTGTGGCCGGGTCCGAGTTCGCGGGCAAGACGGATCGCGCCGGCAATGTTGATGCCGCTCGAGCCGCCGAGGCAGAGCCCCTCTTCCTGGATCAGGTCGAAGACGATCGGCAGCGCCTCCTCGTCAGGGATCTGGTAGGAGAAGTCCGGCCTGAAGCCTTCGAGATTGGCGGTGATGCGCCCCTGCCCGATGCCTTCGGTGATCGAGCTTCCCTCGGATTTCAGTTGGCCGGTCGTGTAGTAGCTGTGGAGCGCCGCGCCGAGCGGGTCGGCGAGCGCGATCTTCACGCCTGCGCTGTGCTCGCGCAGGCCGGCCGCCACACCGGCCAGCGTGCCGCCGCTGCCGACTGCTGCCACGAAGCCGTCGACCTTGCCGTCGGTCTGGTGCCAGATTTCCTGCGCCGTGGTCTCGATATGGCCGTCGCGGTTGGCGACATTGTCAAACTGGTTCGCCCAGATCACGCCGGCATCTTCGCTCCCGGCAAGGCTGGCGGCCAGACGGCCGGAAAGCTTCACGTAATTGTTCGGGTTCTTGTAGGGAACGGCCGGCACCTCGATCAGCTCGGCGCCGAGGATGCGCAGCGCATCCTTCTTTTCCTGGCTCTGCGTCTCGGGAATGACGATAGCCGTGCGGTAACCGAGCGCCTTGCCGACAACGGTGAGCCCTATGCCCGTATTGCCGGCCGTGCCCTCGACAACCAGCCCGCCGGGCTTGAGCAGGCCCTTCTTCTCGGCGTCGCGGATCATGAACAGGCCGGCGCGGTCCTTCACCGACTGGCCGGGGTTCATAAACTCCGCCTTGCCGTAAATGTCGCATCCCGTCAGCTCGGAAGCGCGCTTGAGGCGGATCAGCGGCGTGTTGCCGATGACGTCGATCACAGAACTGGCCATTGGGTCCTCGAATCGCGCGATCACGTGTCGCGTAGGCAGGATAGCTCTCAGGTGTTTGGTATACCGATCTAGAAACGACAGCGTCGGCGGGCAAGGATTGATTTTGCGCGGAACCGGACATTAGGCGATTCACGTTTCAGGACAACGCGTGCCGCTGCGGACTGATCCGTATTGAACTGGCGGCCGTATATGTCACAAAGCACAGGCTGTGAGGTGGAGCGCAGCTGTCCCTTCAGAGGGACGTACACATGGGATTTCGGGGCATTATGGCCACAGACACGATCGATACGACAGACGCGCTCCTCGCGCGCTACGTTGCAGGCACGCTGCCCTATCCCGCGCATGTTCTCGTCGCGGCACATCTGGAGCTGAAGCCGGCCAGCCGGCGCTTTGTGCGCAGCATGGAAGCGATGGCGGGCGCGGCTCTCGACGATCTCAACGTCGACCGGCCGATCGCCGACCGCGAGAAGCGCCTCGACGCGATCTTCGGCAGCGATGCGCCCAACGTGAAGCAGCAGAAGCCTGTGTCCTCTTCTGTCTTCCCGCGTGCGTTGCGCGATTTCCTCGGCTTTGACGTCGACGACGTTCCCTGGAAGTCGAAGCTTCCGGGTTTCCGCGAGTATGACATCGGAGACGTCGACGGCTGTCATGTCAGCCTGTTCTGGATCCGTCCGGGACGGCCCATCCCGGCGCACACGCATGAGGGTTCGGAGCTTTCGCTCGTACTCGACGGCGCCTTCAGCGACATTCACGGACGCTACGGTCGGGGCGACATTTCGGTTGCCAACGAGGCGATCGACCATCGCCCCATCGCCGAGAACGATCGCGCCTGCATCGGCTTTGCCGTAACGGATGCGCCGCTGCGCTTCACGGGGCCGATCGGCCAGCGCCTCGGCGACATCATCGGCTTCTGACGGGGCTTTCATCATGACGCTTTACCGCGCGCGACCCGCAGACGGCATCGCATGGATCACCGGTGGCAGCACCGGCATAGGGCGCCAAGTCGCACTCGATCTTGCGGCCGAGGGTTACAAAGTCATCGTCACCGCCCGTGACCAGAAGCAGCTCGACGAGGTCGAAGCGGTGGCGAAGGCCAAAGGCCACAGGCTTTCCACCATGTCCGGCGACGTGACGGATGCCGAGGCGATGGATGCGATGGTTGCGACCATCGAGCGCGAGCACGGCCCCATCGCACTGGCCGTCTTCAATGCCGGCACCTACCTGCCGACGCATGGCGAGAAGCTCGACATCAAAAATTTCGAAAAGACATTCGACGTCAATTTCCTCGGCGTGATGAACGGCCTCGTGCCTGTCGCGAACCGCATGCGCGATCGCGGTTTCGGGCAGATCGCCGTGGTCGGGTCGGCGACGTCCTATTACGGCCTGCCGTCTGCCGGTGCCTATGGCGCGTCGAAGGCGGCGCTCAACAGCGTCGCGCAGTCGCTGAAGTTCGACTTCGACAAGCTCAATATCCGCATTCAGGTCGTCAATCCGGGCTTCGTCGACACGCCACTGACGAAGAAGAACGAGTTCGCCATGCCGGGGCTTATGCCGGTCGATCGCGCAGCACGCCGGATGGTCGACGGGTTCAGGACGGGCGGGTTCGAGATTACCTTCCCGCGCCGCCTCACCTGGGTTCTGAAGGCCGGCGCCTACCTGCCGCGCGGCGTCTATCATTGGCTGATCGCGAAGGCGACCGGCTGGGACAAGCGCCCACTCGAAAAGTAGGGCGCGACCCTTTCCGCTTGGTTGGATGAGGACCTCAGGCCTCGATGGAGCGCCTGAGTTCCCGCTGCGCAGCCTCGTCGAGCGGGAAGTTCCACATCAGGGCGATCGCTGCGAGCTTCAGGACGATCGGCACCCAGGCGTAGATGTAGGCCAGCGCCGCGAGCGCAGCGGCATCGTTCGCCGTCGATCCGGCCTCGAAGCCGAACCAGGCGAGCAGCGGGAAGGCGATGCCGACGGCAAGCGCGAGCGCCGTCTTGGTCGCTAGGCTCCAGGCGGCGAAATAGGCGCCGGAGCGCTGCTCGCCCGAGCTTGCCGTGTCGATGTCGATGACGTCGGCCTGGATGGCTGAGGGCAGCGCGAGGTCAAAGCCGAGCGTCAGGCCTGTCAGCACCGAGATGCAACCGAACAGCAGCACGTCGCCTGCGCCCAGCAGCGGGGCGAAGGCGAAGACCGCGCATGTGAAGAGCATCGCGGCGCACCAGGCGCGGTGCTTGCCGAAGCGTCGCGACATGGCCAGTGCCAGCGGTACGCCGGCCACGCCTGCTAGGAAGTAGACAAACAAAAGCGGCCCACGCATGTCAGGCGCGCCAAGCACGTCGGAGACGAAATAGAGAAAGAGCGTCGCGGGAATGCCGTTGGCGAGACCATTGATCAGGAAGGCCGTCAGAAGGCGCACGAAGGGCCTGTTCTTCGCCATTGAGGCGAGGCCCTCGCGCAGCGAGAGCCGCGACCGCGAATATTCCCGCGGCTCCGGAACCTGCCAGACGGTGATCGCTCCAAAAAGCACGACGCCGATGGCGACCGCGATGCCGAGCACGGCAAGTCCGTGCAGGCCTTCCGCGCTGTCCATGCCGATTGCGAAGGGCACGGCGATCGCAACGAGCGTGCCGACAAGCGTGAAGCCTTCGCGGAAGCCCGCGACGCGGGAGCGCTCGGCATAGTCGCCGGCAAGCTCCGCGCCCCAGGCCGAGAGCGGCAGGACGGCCGCGGTGTAGCCGATCGACAGCACCATCGCCCATGCCGTCAGATAGACCGTGCCGGCGTCCGTGCCGGGCCAGAACACCATCAGCGCGCCAAGGGCGCAGATCGGCATCGCCGCAAGCGTCATCGCGCGACGGCGGCCCATGGCCGGCCGCCAGCGGTCGGCGAACCAGCCGATCAACGGGTCGTTGAGCGCGTCGAAGATGCGCACGATCAATAGTGCCGCACCGACGCTCGCCAAAGACAGGCCGAGCGTTTCGGAATAGAATGTCGGCACGATGATGTAGAGCGGCAGGGTCAGCGCAGCCAATGGCAGTGCCGGCAGTGCGTAGGCGATGAGCAAGGAGTTCGGCAGGCGCATGGCGATCCCGTATCGATTGCAGCTACCTACGCGAACTGGCCGGAATCGGTTCTCGACTTCGGCACGGGACGGCAGGCGATGCGCCTGATGGTCCTTGCAACAGTTGCGGCTATACTGGCGCTGGCGGCGCTGTGGATTTTTGGCCCACGCGTCGAGGTCGATACCACGATCCGCTTCGATCCCGCCGACATCGGACCCGACCCCGTCGTCTATCTTCAGCGAGCGGAAGCGCCGTTCGAGATCCGGCCGGGGCTCGAAAAGGAGATCGTCTGGGCGTTTCCGGCCTCGCGGGCGCGAACGCCGCTTGCGATCGTGTACGTCCACGGCTTCTCGGCATCGAAGGGCGAACTGCGCCCCTTGCCGGACCGGGTGGCGGAGGCGCTGCAGGCGAACCTCTTCTTCACGCGGCTTGCCGGGCACGGCCAGGATGGCAATGCCATGGGCGGGGCTTCGGTGAATGCGTGGGTGAACGATTTCGCGGAGGCGATCGCGGTCGGGCGGGCGATCGGCGAGCGCGTCATCGTGATCGCCACCTCGACAGGCGCCGGTCTGGCGACCTGGGGCGCTGCGCAGCGCGACTTGATGCAGGGTGTTACCGGCCTCGTTCTCATTTCGCCCAACTACCGCGTGCGCGCCGGCGGCGCGGACTGGCTGACGCGGCCGTGGGGCGGGCTGCTCGCCGATTTGGCGACCGGCGGCGAGCGCGGCTTCACGCCGGCGAACGCGCTGCAGGAAGAGCTCTGGACAACGCGCTATCCGACCGCAGCCACGCTGCCGATGGCCGCACTCACGCGGCTTGCCCGCGAGACGCCCGTGGAGAGCATCGCGCTGCCTGCGCTGTTCGTCTTTTCCGACGCCGACCAGGTGGTGGATGCGGCGACGACCCGCGAGATCGTCGGCCGCTGGGGCGGAGCGACCGAGATCCTCGCTGTCGACGTGACGGACGACGCACGCGCGCATGTGATTGCGGGTGACGCCTACTCGCCTTCGACCACCGAGGCGCTCGCAAAGCGCATAGGCGACTGGATCCGCACGCTCGACTAGTCGGCGGTCTGGCCGGGCTTTGCATCCCTGCCGAAGAGATAGATGGCCAGCGCGATCGCAAGCATCAGCGCATAGAAGCCGAACAGCGCCTGGTACTCGGCGACGGGATTGGCCGGGTCGGTGTTTGCCGTCACGACGGCGCCGGTCACGAACTGCATCACGCCGACGCCGCCGATCGAGAAAAAGTTCAGGAGCGTCATGCCCCGCCCGATGAGATGCTGCGGCATGAAGGACCGCCCGTGCGCCATGAGCAGCCCGTATGATGCGCCGGTCACGCCGATCGCCATAAGCGTGATGGTCACGAGGCCGATGCCCGCCATCGGCATCATGAAGAGAACCATCAGTGCGACGAGGTTGAGGGCGTTGCCGATCACCGCAATCCATTTGCGCGTCCCGAAAAGCGTATCGAGCGGCGCGTAGATGAAATTGCCGACGACCATGGCGAGCGCCATGGCGAGCGTGACCTGCCCGATCAGGATGGCGTCCGCGGCGAAGACGTCTGCGAGATACGGTCCCGACCACAGACCGCGAATGCCGGCAGCAGGCGCGTAGTTGATTGCGACCAGCGGCAGGAGAAGCCACAGCGTGCGAATGCGGAAAAGCTCCAGATAGCCGGCAAAGCCACTGTCTCCACCCTCGCCTTCCAGACGCTCGGGATCGCGCACGAGGAACCAGGCGGCGATTGCAACTGCGAGCGTGACGGCGCCGAGCCCGAGCATGACCTCGCGCCAGCCGAACGCTTCCGCAGCCGCGGCAAGAGGCGTCGCTCCGATGACGTTGCCGGCAGAACCGATGCCGATCAGGGTGGAGGTGAGCACCGCCAGCCGGGCCGGGCTGAAGGTACGGGCGAAGATGAAGACCGAAGCCATCAGGACGGGCGCGCAGCCGATGCCGATCAGACCCATCGCGGCCACGATCATCCAGGGGGCGGTGGCCGAGGCGAAAAGCAGCGCACCGCCGCCGCCGCCAAGCGCGAGAAGCACAGCCGCGGTGCGTCGCGGGCCGTACCGATCGAGCGAGACGCCGATGCCGAACTGGGCGAGCGCAAAGGTCAGGAACCAGGCGCCCGAGGCCATGGAGAAATCGGCATTGGTCGCGCCGAGATCGGCAGACAGGGCCGGCGTCAGAACCGCAAGGAACGAGCGGTAGAATTGCGACAGCACATAGGCCATCACCAGAGCGACCAGACCGGCCATCGAGCGTTTCCCGTAATCTTGTTCTTCTTCGGCTCTTGGCCGTTCCAGTCTCGTTAGACCATGCATGGTGTGGGTGCAATGTCGTCAGCCGCCGGGCTGAAAGGCATGCCTCGGCGCTTGCATACGGCGTCGTCCTTGGCCAGTGTCGGCGCGTAGACGAGGCCCTGTTCGGCCTTGGCGAGCGGGGACACGACCGGTGCAGTACAATGCCATCCGCGCAGCCGTTAACGCGGCCGCGGTCTTTGCGATCTACCTGTCGTTCGCGATGCTCGTCCCGGCTGCCGCCGACCTCTATTATGGCAGCGACGACTGGCAGGCCTTCGCGATGTCGGCCTTCTTCACGGGTGGGCTCGCGCTCGCCGTAGCGCTCGCGACGCAGGGACGGCCCCCGCAGCTGACGACGCGTTTCGGCTTTCTCGTGGTGAATTTGCTCTGGCTGACGACGAGCATCGTAGGCGCGCTGCCGTTTCTCGTATCGCAGAGCGACATCAGCCTCACGGATGCGGTCTTCGAGGCCGTGTCGGGTATCACGACGACGGGCGCGACTGCGATCTTCGGTCTCGACGATCTGCCGCCGGGCGTGCTCCTGTGGCGCTCGCTTCTGCAGTGGATGGGCGGCCTCGGCGTTATTGCGCTCGGCCTCTTCGTGCTGCCGTTCCTGAACATAGGCGGCGTGTCCTATTTCAAGATCGAATCGTCGAGCATCGAGGATCGTCCGTTCGAGCGCTTCTCGACATTCAGCCGCAGCCTGATCGGCATCTACGTTGCGCTGACGCTCGTCTGTGCCGCCTGCTACGCGGCTGCTGGCATGGACGGCTTCAACGCCGTCAATCACGCCTTGACGACGATCTCGACCGCAGGCTTTTCGACCCACGATGCCTCGATGGGCTTCTACGGCGACAACTATGCCATCCTGTGGGTGAGCACCGTCTTCATGTTCCTGGGCGCCCTGCCCTTTTCGGTCGTGATCCTGCTGGCGCTGCGCGGCAGCCTCGACGCGCTGAAGGACCCCCAGATCAAGGTCTATGCCGGCTATACGCTGGTATTCGTGCTGGCTGTGGCCATCTATCTGCGGATCGCATCCGACCGGCCGTTCGTCGATGCGCTGACGCATTCGGCCTTCAACTTCGTCTCGATCATCACGACGACCGGCTTTGCGAGCGAGGACTATTCCATGTGGGGGCCGTTTGCGATGGCTGCGGCCTTTGCGGCGACTTTCCTAGGCGGCTGTTCGGGCTCCACGTCGGGCGGCATCAAGGCCTATCGCTTCCTGATCGTCGCCGAACTCGTCGCCAACGGCTTGCGCAAGCTCATCTATCCGAACACGGTACAGATCGTGCGCTACGGCGACAGGGTGATCGACGAGCCGATGCAGCGCGCGGTCGTCCTATTCATGTCCGCCTTCCTGGTGCTGTGGCTCATCATCACGGTGCTGCTTGCCGCGACCGGGCTCGACCTTCTGTCGGCGACGACGGGTGCGCTGACATCCCTCACCAATGTCGGCCCCGGTCTCGGGCCGATGATCGGGCCGGCCGGCAATTTCGCGGCCGTGCCGGATACGGCCAAATGGATCATGTCGATCGCCATGCTGCTCGGCCGGCTTGAGATCCTCGCCGTGCTCGTGATCTTCACCCCGTTCTTCTGGCGGCGCTGAGCCGGGCTTGCCCTCGGCGCGACGACGGTGGATTGTCGGCACACTTTCGGAGTGTGCCCCATGCGTACTGGCCCGCATCTCACAGTCTTTCTTGCCGGCGCGCTCATGCTCGGCGGGTGCATGGCGTCGCACAATCACCAGCTGCTTGCCAACGTCGCCGAGAACGAGATCGCAGGCCGCCACTCGGTGCTTATCGCGACGTCGCGCGAGCGAGCAGCCGACGACAGCATCATCTTCGACGGCGGGCGCGCAGATGGTCTTTCGTTCGCGCGGGCAGAGGTGACGATCCCGAAGGCGCACGTCGTCGGCGCGCTGGAGCGGCCAAGGGGCAAGGCGCCCATCAATCCCGCAGAGCACTTCGCTGCCGAGCGCGTCGGGCTGTTCCATGACGAGCAGACATTCGCGACAGGTCTGCGCGAGCGGCTGGCAGCGAACAACGGCCGCGCCCTCGTCTTCATTCACGGGTATAACACGCGCTTCGACGACTCTGTCTTCCGCGCCGCGCAGATCGTTCACGATTCAGCCTATGGCGGGACGCCGGTGCTATTCAGCTGGGCCTCGGCCGGACGCACCATCGACTACATCTACGACAACAACTCGGCCACGATGGCGCGCGACGGGCTCGAGCACACGCTTCGGCTCCTTGCGGACAATGGCGCAACCCGGATCGACATCGTCGCGCATTCCATGGGCAATTGGGTGACGATGGAAGCGCTGCGACAGCTCGCGATGACCGACGACGTCGATCTCGACGGCAAGCTCGGCGACGTGGTGCTCGCCTCGCCGGATGTCGATGTCGACGTGTTCCGCAGCCAACTCATGCGCATCGGCACGCCAGGCCGGCCCTATTTCGTGCTCCTGTCGGGAGACGATCGGGCGCTGCGTCTGTCGTCGCTGCTGGCCGGCAACCGGCCGCGTGTCGGCGACTATCTGGAATCAGACGATCTGACAAAGCTCGGCGTCATCGTTGTCGATGTCACGAAGGTCAGCGCGGGCGACGGAATGAACCACACCAAGTTTGCCGACAACCCGCTGCTCGTGAAGATGCTCGGCGAACGACTGCGCGACAGCGACCAGCTCGGTGCTGACGGTTCGGACGTCTCGCAGCGCATCGAGCAGCTTGGCCAGGGTCTCGGCACCACGATCGGCAGTGCGGCCGAAATCATCATCCGCACGCCGCTGGAAGTGATTAGCGTCGCTGTCGGCAACTAGGCGGGCTCGCATGAGAAAAGGCCGCCGGATCGCTCCGGCGGCCTTTTGATTCTCGTTGCCTGCCGATTACTCGGCCGGCGTGGACGACAGGTCCGCCAGCATCGGGTCGGCCATTTCGGCCCCCGTCGACTTGCGACGCTCGTCGATGATCAGGTCGTCGCGCGAGGTGGCGATGCGACGAATCTGGCTCATCTGGCCGCCGGTGCCGGCCGGGATGAGGCGGCCGACGATGACGTTTTCCTTCAGGCCCTGCAGCGTGTCGGTCTTGCCGGCAACGGCTGCTTCGGTGAGCACGCGGGTCGTCTCCTGGAAGGAGGCCGCCGAGATGAAGGACGGCGTCTGCAGCGAGGCCTTGGTGATGCCGAGCAGGACGGGCTGACCTTCGGCGGGCTGCTTGCCCTCCTCGATCAGGCGGTCGTTGACCTCGTCCAGTTCGATCACGTCGACGTGGTCGCCCGGGATGTAGGTCGAGTCGCCCTGCGACGTGATCTCCACCTTCTGCAGCATCTGGCGAACGATCACCTCGATGTGCTTGTCGTTGATGACGACGCCCTGCAGTCGGTAAACTTCCTGGATCTCGTTGACGAGGTAGGAAGCCAGTGCCTCGACGCCCTTGATGGCAAGAATGTCGTGCGGGGCCGGATTGCCGTCGAGGATGTAGTCGCCCTTCTCGATGGTGTCACCTTCCTGGAGGTGGAACGGCTTGCCCTTCGGGATCAGGTACTCGACAGGCTCGACCTGCTCGTCATGCGGCTCGATGATGATGCGACGCTTGTTCTTGTAATCGCGACCGAAACGCACCGTGCCGTCGATTTCCGCGATGATGGCGTGGTCCTTCGGACGACGTGCCTCGAAGAGCTCCGCCACGCGCGGCAGACCGCCCGTGATGTCCTTCGTCTTGGCGCTTTCCATCGGAACACGCGCGATCACGTCGCCCGGCCGCACCATGGCGCCCGGCTCGACCGAGAGAATGGCCTCGACCGAGAGCATGAAGCGGGCATCGCCGCCGCGTGCGAGCTTCTGCACCTTGCCTTTGGGGTCCATGATCAGAAGCGCGGGCTTCAGATCCGAACCACGCGGGGTCGAACGCCAGTCGATGACTTCGCGCTTCGTGATGCCGGTCGATTCGTCGGTGGTCTCCTGCACGGAGATGCCGTCGACCAGGTCCTCGAACTGCACGCTGCCTTCGACTTCCGTCATGACCGGGCGGGTATAGGGGTCCCACTCGGCAAGACGCTGGCCACGCTTCACCGCGTCGCCCTCGTCCACGAAGATGCGCGAACCGTAGGTGATGCGGTGGACCGAGCGCTCCTTGCCGGACTCGTCGATGATCACGACCGCCATGTTGCGGCCCATGACCACGAGGTGGCCGTCGGAGTTGCGCACCACGTTGCGGTTGCGGATCTTGATCGTGCCCTCGTAGGAAGCCTCGAGGAACGACTGGTCCGCCACCTGTGCCGCTCCGCCCATGTGGAAGGTACGCATGGTGAGCTGGGTGCCCGGCTCGCCGATCGACTGCGCCGCGATGACGCCGACGGCTTCGCCCTGGTTGACGGGCGTGCCGCGCGCAAGGTCGCGACCGTAGCAGACCGCGCAGACGCCGGTGCGCACGTCGCAGGTGAGCGCCGAGCGGATGCGGACGGACTGGATGCCCGCCTTCTCGATCGCCTCGACGTCACGCTCGTCGATGAGCGTACCGGCCTTGACGATCACGTCGCCCGAGACCGGGTGGACAATGTCGTCGAGCGAGGTACGGCCCAGGACGCGCTGGCCGAGCGACGCAACCACCTGGCCGGCATCGATGATGGCCTGCATGGTAAGGCCCTTCTCGGTGCCGCAATCGACCGCGTTGACGATGCAGTCCTGCGCGACGTCGACGAGACGGCGGGTCAGGTAGCCTGAGTTGGCGGTCTTCAGAGCGGTGTCGGCCAGACCCTTGCGGGCGCCGTGCGTGGAGTTGAAGTACTCCAGAACGGTGAGGCCTTCCTTGAAGTTCGAGATGATCGGCGTCTCGATGATCTCGCCCGACGGCTTGGCCATGAGGCCGCGCATGCCGGCGAGCTGGCGCATCTGGGTGGGCGAACCGCGCGCACCCGAATGCGACATCATGTAGATCGAGTTCATCGGCTTCTGGCGCCCGTTGTCGAGGAACTCGACGGACTTGATGCGCGCCATCATCTCTTCGGCGACCTTTTCCGAGCACTTGGCCCAGGCGTCGACCACCTTGTTGTACTTCTCGCCCTGCGTGATCAGGCCGTCATTGTACTGCTGCTCGTATTCCTTCGCGAGCGCCTCGGTCTTCTCGACCAGGGCAGCCTTCGTGTCCGGAATCACCATGTCGTCCTTGCCGAACGAAATGCCGGCCTTGCACGCCTGCGTGAAACCGAGCGCCATGATGCGATCGCAGAAGATGACCGTCTCCTTCTGACCGCAGTGGCGGTAGACGGTGTCGATCATCTTGGAGATGTTCTTCTTGGTCATCTCCTGGTTTGCGGTCTCGAACGGCACGTTGACGTTCTTGGGCAGGAGCTCCGCGATCATCATGCGGCCCGGCGTGGTCTCGTAGATCTTCGAGACCATCTTGCCATCGGCATCGACGGTGCGGAACCGGCCCTTGATCTTGGCGTGCAGGGTCACCGCGCGCGTCTCGAGCGCATGCTGGAGCTCGCCCATGTCGGCGAACGCCATGCCCTCGCCCGGCTCGTTCTGGTTCATGATCGACAGGTAGTAGAGACCCAGAACCATGTCCTGCGACGGCACGATGATCGGTGCGCCGGAGGCCGGGTGCAGGATGTTGTTGGTCGACATCATCAGCACGCGGGCTTCCAGCTGCGCCTCGAGCGACAGCGG
>VFQU01000736.1_pt1 | contig 24566 bp, 17 predicted proteins | sample 3512311 | NCBI WGS metagenome assembly VFQU01 (sample SAMN10412377, study PRJNA504923) | tailings metagenome | isolation source: Relicate 3 Philex TSF3 active mining site | place: Philippines: Tuba, Benguet | collected 2017-08-29
CCTTCGCCTCGGGGGGCTCGGTCGGCTACGACCACAAGGGCATGGGCATCACCGCCAAGGGCGGCTGGGAATCGGTCAAGCGCCATTTCCGCGCCATGGGCCGCGATTCGCAGAGCGAGGACTTCACCTGCGTCGGCATCGGCGACATGTCGGGCGACGTGTTCGGCAACGGCATGCTGCTGTCGAAGCACATCCGCCTGGTCGCCGCCTTCGATCACCGCCACATCTTCCTCGACCCGAACCCCGATGCCGCGCGCAGCTTCATCGAGCGCGAGCGCATGTTCGCGCTGCCGCGATCGTCCTGGGACGACTACGACAAGGCCTTGATCAGCGCCGGCGGCGGCGTATACGCGCGCAGCCTGAAGTCGATTCCGATCAGCCCGCAGGTGCGCGAGGTGCTTGGCCTCGCCGAAGGCGTCACCGCGCTGTCGCCGAACGAGCTGCTGACCGCGATCCTGAAGGCGCCAGTCGACCTGCTGTGGAATGGCGGCATCGGCACCTACGTCAAGGCCAGCAGCGAAACCCATGCCGAGGTCGGCGATCGCGCCAACAACGCGATCCGCGTCAACGGTGGCGAGCTGCGCTGCCGCGTGGTGGGCGAGGGCGGCAACCTCGGCATGACCCAGAAGGGCCGCATCGAGGCGGCGCTGAACGGCGTCCTGCTCAACACCGACTTCATCGACAACTCGGCCGGCGTCGATACCTCGGACCACGAGGTCAACATCAAGATCCTGCTGAACGACGCGGTCGGCCGCGGCGAGCTCAGCACGCCCGACCGCAATGCCCTGCTGGCGGCGATGACCGACGAGGTCGCGCAGCTGGTGCTGAACGACAACTACCGCCAGAACCAGGCGATCAGCCTGATGGAGCGGATGAGCGTCTACCGGCTGGGCTCGAAGCAGCACTTCATCCGCACGCTGGAGAGTCAGGGCCTGCTCGATCGCCAGCTGGAGTACCTGCCCTCGGATGCCGAGTTTGCCGAGCGCAAGGCGCGCGGCCTGGGCCTGACCCGCCCCGAGCTGTCCATCCTGCTGTCCTACTCGAAGATCGTCGCCTTCCAGCAGCTGCTGGAGTCCGACGTGCCGGAAGATCCGTATCTGTCGAAGGAGCTGGTGCGCTACTTCCCGCAGGCCCTGCAGGAGCGCTACGCCGAGCACATGCAGCGCCACCGCCTGCGCCGCGAGATCATCGCCACCGCGGTGACCAACTCGATGGTCAACCGCATGGGCGCGACCTTCCTGATGCGCATGCAGGAAGACACCGGTCGCAGCCCGGCGCAGATCGCCAAGGCCTACAGCATCGCCCGCGAAGTGCTGGATGCGCGCGCGCTGTGGGCGGACATCGACGCGCTCGATCTCAAGGTGCCCGAGGCTGCGCAGATCGACGCCCTGCTGGAGATCTGGACCCTGCTGCGCACGATGACGCGCTGGCTGCTGAACCGCCCGGGCGATCGCTTCGACATCGCCGAAGCCGTGGCCCGCTACCAGCCGGGCATCGAGTCGCTGCGTGCCGCGCTGCCGGAGATCCTGTCCGAGGGCGACCGCACGCGCTTTGCGGATGCGCGCGCGCGCTGGCTGGACGCCGGCCTGCCGCAGCCTCTGGCCCAGCAGCTCGCCACCCTGTCGATGCTGTATTCGGCGCTGGACGTGGTCGAGGTTGCCAGCGTGCACCAGCTGCCGGTCACTGACGTCGCCCGCGTCTACTCCGGCCTCGGCGAAGCCCTGCACCTGCAGTGGCTGCTGCAGAAGATCGAGGACCTGCCGGTGGAGGGCCGCTGGCATGCGCTGGCGCGCGGCTCCATGCGCGACGAGATGCAGCAGCAGCAGGGCGCGCTGGTGGCCCAGGTGCTGCGCCACGGCAAGGGCGACGTCGGCAAGCGTCTGTCGGCCTGGCTGGGCCGCGATGACACCGCGCTCAAGTTCACCCTGAGCATGTTCGCCGACATGCGCACCCAGCTGGCCATGGACTATCCCACCGTGTCGGTGGCGGTGCGTCGACTGGCCCAGCTGGCGGCGGCCGGCAGCGCCTGAGGCGCGACCGCTTCGATCGAGTCGGGCCGAGCCGTGCGGTACTTCCGCACGGTTCGGCCTGCACCTCGGCGGCGCGCTGTGGCATGGTGAGGCCTGCACCCGGCACCGAAGGCCGGGCGCTCTTCCAAGGCCCATCGCACCCCTGAAGGACAGCCACTCGCCATGCGCATCGCCGTGCTCGCCAGTCGTACGCCAGAGGCCCAGGCCGCCCGCGCCGAGCTGGAAGCCCGGCATCCACCGGTCGAGCTCGACGCCTGCGAGGCCGTGGTCGCCATCGGCGGCGACGGCTTCATGCTGCAGACCCTGCACCGCACGCAGTCGCTGGGCGTGCCGGTGTTCGGCATGAAGACCGGCAGCGTCGGCTTCCTGATGAACGCGTGGCGCGCCGAGGGTCTGGTCGAACGCATCGAGGCCGCCGAGGCGGCGGTGCTGCGGCCGCTGGAGATGCTGGCGATTTCCGAATCGGGCAGCAGCACCGGCGCGCTCGCCTTCAACGAAGTGTCTCTGCTGCGCCAGACCAAGCAGGCGGCGAAGATCCGCATTCGCCTGAACAATGCCGTGCGCCTCGACGAACTGGTGTGCGACGGCATCATGGTGGCGACGCCCGCCGGCTCCACCGCCTACAACCTCTCCGCGCACGGCCCCATCCTGCCGCTGGACAGCTCGGTGCTGGCGCTGACCCCGATCAGCCCCTTCCGTCCGCGGCGCTGGCGCGGCGCCATCCTGCGCTCCGACGCGGAAGTCAGCTTCGAGATCCTCGACCACTACAAGCGGCCAGTGAGCGCCACGGCCGATTCCACCGAGATTCGCGACGTCGTCGAGGTGCGCGTGCGGCAGAGCCCGGAGCGCACCGTGCGCCTGCTGTTCGACCCCGAGCACAACCTTGAGGAGCGCATTCTGGCCGAGCAGTTCGAGGCCTGAGTTCTTGCGCTTCGCGGTCAGCATCGTCAGCCCGCCGGGCTATGCGCACCAGCGCGCCTTCGCCGAGGTTGCCGAGACAGTGCACCTCGCGCTGCAGGCTCTCGGGCACGACTCGGTGCTTTCGACCCGGCTGGACAACCGCCGCCGGCGCCACATCGTGTTCGGCCCGCATCTGCTGGTGCGCTCGCCGCAGGCGTTGCCGCCCGACAGCATCCTCTACAACCTGGAGCAGCTCGGCGCCGGCGGGCCCTGGGATACCCCGGCCTATCGCGCCCTGCTGCGCGCCCACACGGTCTGGGACTACGCGCCCTCGAACATCGCGGTGCTGGCCGCCGACGGCATCGCCGCCGCGCATCTGCCGATCGGCTGGATGCCGCACATGCGGCGCATCGCGGAGGCGCCGCTGCGCGATGTCGACGTGCTGTTCTACGGCAGCGTCTACGAGCGTCGCGAGCCGGTGCTGAAGGCGCTGCAGGCACGCGGCCTGCGCCTGCAGATGCTGTTCAACGTCTACGGCGCCGAGCGTGATGCGTGGATCGCGCGCAGCCGCATCGTGCTCAATTTCCACGGCTACGACGCCTGCCTGTTCGAGGCCGTGCGCGTGTCCTGGCTGCTGGGCAACGGCGCCTGCGTGCTGTCCGAGCGCGGTAGTGACCCGGGGCTGGAGGCCGACTATCGAGAGGCCGTAGAGTTCGTCGAGCACGCGCAGCTGGTGGAGGCCTGCGCCGCGCTGCTGGCGGATCCCGCGCGCCAGCAGCAGCTGCGCGAAGCCGGTCCGCGCCTGATGCAGCGCCTCGACCTGCGCCCGGCGCTGCAGCGCCGCCTGCACGATCTGGCTTAGCCCGACCACGCCTCGCTTCATGGCGCTTTCACGCGTGTCCAAGGCGGGTCGAAAGGAAGGCGGGCGATGATGCGGCGCGCGATGCGCCAGGCGCGCTGATCGGTCAACCTCGCTCTCCGCCGCAGCCTGCGGCGACGATTTCCGCAGGGGGCGGAATCCATGGGCAACAACTTGATCTTCAGCGCCGGCCTGCCGATCGCGCTCGCGATCGTGATGATCGGCCTCGGCCTGCATCTCGGCGTGGCCGACTTCAAGCGCGTCGCCACCGCCCCGCGCGCGGTGGTGGTGGCGCTGGCGGTGCAGACCGGCGTCCTGCCGGCGGTGGCCTTCGGCCTCGTGTTCGCCTTCCGACTGCCGCCCGAGCTGGGCATGGGCCTCGTCCTGCTTGCGGCCTCGCCCGGCGGCGTCACCGCCAACCTGTTCTCGCACCTGGCGCGCGGCGATGTGGCGCTCAACATCACCCTCACCGCCATCAACAGCGCGCTCTGCCTCGTGACCCTGCCGCTGTGGACGGCGCTCGGCCTCGCCTGGCTGATCGGCAGCGAACAGGCGGTGCCGCCGCCGACCCAGAAGATCATCGAGGTTGGCCTGTTGGTGCTGCTGCCGGTGCTGATCGGCATGGGCCTGCGCGCCTGGAAGCCCACGCTGGCGGACCGCCTCGACAAGCCCGTGCGCATCCTGTCGACCCTGATCCTGGTGCTGCTGATCGCGGCCGCCGTGGTGATCGAGCGCAAGACGCTGGCCACGCATGCGCTGGCACTCGGCGGCGTGGTGCTGCTGTTCAATCTGGCCAGCCTGCTGTCGGGCTATTGGGCCGGCAGGCTGGCTAGGCTTGGCGTGCCGCAGGCCACGGCGATCGCCTTCGAGATCGGCATCCACAACGGCACGCTGGCGATCTTCGTGGCCTTGAGCGTGCTGCAGATGCCCGCGGCCTCGGTCGCGCCGGCCCTGTACTCGCTGGCCATGTACCTCACCGGCGGCATGTTCGCCTGGTGGATCCTGCGTCGGCAGCGACAGGCGGGTGCGCTGAACTAGACCGGCGCCGCGCTTGGCGCATCCCGACTCGCGCTTGGCGTTCCAGCAGCGGATGCATGCGCCATTGCGTGAGTCGAGTGGCGCTTCGCGTCCCGTATCCCGAGGCCTGAATACGTATGTAGGTCGCACCGAAAACCCGCGTTTGCGCATAGCTTCGCAGCCACCCCCGCTGCCCGGAATCAGCCCATGCGCGCGCTCAACCGCTCCTTGCACCGTCTGCCCATGCTGCTGCTCGGCGCGCTTGCCGCGCTGGGCTTTGGCGCCTCGGCGGCGCTTGCAGCTTCCACGCCCGAAGCCGAGACGCGCGATGCCGCGCTTCGGTCAGGCGAAGCGGTCGAAGTGCGCTCGCCCGATGCGCGCCTCCGCTTCGTGCTGAGCACCGACGAGGGCAAGCTGCGCTACAGCGTCCACCGCGGCGCGATGACAGTGATCGAGCCCTCGGCGCTGGGCTTCGTGTTCCGTGAGACCGCCGACTTCGGCGCGGGCTTCCGCATCGTCCGCAGCGAGGTCAGCGAGCACGACGACCGCTGGGAGCAGCCCTGGGGCGAGCGCCGCTTCGTGCGTGACCACCACCGCGCCCTGCGCGTTGAACTGGCGCGCAGCGCGCCGCCGCACCACCGCCTCGACCTCGAAGTGCGGGTATTCAACGACGGCCTGGGTTTCCGCTACCGCGTGCCCGAGCAGGAGGGGCTGGCCGAGCTGCACGTGCTGGATGAGCTCACCGAGTTCCGTCTGCCCGAGCCGGAGCATCTCGACGCCTGGTGGATCCCGGGCCGCGGCTGGAACCGCTACGAGTACCTCTACCGCAGCACCACGCTGCCCGAGATGGACCGCGCGCATACGCCGATGACCCTGCGCACGCCTTCAGGCCTGCACATCGCCATCCACGAGGCTGCGCTCATCGACTACGCCGCGATGGTGCTCGACCAGCAGCGCGACGGCGTGCTGAAAGCCGACCTCACGCCCTGGCACGACGGCGTGCGCGTGCGCACCCGCGCCGGCTTCGTTACGCCCTGGCGTACCCTGCATATCGCCGACAGCGCCACCGGGCTCATCAACTCCGACCTGATCCTCAACCTCAATGCGCCGAACGCGCTGGGCGACGTCAGCTGGGTCGAGCCCGGCAAGTACGTCGGCGTCTGGTGGGGCATGCACATCGAGGTCGAGACCTGGGGCAGTGGGCCCAAGCACGGCGCGACCACCGCCAACGCCAAGCGCTACATCGACTTCGCCGCCGACAACGGCTTCAGCGGCGTGCTGGTCGAGGGTTGGAACCTCGGCTGGGACGGCGACTGGTTCCACAACGGCGAGGTCTTCGACTTCAGCACCGCCTACCCGGATTTCGACATCGAAGCCGTGGCCGCGTATGCGCGCGAACGCGGCGTGCGCCTCATCGGCCACCACGAGACTTCGGGCCACGTCAGCAATTACGCGCGGCAGATGGACGCTGCTTTTGATCTCTACGAGCGCCTCGGTGTGCGCCAGGTCAAAACCGGCTACGTCGCCGACGGCGGCGGCATCAAGCGGATCGACGAGAACGGCGTGCTGCGCCGCGAATGGCATGACGGCCAGTTCATGGCCAGCGAGCACCTCCGCACCCTGATCGAGGCCAGCAAGCGCCGTATCAGCATCAACACCCATGAGCCGATCAAAGACACCGGCCTGCGCCGCACCTACCCGAACTGGATCACCCGCGAAGGCGCGCGCGGCCAAGAGTACAACGCCTGGGGCACGCCGCCGAACCCGCCCGAGCACGTCGCCCTGCTGCCGTTCACGCGCATGCTGTCCGGCCCGATGGACTACACGCCCGGCATCTTCAATCTGGCCTATGAAGGGCTCGAGGCCGTCAACCGCGTGCAGCACACGCTGGCCAAGGAGCTCAGCCTCTACGTGGTGCTGTACAGCCCCATCCAGATGGTGGCCGACCTGCCCGAGCACTATGCCGCGCACCCGCAGGCCTTCCAGTTCATCCGCGACGTGCCCACCGACTGGGAGGACAGCCGCGCGCTGGCCGGCGAAGTCGGCGACTACGTCGCCATCGCCCGCCAGCAGCGCGGCAGCCGCGACTGGTACCTGGGCGCGCTCACTGACGAGAGCCCGCGCACGCTGAGCCTGCCGCTCGATTTCCTGGAGGCCGGCCAGCGCTACTGCGCCCATCTGTATCTGGACGGCGAGGGTGCCGAATGGCGCAGCAATCCCTATGCGATGCGGATCGAGAAGCGCTGGGTGCGGGCGGAGGAGAGCCTGGAGATCGTGATGGGGGCGAGCGGTGGGGCTGCGGTGCGGTTTGAGGCGGGGGTGGAGGGGTGTCCCCGATAGTGGCTCCGTTGAGAGTCGGGTCTTGGCTTCCGCGTCTCGCCGAGCGCACGCTCGATTCACACCGCTTTGCATGAGTGTGGGCTGCGGGCCCGACAGGAATCGCCAATCCCGCGTTTGCTGACTGCGCCGGACTCAGGTTTCGGGTATGCGCGGCAGGCGGTCGCCCGTCGCAGGCGAAGCGTCCGTGTCGGCGCGCTTGAATGCGTGCTCCCTCCAGCGCACCGTGCCGGCCTCGTACTCGAAGCCATCCGGGGCTTCCATCTCGGACTCGTTTGCTCCGAAGACTCCAACCCGCGCCGGCGTCAGCTGCAGCCGCATCGCCCCCAGCCAAGCCTCCAGCCCGTCCGTCCCCAGCCGCACGCGCATTCGCCCCAGCCGCGCGCTCTCGAACTCGCCGACGTAGGCCTGCAGGTCCTCGCGCGTCGGTGTCCACGCCCAGCCGCCCCAGCTCGGGTCGGCGCGGGCGTTTGCCACGGCCTCGCGTTGCGATTCGACTCGGCGAGCCAGACGTTCGGGAAAGGCATCGACAGCCTGCCGCAGTCGGGCGTGTTCCGAAGCGTCGCCATGGGCCAGGCCGATGAAGGCTTTCATCAGCTCCAGCGCGAAGCCTTCGATGGCGCTGTCGCTGTTGACGGCGAAGGACAGCCCAGCGTCGAGGTCGGGCAGCAGCAGGCTCACGCTGACCGCGCCGCGGTAGCTGCCGGGGTGCATCCGCACGCGGTGGCCGCGGTAAGCGCAGGCGTACCAGCCCAGGCTGTAGCCGTCGCAGACGAACTCGCGGTCGGACAAATTCGCCTCCACCACCGGCTGCTGCGCGCGCTCGAAGCTCGCGCGCGAGGGCCGGCCGCTGGGCGAGCGCAGGCGCAGGTTCGCGCGCAGCCAGCGCGCCATGTCCGCCGAGGAGGCATACAGCCCGCCCGCGGCGTGCATCAGCGCGTCAGGCTTGGGCGGCGTCGCCAGCCAGCGCTGGCCGTCCCACTGGTGGTTCCAGGCCAGCGCCTCCTGCGCGACCTCGGAGCTGCGCGGATGCACGTAGCGCAGCTGCAGCGGCTGCAGCACCTGCTGCTGCAGCTGCGTCTGCCACGACGCGGCGGTACGCGCTTCCAGCGCGGCGCCGTAGATGAGATAGCCGAGGTTGGCGTAGCGGAAGCCCGGTTCCCGCGCCTGCGTGTGCTCGGCGAGCAGGGCGGGATAGTCGGCGGCCGGCAGCTCGCGCACGTAGGCGCTCAGCAGATTCAGGGTGTCGGTGCGCAGCGGCGCCTGATGCGAGAGCAGATCGGCCAGCGTGATGCGCGCGGGCTCTGCGGGTGCGGGCAGACGCAGCTCGGGCCAGACCTCGGCCAGCGTCGTCGACAGCGGCAGCACGCCCTGCGCATCCAGCTCCACCGCCAGCAGGCCGACGAAGGACTTGGTCTGCGAGGCGATGTAGAAGCGCGAGTTGGCATCTGCCGCGCCGCCGTCTTCCGCATGCAGCGCGCCCCGCGCCAGCAGCAGCGGCGTTTCCTCGCCGTGCACCACAACGGCTGATACGGCAGGGAAGGCGCCGGGCACCCGATGCACCTCGCGGACGGCTTCGCCGATGGCTGTGGCGGCGGCTTGGATGTTTGACTTCGGCTCGCCACGCGACTCTGCCCGCGTCGAGGGAACGGGCAGCGCCAGGACGAGCAAGGCGAAGAGCGTGGCAAGTGCGGTGAATCTGTGCGAGGTTTGCATCGTCGCGATCCGATGTGCATTGGTCGGAAGCGCGTCGTTGACGCGCCGTTTCAACCAGGATGGAGACGGTCAAGGCAACGCGGGTTGCAGAGTTCAACGCTGAAGTTGCAGCTGCGAGTCGGCCATTGTCATCAGGCAGCCTCTCAACTAGCGTTAACCCAATGAGCGAGCGTGACGATCTGCTGGTGCGGATAAAGAAAAGCTTCCCGGCCGAGCCGTGGAGCGGAAGAGCAGCACCCCATGAGTGCCCCCAGTGCAGTGCGCTTTCGCTGCAGCTGGACGGAAGGGCATGGACTGATCTTGACGGGGCGGAGCTCGACGAGCTGGACGTGGTGCTGCCACTGCTGTCGCCCGAGGCGTTTCGGTCGCTAGTGCCGGCGTGGTTGCACCATGCCGTGATGGATCCTGATCGCCCCGCGGCGGGATATCTGATCGTGCATCTGGAGGGCGGCGAGCATGCGCCGGGCTTGAGTCGTGCGCAACGTGATGTTGTTCGGGCTGTCGTGCGATTCGTGCTCGCCAACAACATCTGGGGCGACGACGACGAAGGCAATCGTCGGGCGTTGGCCGCCGTAGAGTCGTTATGGTGATTGAACACCTCGCAGCGACTGCTTCGCATGCCGCTCCGCTCCAACGACCGCTAGCCTAGAGCGCTTTCTCCATGAACTCTTCCTTCCTGCTACCTATGGCCGCGCACGTCGCCCTGGCCGCCCTGCTGTACGCCGCGCTGACCGTGGCGCGCGCGCCCAAGGTCTGGGGCATTGGCCGTCGCGCGGATGGCTCGAACCCGTTTGCCGCGATCGAGCCGCGGCTCAGCGCCAACCTGTCGAACCAGTTCGAGTGGCCCCTGTTCTTCCATGTGGCCTGCCTGCTGCTGCCCAGCGCATCGGGCACCGCACTTTGGCTCGCCTGGGCCTTCATCGCCGGCCGAGTGCTGCACACCGCGGTGCAGGTGTTCACCGCCAACGTGCGCCTGCGCGGGCTGGTGTTCATGCTGAACTTCGTGGCGGTGCTGGGCCTGTGGGCGCTGCTGGTGGCAGACGCGCTGCGCTGAGTTCGGCCAAGTTGGATCGTCATCAGCGCCGCACGGAGAAGGCACCATGGCGAACACCCTGCAGTGCGGCACCCACGGCGAGCGTGAGGCGCGCTTCGTCTGCGATCACCTGTTCCGCAACCTGCGCGCGGCGAGTCCGCAGCGCCTGATCTACTTCGAGCCCGAGCATGCGGCGCATGAGCCGACGCCGGCGATCTGGTGCGAGGCCTGCGAGGCGGTGATCCAGTCGGAGGGCGAGATCAACGAGGCTGTGCACGAGGTCGCCCGCTTCCACGCGGTCTGCGATTTCTGCTTCCAGCGCTATCTCGATGCCGGTGAGCCCGCACCCGTCGAAGACTGAGGCTGCCGGCCACGTCAACGGAAACGGGGCGCCGAAGCGCCCCGTTCTCGAGTGACAACACGCGCTGGATGGGCAGGCTCAGGGGGCCTTGACCACCGCGCCGGCCTTCATCACGAACTGCACGTTGCGCATCAGGCCAATGTTCTCGATCGGGTTACCGGCCACGGCGACCACATCGGCGAACTTTCCGGCTTCGAGGCTGCCCAGGCTTTCCCATTCGCCCAGCAGCTCTGCGGCGTTCTTGGTCGCGCTCTGCAGGGCGAAGTTGGCCGGCATGCCGGCTTCGACCATCAGCTCGAACTCGCGTGCGTTGTCGCCGTGCGGGAACACACCGGCGTCGGTGCCGAAGGCGATCTTTACCCCCGCCGCATGCGCGCGGCCGGCCGTGCCCTGGATCAGCGCGCCGATGCGCTGGGCCTTCGGACGCACGATCTCCGGGTAGTAGCCGACCTCGCGGGCCTTCTCGCTGACGTACACGCCGGCGCTGATGGTCGGCACGTACCAGGTGCCTTTCTCGCGCATCAGCCTGAACACGTCCTCGTCCATGTAGGTGCCGTGCTCGATCGAGTCAACGCCGGCGGCCACCGCGCGGCGCATGCCCTCCTTGCCGTGGGCGTGGGCGGCGACGCGGTAGCCGTAGTCGCGCGCGGTATCGACGATGGCGCGAATCTCGTCCTCCATGAACTGCGGGTTGTCGCCGCTCTTGGCGAAGCTCAGCACGCCGCCGGTGGCGGTGAGCTTGATCACGTCCGAGCCTTCCTTGTAGCGCTGGCGCACCGCGCGACGGGCCTCGTAGGGGCCGGCGACCACGCCTTCTTCGGGGCCGGGCCAGCCCAGCGACTCGGCCAGTTCGCGATTGATGCCGTTGCGCGGGTCGGCGTGGCCGCCGGTGGTGGCGATGCTCTTGCCGGCCGCGAAGATGCGCGGACCGATGACGCGACCCTCGTTGATCGCATTGCGCAGGGCGATGGTCTGCAGGCCGCCGAGATCGCGCACGGTGGTGAAGCCGGCCTTGAGCGTGGTTTCGGCATAGCCCACCGAGCGCAGGGCGTAGTCCTCGGGATTCAGGCGGAAGCCCTCGGAGTAGGCCGCCGGGCTGGTCTGCGAGCCCAGGTGCACGTGCATGTCGATCAGGCCCGGCAGGCAGGTGTGGGCGGACAGGTCGATGGCGGTGGCCTCGGCGCCGAGCGTCGATGCCTCGACCTTGCCGGCGCGCACCTCGGTGATGCGGCCTTCGTTGATCACCAGGCTGTGCTCACCGAGCAGGCGCGCCGAGTTGGCATCGAAGACCTGTCCGCAGTGCAGCACCTGCGGCGCGGCCTGGACGGCGAATGCGGCGGATAGCGAAATGGCGAGCAGCGCGAGCTGGGCGCGGCGATGGCGTGCGTGCATTGTGATCCCCTTGAGTGATGACGCGAGCGCGCCGCAGGCCGGCGCGCATCCCCGCAGCGATGGTAGGCGAGGGCAGGGCGTGTCGTGCCTGTCGGAAGTCGGGGGTGCCGCCTCGGATGGCGTTCGGGCTAGGGCCTTCGCACGCGTGGAGCGCGGTGTCGCCTGCAAGCGGGCTCCTACGCAAGGCGGTGGCGTGCTGAGGTCAAGCCTTCTGGGCTGCCCTGCCTCTGCAAATGCAAAGTCGCGCACGCGAACCACACACCCGCGGACAGCCGCCAGACCAGCGCGAACCTGCCGGCGGTACACGAATCCCGAATCCCCACTCCCGAATCCCAGCTCCAAGCCGTTCCGCTCAACGGCACGTTGATGCCTGCGAAGGTCGGGGCCGGCTACAATTTGCGACTTCCAACCACCGATCGACCGCCCCCATGCCCCTGAACGCCTCCGACCTGTTCGATGTCCGCTCGCTGCTCACCGACGAAGAGCGCGCCGTGCAGGACACCGTGGCCCGTTTCACCGACGAGCGCGTGCTGCCGATCATCGGCGACTGCTTCGACCAGGGGCGCTTCCCGAAGGAGCTGGTGCCGGAGATCGCAGGTCTCGGTCTGCTGGGCTCCTCGCTGCCCGAGGAATACGGCTGTGCCGGCCTGAATGCGGTCAGCTACGGCCTGATCTGCCAGGAGCTCGAGCGCGGCGATTCCGGCCTGCGCAGCTTCGTTTCGGTGCAGAGCTCGCTGTGCATGTATCCGATCTACGCCTACGGCTCGGAGGAGCAGCGCCGCCAGTACCTGCCGGGCATGGCCCGCGGCGAGATCATCGGCTGCTTTGGCCTGACCGAGCCGCACGGCGGTTCGGACCCGGCCAACATGAAGACCCACGCCAAGCGCGACGGCGACGATTGGGTCATCAATGGCGCCAAGATGTGGATCACCAACGGCAACCTCGCCAATATCGCGATCGTCTGGGCGATGACGGAGGAAGGCATCCAGGGCTTCATCGTGCCGACCGACACCAAGGGCTTCGCGGCGCAGGAGATCCATCGCAAGATGAGCCTGCGCGCCTCGGTCACCAGCGCGCTGTTCTTCGACAACGTCCGCGTCAACGACCGTCAGCGTCTGCCCAACGTCAAGGGCCTGAAGGGCCCGCTGGGCTGCCTGACCCAGGCCCGCTACGGCATCACCTGGGGCCCGATTGGCGCGGCCATCGCCTGCTACACGGAAGCGGCGAACTACGCCAAAGAGCGCATCCTGTTCAACCGCCCGATCGCGGCGACGCAGGCGGTGCAGATCAAGCTGGCGGAGATGGCCCGCCGCATCACCCTGGCGCAGCTGCTGGTGCTGCAGCTCGGCCGCCTGAAGGACGCCGGGCAGATGCAGCCCACCCAGGTCAGCCTGGCCAAGTGGAACAACTGCCGCATCGCGCTGGACATTGCCCGCGAGGCTCGCGACATCCTCGGCGGCTCGGGCATCACCACCGAGTACTGCCCGATCCGCCACGCGCTGAACCTCGAGTCGGTCATCACCTACGAAGGCACGGAGACCGTCCACCAGCTGGTGGTGGGCCGCGAGGTGACCGGGATCAATGCGTTCTGAATCCGCGCGAGTCGGCGGGCGCCTGCGGGCGCCGGTCGCGGCGGCGGGGCGCTTCGGTCTTGCCGTCCGCGCTGCGCTGATGATCCCGCTGGCGCTCTGCCTGGCCCTGCTCGCGGCCCCTCAGCGCGCGCAGGCGCAGCCGTTTCGCCCGGGGCCTTGGACCGAAGGCGAGCGTGCGCTGGTCTTCGATGGCCCGGCCGAACCGGCAGACCCGGGCGGCCAGCGCGGCATGGCGCCCTCCCTGCGCGTGCCGCGCGGGCCCAGTCTGGGTCTGGCCGGTGGGATCGTGCAGGGCGGCGTCGAGCGCCTGAGCCGCGAGGCGCGACCCGGCGTCAACCTAGGCTTCTACGACCTCGGCCCCAACTGTGACCGCGAGCCCTTCGGCGTGCTCGCCAACCTGCATAAGCCGGGTGTGCGCCAGCGCGTCACCGACATTCTGGTCGAGCTGCGCGCCCGCGGCAGCGAGGCGATCGCGGTCGGCATCTACCACTTCCGCGCGCCCGGGCCGGCTGATGCAGACGGTGTCTGGGCCGGCACGCCGATTCTCGATTCCAGCGGTGGCAACCTGCACCCGCGGATGCGCCAGAACCTTGCGGATCTGCTGTCCGACATCCGCGCCGCCGGGTTCGCCCAGCTGCTGGTGCGTTACCACCCGCAGGGCGGCAACGACGTCGCCCAGTGGACCCGCTACGACGAAAGCCTCTTCGAGGAGAACTGGAACCTCATCGTCAACCTGATGCCGATCATCGAGGGCTCGGGCCTCGACTACCGCATCGACCTGATGACCGAGGGCATGCCGCGGGCGCGCTTCGTCAACGTGCTGGGGCAGACGCTGTTCTTCCCGAACGAGCCCGACAACGAGCCCTGGAGCCGCTACGCCAACCGGCTCTGGCAGAACTACGTGAGCCGCTTCGATCCGCGGCGCAGCGTGGGTTTCTCCTCGATCTCGGATCCCGATCCGGACCGCCTGCGCGCGCGTCTTGAGCACACCAGCTATGTGTATCGCCTGCCCGGCGGCGAGCGCGTGTATCCCGGCGCTTTCGCGTTCTCGATCTACCGCTGGCCGGGCGCCGACGAGGGCGATCTGTACGCGCGCATCGTCGACCGGCTGCGCAGGATTGGCCTTGGCGAGGTGCCGCTGATCGTTGCCGAGTCCTACTACAACGATCGCGAAGGCATGGCACGGCTCGCCGCGGCCGCGCGCGAACAGCAGGCCCCGCCGCTGTATGTGCTGCACTGGCCGGTGCGGCGCGACGACAAGGCCTGCTCCGCACATGTCAACGTCGCCTTTCCGGTCGAGATCGATCAGGCCCTGCGTTTCGGCTTCTGATCCTGCGCTTCGCCCCACGCATCGATCCACACCTTTTTCACGCAGGTCCAACGCGGTAACGTGTCGCGTCACAGCGCCGCGGTGACTTGCGTCTGCGGCCGTGCCGCCGAAGGTCGTGGGGACCGTCGGACCCATCCATGCCCGTTTCGGGCCGCAGCTGGAGCAGCCATGTTCGGTCGCCTGATGAATGTCGTGCGCGGTTTCTTTTCCCTGTTCGTCAAGGGCATCGAGAAGCGCAACCCGGAAGCCCTGCTCGAGCTGGAGCAGGAGAACCTGCGCAAGCAGATCGCCAACTACAACCAGAGCCTGGCCGCCCACGCCGGTCTGGTCGAGCGCCTGATCTCGCAGGTGCGCAAGCTGGAGAAGGACGAGGCCGAGCTGCGCGCCAGCACCACCGCACACCTGCGCGCCGGCAACCAGCAGGCGGCCGCCCAGTACGCCCTGCGACTGCAGACCGTGACCCGCGAGCTGGCCGAGAACCGCAGCCAGATGTCGTCGGCGGAAGAGACCTACCAGAACCTCGTCAAGGCCCGCGATGTCGCCGTGCAGGCGGCTCGCGCCAAGATCGAGTCGCTGAAGGGCGCGATCAACGACATGCGCATGAAGTCGGCAGTGGCCGAAATGAACGAGATGGCGGCAGGCATGATCGGCAGCATCGGTGGCTCGGGCGACACCCTGAACCGCCTGCACGAGATGGTCGAGGAAGAGCGCAACCGCGCCGCCGGCCGCGCCCGCGTGGCCAAGGACTCGCTGGACATGACCGAGGTCAACGTCAAGCAGGCCGAGATGGACGCGCTGGCCTCGCAGGCCCTGGCGGACTTCGCCGCCGCCGAGGGCATCAGCCTGCCGGGGCAGGCGGCGCCCGTCGCACAGCCGGCGACGCGCAGCATGGGTACGCCCGCCGCGCCGCAGGCGGAGCAGCAGTAGGAGCGGGGATTCGGGATTGGCGGGTGGGCGTGACTGGAGCGGCGTGGTGATTGCGCTTCGTGCCGCGCTTGGCGCTCGCGCTTCATTGGGTGGGCTCTGGCCCACCGGAGTTTGACCTTCGCCCCGGTCCTTGGCTTTTCCCACCCGAGCCTGCGGGCTTGCGGAACGCGCGTGAATGCGTTGCTCCGCTTTGCACAGCCCCTCACCCTCGACCCCTCTCCCGTGGGAAGAGGGGGAAAAGCGCGGCCATCCGCCGATGCTCTGGCCGCACAAGGCAACCACCGGAAGACTTCGACCTTGAATACCGCCACGACTGTCCTTCCGCCCTGGGCCGAGGCCCTCAAGCTGGCCTACGAGAGCGGCGCCCACGGCCAGTTCATCCTGCACGGCAATGTCGCCGATCGCTTCGTGCTGAACGGCCGTCTGGTTGGCGTGGTCGAGTACCTCGATGCACGACTGCTGCAGGGCTTTCCGCTGGTGTTCGTATTCGATCCCGGCAACGGGCTCTCGGCGCTGCGCAGCAGCGAGGGCTTCCAGGCCTGGCCGGGCGCTACGCAGCTGTCGAGCATCGGACACGACCCGCGCGCGGCGGTCGAGCTGATCAGCCGCTACCTGCGCTACCGCGGCAACCTGCGCGCGCTCGGCCGCGGCGAGGCCGAGCCTGTCGCGGTGCTGATCCGCGGCGCCGACCAGTTCCTGCCGGCCAACCGCGCCGGCGATTTCGAGACCGCCAGCCTCGCCAGCCTGGTCCGCGACTGGGCCGGCGAATCGCCCTTCGCCGAGCTGCCCTTCGTCAGCCTGCTGATCGCCGACAACCTGCACGACCTGCATCCGCTGGTGGCCAACAACCCGCGCGTCGAGCGCGTGCAGCTGCCGCTGCCGCAGAAGCCCGAGATCGAGCAGGCGCTGGCCCAGCTTCGCATCGACCATGCCGCTGCCTTCGATGCAGGGCAGGGCAGCGAGATTGCCGACCAGCTGGCCGGCGTCTCCCTGAGCGCCCTGCAGTCGCTGGTGCGCCGGCGCGCCCACGAGGGCCAGCAGCTGGCCGAAGCCGACTGGATCAACGTGCGCAAGGCGATGATCGAGGGCGATGCGGCCGGCCTGATCGAGTTCATCCGCAGCGAGCGCACGCTCGACGACTACCACTCGCCGGACGCGCTGAAGGCCTGGCTGCGCCAGGACATGGCGCTGTGGCGCAAGTCCGACCTGCGCGCGCTGCCGATGGGCTACATCTTTTGCGGTCCGGTGGGCACGGGCAAGACCTATCTGGTCGAGTGCCTGGCCGGCGAGGCCAGCGTGCCGGTGGTGAAGCTCAAGAACTTCCGCGACCGCTGGGTCGGTTCCAGCGAGGGCAATCTGGAGAAGATCTTCCGTCTGATCCGCGCGCTCGGCCGCTGCATCGTCTTCGTCGACGAGGCCGACCAGACGCTGGGCAAGCGCGACTCCGGCAGCGGCGACAGCGGCCTGTCCGGGCGCCTGTACTCGATGATCGCGCAGGAGATGAGCGACGGTAAGAATCGCGGCCGGGTAATGTGGATCCTCGCCAGCTCGCGGCCTGACCTCATCGAAGTCGACTTGAAGCGCCCCGGCCGCATCGACGTCAAGATCCCGCTGCTGCCGACCAGCACCGAGCACGAGAGCGCGGGCCTGCTGCATGCGCTGCTGAAGCGGCTTGACGTGAGCCCCGGCGTCGACGCGCTCGCCGGGCTTGATCTGCCTCTGCTGCTGACGCCCGGCGCCGCCGAGGCGCTGGCGGTGAAGGTCTACCGGCGCGTGCGCACGCTGGAGGAATCCAGCGTCGACGCGGTGCGCGCCTGCCTGGTCGGCTATCAGCCGCCGGTGCCGCTGGACGTGCTGGAGTTCCAGATGCGCATCGCCATCCGCGAGGCCACCGACATGCAGTTCGTGCCCGAGCGTCTGCGGCCCTATGGAGCCACGCCGGCATGAAGTACGTCTGGCGCGCCTTCAACGCCCGCCCGCTGGGCATGCCGATCCCGCCGAACTGGATCGGCCTGGCCGCCTTCGGCCTGCTCGGGGCCTTTCTGAGCCCCGGCTTCTGGCTGCTGGGCGCGGGCCTGGAAGTGGCCTACCTGTGGGCGACCTCCAGCAGCGCGCGCTTCCGCGCCACGGTCGACTCGGCGGCCTTCAAGCCGGGCCACAGCGAGCGCATCGAGGAGTCCGCCGAGGACGCGCGCTATCGCGCGCTGCTCGCGCAGCTGGGCCCTGCCGAAGCCGCCCAGCACCAGCAGATCGAAGCGCGTGCGCGGGAGATCGTCGGTCGGCTGCGCAGCTCCAGCCTGATGGCCACGCACGCCGACAGCGTCGAGCAGCTGGTCTGGCTGCACCTGCGCCTGCTCGCCGCGCGCATGGCGATCGGCCACGTGGTGCAGACCGCGCAGGCCGAGAGTGCGCGCCTGCAGCAGCAGGAGGGCGCGCTGCGCGCGCGCCTTGAAGACGCCAGCCTCGGCGCCGACCTGCGCCGCAGCCTGGAGCAGCAGGTATCCGTCATCGACCAGCGTCAGGCCGCGCACGCCGCGGCCGGTGAGCGTCTGGAGCATGTCGACGCTGAACTCGCCCGCATCGACCAGCAGATGGCACTGATCCGCGAACAGAGCCTGCTGGCCACCGATGCCGATGGGGTCGTGCATTCGCTGAATGCGCTGGCCAGCTCCTTCGACGAAGCCAATCGCTGGCTGGAGCGCCAGCGTGATCTCGCCGGCATCCTCGAAGGCCCGGAGCCGGTGCGCCTGCCGAAGCGCGTGATGCAGGGCCCGCCGCCGGTGCCGCAGCGCGGGCGCGCCTCGGAGCGGCAGTCGTGACGTCTTTCCATCCTCAAAGCTCAACATCCACGCTGCACCGCCACCCGCGCTCAAGGAGTGCCCGCATGAACCGACTGACGCTGCAATCCGGCAATGCCGCCGGCAAGTTGATCTCCGTGCTGCTGGTGCTCGGCCTGCTCGCGCTCGGCGGCTGGCTGGTGATGCAGGACATGGGCAAGGACGCGCCGTTTGACTCGACCAGCGCCGACAGCGGCGCGCGCTCCGAGGTCGCCGAGGCTGCCAGCGTCGCGCCGATCGAGCCGCTGACCGCGCCGCCGGTGCTGGATCGTGCCGCCCCCTACCAGATGAAGGACGGCATTCTCGATGTCGACCTGAGCGAGTACGCCGGCTACGCGGGCCTGATCGTCGCCAACGGTGGCCTGGCGCCCAACCCCGACTCCCTCTTCGCCCGTGAGTACGGCTTCCAGCTGCGCATCACGCTGAGCGAGGAGGAGGGCTGGTCCAAGCTCAACAACGGCAAGGTCGCCGCCAGCGTGACCACGGCCGACGTGCTGGCCGTGCTCGGCCGCCAGTTCGACATTGTGGTGCCGGCGCAGATGGCCTTCTCGCGCGGCGCCAACATGATCGTGGTCGAAAGCGGCGTCACCGGCATCAACGCCCTGCGCGGCAAGGTGCTGGCCGGCACCCAGTTCAACGAGAGCGAGTTCTTCCTGCGCTACCTGGCGTCCGAGTCGGGTGCGACGGTGAACGTGCTGCGCGACCTCGATGCCGCGCCGCGCGCGGACGCCATCAATCTGGTGTTCTACGACGACGCCACCGTCGCCTGCGAGGCCTACGCGGAGCAGCTGCAGGCTTCGCGTCCGCGCCTCAACGGCTGCATCGGCTGGTCGCCGAGCACCGACGAGACCATCGCCGGCAGCGGCGGCCGCGCCAAGATGCTGGTCTCGAACCGCAACCTGCTGGTGATCGCCGACCTGCTGCTGGTGAACGGCGAGTTCGCGCGCGCCAACGCCGACAAGGTGCAGGCCCTGGTGCACGGTCTGCTGGAAGGCAACCGCCAGCTGCGTGAATCGCCCGAGAGCCAGCTCGGCGTGGTTGGCCGCGCCTTCGGCTGGAGCGTGGAGGAGACCCGCGCCGAACTGGCCAAGGTGCATTTCTCCAACCTGCCGGAGAACCTCGCCTTCTTCGAGGGCACCATCGACGCCGCCGGCAGCTACCAGGGCATTTTCCAGAGCGCGCTGCTGGCCTACGGCGGGATCATCCGCAACCCGGCCGACCCCGCGCGCTACATCGACCTGACTGCACTTAAGGCGCTGCAGTCGAAGCCGGAGTTCGCCGCGCAGACGGTGGCGATCGCGCCGATCCGCACCCAGGGTGCGGTGAACCTCGAAGGCGACGCCCTGCTGAGCCGCGACATCCGCTTCTTCTACCAGCCGAACTCGGCCGAGCTCGACGCGGGCTCGAAGGAGAACCAGGAGTACCTGGAGATCATCCGCGGCTTCCTGCAGGTCAGCCCCGGCTCGATCGTGGTGCTGCGTGGCCACGTCGACAATGCGCGCGTCGGCGAGTTCGAGCAGCAGGGCGGCCAGACGCTGGTGCGCAGCATGGCGCTGAAGGCCATGGAGCTGTCGCGCCAGCGCGCCGAGTCGGTGCGTGATGCCCTGCTCGCCAAGTATCCGAACATCGACGCGAGCCGCCTGGAGCTGGTCGGCCGCGGCTGGGAAGAGCCCGCCGGCCCCGACAGCGAGCTGAACCGCCGCGTCGAGGTGCAGTGGTTCACGCTGGAGTGATCCTGGAAGCGGCTCGTGGCCTGGCCTCGGCGCGTATGCTGCACGTTCCGCATGACCGAGTTCGGGACAACCATGCCGCTGCCTGCTGGCGAGCTTGAATGCAGAGGCCCGGCATGGGGTGTCGCCCTTGCGCTGCTCCTTGCCCTGGCGTTGCCCCTGTGCGCCCGCTCGGCCGTGGAGTACTCGGTGGTCGACGGGCTGTCGCAGAACTCGGTGCTCGCGATGGTCGAGGACGCCGAAGGCTTTGTCTGGCTGGCGACCGAGGACGGGCTCAACCGCTTCGACGGCTACGAGTTCCGCGTGTACCGACCCTCCGAGGCGCTCGGCCTCGGCGCGGCGGCGAACTACATCACCGATCTGGCGATCCGCGACCCCTATCTCTTCCTCGCCAGCAATGGCGGAGGCCTGCTGATCTTCGACCGCCGCGAGGGTCGCTTCCGCCATATCGGCGTTGACGAAGGCCTGCTGGGCGAGCACCTGAATGCGGTTGAGCCGACCGGGCCCGGCAGCCTTCTGCTGGCTTCGCGCGGCGGCTTGGAGCGCTTGACCTGGACGGGCGACCCGATGCGGGCCGAGATCCAGGTCGAGCGCCTCGCGACCCAGCCGGAGCACGCCGAGCGCGAGTTCTGGGAGCTGCATGCCAGCAGCAGCGGCCAATGGGTGGCCAGCGGCGACGGTGTGTTCCGCGTCGACAGCAACGGCGAACTGCTGCCGTTTCCCGTACAGGGGGCGGTGGCGCCCTTCAACACCGATGCCCTGCTGGAGTTTCCCGCAGGGGTGCTGTGGGTGGGCGCCTGGGACCAGGGGCTGTTCCGCGTGCGTCTGGACACCGGCGAGACCCGGCACTTCCGCCCGGGTGACCCGGATGCGGTGGGTCTGCGCTCATCGCGGGTGATCTCGCTGGCCGCGGGCCCTGACGGCATCGTTTTCGTCGGCACCGACCAGGGGCTGGCACGCTTCGAGCCCAGCTGCGATTGCTTGCGGGTGATGAACCATCGGCGCGCCGCCCGCCTGGCCGGCCGTGGCTTTCTGGTGCAGTCGCTGCTAGCCGACGCCGAAGGCGGACTGTTCGCCGGCTACTGGGGCGAGGGTCTGGTGCGCTTCACGCCGCAGGATCGTGCCTTCCATGTCGAGGGCTATCGCGACGAGGGACCTGCCGCGCTGAACCACCATCGCGTGCGCGCCATTCTCGAGAGCCGTGCCGGCGAGCTCTGGGTCGGCACCTTCGGCGGGGGGCTGCAGCGCGTGCGCGGCGAGCGCCGGCTGGGCGAACCCTGGCACTTCGAGACGGTGCCTTTCGCCGTCTGGGGCGCGACGCTCCCGCCCGCGGCTGGGCTCGTCTGGGCGCTGCTCGAAGGCCGCGATGGTCGCCTGTGGGCCGGCACCGACGACGGGCTCTACCTGCGGCCCGCCGAAGGCCAAGCCTGGCGGCGCGAGCGTGCCGCGGGCGAGCCGGTGCCGATGGCCGGTGTACGGGTGCTGGCGGAGGACGCGCGCGGCCGTTTATGGGTGGGGTCCTCCAGCGGTCTGGGGCGAGTCGAGGCGGGCGGTCAAGAGCGCGAACGTATCGCCCTGACAAGGCCGGAGTTCCCGCTGTGGCGACGGCGGCAGATGGAGAACATCCAGTCGCTCTACATCGATCCGCAGCAGCGCGTCTGGGTCGGCAGTTGGGCGGGCCTCGCCATCCTCGATGCCGAGGGGCGCACCCTGATGCGCTATGGCGTCGAGGAAGGCCTGCCCGCACCGGTTGTCTGGGACATCCACCGCCATGCCGATGGCAGCGTCTGGCTGGCCACCAGTGGCGGGCTGGTCAGAGTGCACGCGCCTGAATCGCCCGAGGCGCTCGGCCTCGAGCCTTGGGGCGCCGCGCGCGGTCTGCCGCCGGGGCCTGCACTGGGTCTGGTCAGCGATCGCGCGGGAGCGCTCTGGGTCACCGGCAACCGCGGCCTGATGCGACTCGATCCTGCAACCGGGGCCGTGCGTCTGTTCGGTCGCGCCCAGGGCATCGCCTCGGACGAGTTTGCGACGCAGGCCGAGACCCTCGGCCGCGACGGCTGGCTGTATCTCGGGGGCATCGACGGGCTGACGGCGTTCGATCCGTCGGCACTGCCGGACGCATTGGAGCCGCCGCGTCCGCGGCTGGCGTCGATCAGCATCGACGGCGGCGCGCCGGTCGCCGAGCTGCCAGCGGGCCTGGACAGCCCTCTGCGCTTGCAGCTGGGCCATGACCATGCGCCCGTGCTGCTCGACTTCACCGGCCTCGTGTTCAACCAGCCCGACGCGGTGCGCTACCGCTACCGCCTGCGCCCGGAGTCTCCGTGGATCGATCTCGGAACCCGGCGCTCGCTCATCATCGACCACCTGCCCGAGGGCAGCAGCCAGCTGCAGCTGCAGGTCGACAACCAGGGCCTCACTGCAGAGGCCGCCCTGGTCGCATTCAGCGTGGTGCCACCGTGGACCCACCGCTGGACCTTCCGCGCTCTGATGGTGCTCCTCGTCGCCGCTGCGATCGTGCTCCTGTACCTGTGGCGGGTGCGGGCATTGACGCTTCAGCGGGCGAGGCTGGAGCGCGAGGTCGAAGACCGCACGCGCGAACTGCGTCGGCAGAAGGAGGCGCTGGAGGCCACCGCACTTGCGCTGGGCGAAGCCAACGCCAGGCTCAAGACGCTGTCGCAGCAGGATCCGCTGACCGGGCTGCGCAACCGCCGCAGCTTGATCGAGCAGATGCAGCACCGCTTCCAGCCCGGTGGCGATCCCCCGGCGGTGCTGCTGATCGATCTCGACCACTTCAAGCGGGTCAATGATTCCTATGGCCATCGTGCCGGCGACGTCGTGCTGCGCGACTTCGCCGAGCTGCTTCTGGCCGAGGTGCCTGCCGAAGGGGAGGTCGGGCGCTGGGGTGGCGAGGAGTTCCTGTGCCTGCTGCCGTCCCGTCCACCGGAGTTCGCCTGGGAGTGGGGCGAGCGACTGCTGGCTCGGCTGCGCCTGCGGCGGGTGCGGGTCGAGGGCCAGGTGATCGAGTACCGCGCCAGCGCCGGTCTGGCCTTCGCCGCGGCGGGCAGCGACATCGATGCCACCTTGGCGCTGGCCGATGGCGCGCTCTATGCGGCGAAGTCGGCCGGCCGCGACTGTCTGCGCCAGGCCTGACCGTGGACGCATGCCTTCGGCCTGCTAACCTGCGCGGCCCGTCGCGCAGGCCCCGCCGCGCGCCACCGGCTTGCCGCGGACTTCCGACATGAGCACACCTGCAGACCTGATCTCTCCCACCGTGCTGGCCGCGGCCAGCGCCATCGGGCAGGGCTTCCGCGCGGCGCGTCCGTTCCGGCACGTGCAGATCGACGGTTTCCTGAAGCCGGAGTACCTCGAACGGCTGCGCGCGGAGTTTCCCGCTTTTGACCCGCGCTTCGCGAAGAACGAGCAGGGTGAGATCGGCAACAAGGCGGTGGTCGAACGCATCCGCGGCATTGGTCCGGCCTATGCCGCGCTGGACGACCTGATCCAGTCGAAGGCGTTTCTTGGCCTGGTCTCGCAGCTCACCGGCATCCCCGATCTGATCTACGACCCCTGGTACTTCGGCGGCGGCACCCACGAGAACCGCCACGGCCAGGACCTCGATGCCCACGTCGACTTCAATCGGCACCCGATCACCGGCTGGCACCGGCGCCTGAATCTGATCGTCTATCTCAACCCCGAGTGGGACGAGGCCTGGGGCGGCTGCCTCGACCTCCACCGCGACCCGCGTGCGCCGGACGATGAGGTGGTTCGCATCGCGCCGCTGGACAACCGCTGCGTGATCTTCGAAACCAACGAGATCAGCTGGCACGGCTTCGAGCGCATCGACCTGCCGGAGGCGCGTCGCGCCATGTCGAGGCGCTCGATTGCGCTGTACTTCTACACGCAGGAGCGCCCGGCCGAGGAACTGGCCGACTCGCACTCGACGATCTACGTCGATCGGCCGCTGCCCGAGCGCTTTGCGGCCGGGCACACCTTGAGCGAAGCCGATGCCGAGGAACTGCGCGTGCTGATCGCGCGTCGCGACCAGCACATCCGGCGCCTGTATCGCGATGTCGGCCGCATCACTACCGAACTCGACCAGGCGCGATCTCTGCTTGCGCGCTCGCGCCTGGGGCGTGCGATCGGCTTGGTGCGGCGCGCCTGGATCCGTCTGAAGCGCTGAGCGCCCAGGGCGGCGTCGCCGGAGGGCTTCGAGTCGCCGCGCACGGCTGTCGCAGGCCACGGCGGCCGCATGGCTGCGAAGCCGCCGTGCCAGCGAACCCGGCTACCGAGTGTCGCGGCCAGGCCCAAGCGACGCTAGAGCTTGAAGCGCGCGACCGCCTCCGCCAGCTGGTTGGCCTGGTCCTCCAGCGTGCGCGCGGCGGCGGTGGCTTCTTCGACCAGGGCGGCGTTCTGCTGGGTGGCCTCGTCCATGTGGGTGACGGTGGCGCTGACCTGCTCGATGCCGGCGGTCTGCTCGGCCGAGGCCGCGCTGATCTCGCCCATGA
>VFQU01000737.1_pt1 | contig 24473 bp, 20 predicted proteins | sample 3512311 | NCBI WGS metagenome assembly VFQU01 (sample SAMN10412377, study PRJNA504923) | tailings metagenome | isolation source: Relicate 3 Philex TSF3 active mining site | place: Philippines: Tuba, Benguet | collected 2017-08-29
AAATCCCGCCGGCAATGGAAACATAGCCGACCTCCCCAGCGCCAACAAACCCACCACCACCAACGGCATCAGCAAATAGCCGCGAAACCCCGCCTCCATCGCCCGCATGTTCCGGTTGTAAACCCGCACCGCGTCCAACCACGGAATTCCCTCCAGCACCCGGCAGATCGCCCCCAGCGCCAGCGGCAGCGCCAGCAATGCCAGCATCGGCAACCCCCGCGCCGACCGCAAGGCCCCCGCAAACAGAATCAGACACAGCACCCCCCGCGCATACTGCCCCTGCATCACATTCAACGATATCCCCGCCGCCACCACCACCATCGCCACCACCAGCGCCTCCGCCCCTTCCGTATGGAAGTTGAAGGTCTGGAACTCTCCCACCCGCGACAGCAACTCCTTGTCCTGCAGATAATTCACGATGTGCTCGTGCACGTGCCATCCATACGGGTTCACAAAACTCGCCGCCAGCGTCACCCCCGCGAACACGGCCTGCACGCGCGCTTTCGGTGACCGCTCCCACGCCGCCTGCCCCGCATAAAGCGCAAAGATCAACACCCCCACAAAGAAGCTGCCGTGCATGTTGGCCCACAACACTCCCCCCACCCCGACTCCCACCACCCAGCGCCAGTTCAACCGCTCCGGCGCATGTTCTGCCACCAACAATGCCAGCAGCAGAAACACCCAACTGAACAGATGCGGCCGCGCCAGCCAGTGTATGTTCGTTGTCGTCAGCATCAACCACGTGGAAGCTACTCCCAGCAGAAACCACACGTTCTGCGCCCACACCAGCCGGAACCACAACCACGTCACCATCCCCAGCGTGAACAGATACAGAAAGAACACCCCCCGCATCCCGTCCACTCCATGCGCCCACGCCATCACCACGTCCGCCAGCCACTCCCACGCAAACCACGCCCCACCAGGCTTCGAAAACGAAAACGGCTCCGCCTGCGGCACCATCCCCGTCTCCATCACCCGCTGCCCGTTGATGATGTGCCACCCGCTGTCCGAATCCCGAAACAGCGTCCGCATGCCATCAAACGATGTCAGGCAATACAGCATGACAATCAGGCTCAACAGCAACGAAATATCTGGCGTCAACCAGCGGCGCAAAGTAGCGGACATATACCCCTGCGCGTATATCGCGCAATTCCGCCCAAAGCTTTACGCTGGTACCTTTTCGAAAACCAGTTGATCCCCCACCTGCAATCCCGCTTTCTCCGCTAGCCCGGCTGGTAGCTCCAGTACGCTCCGCGCCGACAGGCAGAACGAAATCCGGTTCGGCTTCAGATTCGGCCGGATCTTCAGCACCCGCTTGTCCTTCGACAGGTACACCACGTCAATCGCAAACTTCATCCCGAAACAATGCACCGCCTCACACGGCGCAATCCACAGTCCATCCCCCTCTTCGAGCGACGTGTGCTTCAGCAACCCCCGCCGCCGCGTCTCGCTCGTATTGGCAATTCCGGCATGCGTCGTCAGCACCCCGCCGGTTCGCGAATTTGTGATGCGCAGTAGTTCCATGAGTTCTATTTTTTGTTATATGATGCCGATCGGCGTTAACAAAAGCTTAACGTCTCAGGGAGGTTCAATTGAGAACAAGCAAAGTCGCTTGGCTGGCCATACTTGGCTTATGGCTCACGTCAAGCCTATTTGGACAATCGTTCACCGGCAGTGTGAACGGCATCGTATCTGACGAATCGGGAGCAGTTGTCGGCGCGGCAAAAATCACCGTCACCGACCGCGATCGTGGCACCCAATTCAAAACCGTGGCTGACGGCGCAGGCCGCTACGTTGTCACCGCATTACCCCCCGGCAACTACACCCTTTCCGTGGAAGCCGCCGGCTTCAAGAAATTTTTGAGTGGCGCCTTCAGCGTCGCCGTTCAGGAACAGCGTTCCGTCAATGCCCAACTCCAGGTCGGTGATGTCACCACCACCGTCGAAGTCTCTGACTCGGCCGCCTTGGTCAACACCACCATCTCCAACCTCGGCCAGGTCATCGACAACAAGTACATTCTGCAGTTGCCCAACCTCGCCCGCAATTCCATGAGCCTGGCTTACCTCACGCCCGGCGTCGTGGGCTCCGGTGGCCGTCGCGGCAACGACAACACCAACTTCGTCGCCAACGGCAGCCGTAATTCCACCTCCGACGTACTCGTCGACGGCGCCACGGTCACCACCGTCGAACAGAACTCGGGCATTACCGACCTCAAGTTCTCCCCCTCGGTCGACGCCGTGCAGGAATTCAAGATGCAGACCAACTTCTTCTCGGCCGAATACGGGCAAACCGGCGGCGCCGTCGTCAACATGGTTACCCGTTCGGGCACCAATCAGTTCCACGGCACGGGCTACTACTTCATGCGCGATGCCGCGCTCAACGCCAACGACTGGTTCTCCAACCGCGCTGGCCGCGCCATCCCCGCCTTCCACCGCGACCAGTTGGGCGGCGTTCTCGGTGGCCCCGTAGTCAAGAACAAGACCTTCTTCTTCAGTGCCTACGAACGCACCTGGCAGGAGTCCCCCACCAGCCAGCAGCGCACTCTCCCCACCATGCTCCAACGCGCCGGCAATTTCTCCGAAACGAGAAATGCTTCCGGTGCGCTGATGCAGATCTTTGACCCCTTCGCCACTTCTACCAACGCCGCCGGCGCCATCGTCCGCGCGCCCATCCCCGGCAACATCATTCCGGCTTCCCGCCTCGATCCGGTAGCCGTCCGCGCCGTCTCCTTCCTGCCCGAACCCAATCAGCAGGGCGCCGCCTTCACCAACCAGAACAACTGGTTCAACCAGGGCGTCAATACCAGCACCGGCGACCAGACCACCCTCAAGGGCGACCATAACTTCAACTCCGCCAACCGCATCAGCGGCCGTTGGAGCATGGTCCGCAGCGATGGTTCCAACCCCAACCTCTTCGGCGACAACAACCCCGCCTACTTCACCGGCGGCAACAACTTCACCCGTACCCAGTCCATGGTCGGCGACTATACTCGCATGGCCAATGCGACCACCCTCTACACCTTCCGCTACGGCTACACCTACTCCAACTTCGGCCGCAATCCCTTCTTCGATTCCTTCGATCCGACCACCCTCGGCATCGCGGCCAACGTGAAGGATAACGCCACCAATCTGGTCTTCCCCCGCTTCCAGCCCGCCGAATTCGGCGAATGGGGCACGGAAGGTTACTGGATCATGGACCGTCAGGAAGCCGTTCACCACTGGTCCGGCTCCATGACCAAGCTCGTCCGCGGCCACAACATCAAGGTGGGCGGCGAACGCCGTTACAACCGTCTCGACTACCTCCAGCCCGGCTTCCCCTCCGGCAGCTTTGGCTTCGCGCGCACGGCCACCTGCGCCGACCGCTTCACCTGCCCCGGCAACCAGGGCAACGGCATGGCTTCCATGATGCTCGGTTGGACCACTGGCAGCAACTACCACATCGAGCCCAAAGCCTTCTCCCGCTCCGCCTACTGGGGCTTCTACTTCCAGGACGACTGGAAGATCACCAACAAGCTCACCATCAACCTCGGTGTGCGCTACGACTTCGACATCCCCCGCTGGGAAACCCAGAACCGTTACAGCTACTGGGATCTCGACGCTCAGTCCCCCATCCGGGCGCAGGGCCTCGACACCCGTGGCGTCATCAAGTTCGTCGACGACAAGAATCGTTCACCCTTTGATGCCGACATGAACAACTGGCAGCCTCGCATCGGCTTCGCCTACGCCCTCAATTCGAAGACCGCCATCCGCTCCGGCTATGGCCTCTTCTACACCCTTTCTCGCGCCACCGTCTTCGGTCGTCCCGGCACCGGCTTCACCATCAACTCGCCGGCCCTCTGGACCACCGACGGCAACGCCACGCTCAATGCGCGCCTGTCCAACCCCTTCCCGAACGGCATCCTCCGTCCCCCGGGCTCCAGCCAGGGCGACAGCACGCTGCTCGGCTTCGGCGCCAGCACCATCGTGCGCGACTACAACCGCAACCCCGAGTACCACTCCTGGAACCTTTCCATTCAACGGGAATTGCCCATGCAGTCCGTCCTCGAGTTGAACTACACCGGTAGCCGCGGCACCCACCTCTTCATGCCCATCACCACCCTATCCCCCCTGCCGCAGCAGTACTGGGGTCTGGGCCGTACGGCTTTGAATGCCCTCGTGCCGAACCCCTTCTTCGGCCAGATCACCGACAGCCGTTCGCAGTTGTTCCCCGCCAACATCACCCGCGTTCGCACCCTCCGGCCCATGCCTCACTTCGATGGCACCGGCGTCGGCACGGCCGAACCGGCCCGTGGCGACTCCAACTACCACGCCATGCAGATCAAGTGGGAAAAGCGCTTCAGCAAGGGCCTCACCATGCTGACGCACTACACCTGGTCCAAGATGATCGACAACGTCTCGCACAGCTCCGGCAACGTCTCCTGGCTGGGCGGTTCCACCTCGCTCCAGAACATCTGGGACCTCCGTGGCGAACGCGCCCTCTCCGCTCATGACATCGCCAACCGCTTCGTCATGACCGGTTCCTATGAGCTGCCCTTCGGTCGCAAGCGCCACTTTGGTTCCAACATGAACCGCGTCCTCGATTGGCTCGCCGGTGGTTGGGATCTCAGCGGGATGCTCCTCATGCAGAGCGGCATGCCCCTCCAGGTCACCCAGAGCGGCGGCGCCATTTGGGACGGCACCCAGCGCCCCAACCTCATCGGCGACCCCAGCACCTCCGGCCCGGTTCAGGACCGCCTCAGCGGCTACTTCAACCGTGCTGCCTTTACGCAACCCCCCGCGGATACCCCGGGTACGGCCCCCCGTAACCTGAACTACCGTGGCCCGGGCATCAAGACCCTCGACGCTGCCCTCCTCAAGAGCATCTATGTTCGCGAAGGTCAGCGCATCGAAATGCGTCTCGAAGCCACCAACTTCACCAACACCCCCATGTTTGGTGATCCCGCTGGTGCTTTCGGCGCCGCCAACTTCGGTGTCATCACCGGCCTCCGCAACGGCGTTGGCCCCCGCAACATGCAGTTCGGTCTGAAGTACTACTTCTAAACCCCGGCTGTTAACCTCAACCTGCAAGCGCCCCCGGTTCGCCGGGGGCGCTTTCTTTTTGCCCCGCGGGAAATTCACCACGGTTTCGCGCATATCTCGGTATGAACGCCAGTCTCATCCTGCAGCAGATCGAAGTCAATTACTCCGCCATGGATAAGCTCGGTAACCGCATGGCTCTCAACCCGCCGCTCCCGCAACAACTCCAGTTGCAAAAGGAACTCAACCGTCTCTGGCAAGCCCAGAAATACTGGGCCGCTCAATACAAAGCAGTCACCGGTGAAAACCTCGTACTCTTCGCCCCCATCCGCCTCACAGACAGCCGCGCGGAAGAGGCCAGCGCCCTCGCCCAGCAACGCCAGCAGGCCGCCGCCAAACAGCGCGTAGCGGACGCCATCGTTACCGTCGAGCGCGAGCTCACCACCGTCGCCAACCGGCTTCAGAGTCAATACGAAGTCTCCGTCCAGTGGGAAAACGCCCTCTTCTCTCACTGGACCCGCATGGGCGCCGGCCTTCACGCCAAACACCCCATCATCGTCAAGAAACAGATGCAGGAAAAGGTCGCCCCCCTGCTCCGCTCCGCCCGCGAACATTTCGCCAAGGGCAACTACAACAAGGCGCTCTCTCAAGCCAGTGCCGCCGCCGATTGGGTCAAGTGGGGCATCGATTTCTACAACTGGTGGATGAGCCAGCTCGAATCCGGCGCCAAGCGCGCCGAAGCCGGCATCAAGGTCAGCGCCGCCCTCGCCGCCATTGTCGTCGCTGCTCCCGTCGAAGTCGGCGTTCTCGGTGCCATGGCCGTCGCCGCCGCCGGCGAAGGCGCCCAGCAGGGCACCCTCCTCGCCGCCAAAGCGGTCGATGGCAAGGAACAGATCTCCCAGGCTGACGTCAATGCCGCCATCATGGAAACCGTCGTCGCGGGCCTCTCCGCCGGCCTCGGCAAGGATGCCAGCAAACTGGTCTCCCGCGCCCTTGCGCCCCGTGTTGCCGGGGAAATCGCCAAACGCGCCCCCAGCAAGGAACTCGTCGAATTCGTGGCCGGATCGAAAGCTACATCGCCGCCAACTCCCAGGTCATCCTCAAAAAGCGCCTCGGCCTCGATAAAGATCCCGACTGGAACTGGTGGTACACCGTCATCACTCCCGCCATCAGCCCCATCGCCATGGAAGTCGCCAAAGAGCCCGATCTGCTTCGCTAACCGCTACCGCAACAAGGCCCGCAGCCGCTCCACCCCCACCGGCTCCTCCGCCAGCATTGGCACCAGCGCATAGCGCCGTGCGTGTTGCGTGGCCACCTTCTCAATCTCCACCTGTTCATTCCGCGCCCGCTGCCGCAGCAACGCTGCCTGCGGTCGCGCCGCCGCCACACTCTGGTTGATCACCCACGCCCACGCCACAATCCCCGCCCGCCGCAAGTCCTCCTGCAAACCCGCTGCCTCCAGCACCGGCGTCGTCTCCGCCAGTGTCACCAGCAACACCTTGGTTTGCCGCTCATCCTGCAGCCGCATCATCGGCGTCACAAAGTGCTCACTCCCCATCTGTCGGGCAATCTCGCGATGATACGCCCCTGTCGCATCCAGCAACAACAGGGTATGCCCCGTCGGCGCTGTGTCCATCACCACAAACTTCCGCCCCGCTTCCCGGATGATCCGCGAAAACGCCTGAAACACCGCAATCTCCTCCGTACAGGGCGACCGCAAATCTTCTTCGAGCAACGCCAGCCCCTCTTTGTCCAGCCCCGCGCTTTTTGTCGCTATTACATGCCGCCGGTAATTCTCCGTCTCCACCACCGGGTCAATCCGGCTCACCGTCAACTGCTCCATGGCGCCCGCCAGCGTCTCCGCCAGATGCGCCGCCGGGTCCGATGTCGTCAGATGCACCGGCAATCCCCGTGCCGCCAGTTCCACCGCCACCGCCGCCGCAATCGTCGTCTTGCCCACCCCGCCCTTTCCCATCACCATCACCAGCCCGTGCTCATCCTTCGCCATCTCCGCCACCAGGTCCGCCAAACCCCGCTTCTCCACCTCCACCGGCCCCGCCGCGCCGCCCATCGGCTTCACCAGTTCTCCCCGCAGCAATCCCCGCAATGCTTCGAGCCCCACCAGGTTGTATGGCTTCAGTTCCACCTGGTCCACCGGCAAGTCCCGCAACTCCTCCGGCATCCCCTCCAGCGCCGCCGCCTCCCGTTCGACAATCGCGCCGGCCAGCCGGTCTTCCTGCGCTTCACTGACCGGCATCAGGCCGTTGATCACCAGATGCTGCCCCCCAATCCCAATCTTCTGCAATTCCCCCCGCGTCCGCGCCACTTCCCGCAGCGCCCCAGCCTGCGCCCGCGCCACCAGCACCATGCGCGTCTTCGCGCGGTCCGCCAGCGCCGCCACCGCTTGCCCGTACTGCTCCCGCTGCTTCTCCAGCCCAGCCAGCGGCCCAAGGCACGACGCATCGCCTTTGCCCTCCGCCAGAAACCCGCTCCAAGCCCCCGGCAATTGCAGCAATCGTATCGTATGCCCTGTCGGCGCCGTGTCGAACACAATGTGCGCAAACTCGCGCATCCGCTCGCTCTCCACCAGCAGCCCCGTAAACTCATCAAATGCCGCAATCTCAGTCGTGCAAGCCCCCGACAATTGCTCCTCAATTCCCTTCACCACCGCTTCCGGCAACACTCCCCGCACCGGGCCCACAATCCGGTCGCGATAGCCCTGCGCCGCCGCCTGCGGGTCTATCTCCAGCCCCCACAGATTTTCCACCCCCGGTATCTCCCGGATCTCATTCCCAGTCCGGCAACCAAACACCTGCCCCACATTCGACGCCGGGTCCGTACTCACCAGCAGTACCTTCCGGCCCCGCCCCGCTAGCTCCACCGCCGTCGCACACGCCAGCGAAGTCTTCCCCACTCCCCCCTTGCCCGTGAAAAACACAAAGCGGGGCATCCCCTCCAGAAACTGCCACACTAGCAGCAACCTCCACCCGGCTGGCACCCGCCCTCAGCGGTGGCCATCACCAGGATTCCCGCCCACTTCGCCAGTTCCTCGCGGCTCGGATACCGCCCCGCCAGCGCCACCCGCCCATTCACCAGCACCGCCGGCAACGCCGCTTCTCCCGACAACTCCAACAACTGCTTCACCGCTTCCCGCCCCGCAAATTCCCCCGGCTGCTGTGCCAGGTTGTATCTCACCACTTGCACGCCCTGTTCCTTGGCCCAAGCCACATCCGCCGCAAACCGCACCAGCTTCGTGTCCACTTCCACTCCACACACGCCACTGCTGCAGCACAGCGCCGGGTCAAACACCTCAATCTGGTTCATGCTCGCCCCTCTTTCTATATTTCTACAATAATCGAATTATATCCAGCAGGCAAGCTTGCTCTCCTCACCCCCATGCCTTCACCCGCAACCCCTTGTACTCAATCCAGCTCCCCTTCTGGTGCGCCTGTATCAGAATCGTCCCCGGCTCCACCCGCTCCAGCTTTTCGCAGTTCACCACCGTCTCCCCGTTGATCCGCACCACACACTGCTTGCCCTTGACGAAAAGCTGAAACAGAAACCACTTCTCCGGTTCCACCCGCGGATACGGCCGCGCCCGCTCCAGCCCGTACAGCGAACCCGTCGGGTACACCGCCCCCTCCACATCATGCACCTGTATCTCATACCGCGGCTCGTTCGCTTCATTCCCGCCGCGAAACAGCACGCCCCCGTTCGAGTGCTTGCTCGCCCGCACATAACACTCAAACGCAAAATCCTGCCACCGCTGTTTCGTAATCAGATAGCCCAACCCATCCGCCCGCAACACCGGCCCCAGCGTCTCCCAGCTCGCCTTCTCCGTCGCAAACCACTTCCCCATATCGCCCGGCCCGCCATACAGCACTTCCCATTTCTCCCGCCCCGGCAGCCGCGTCACTTTGAAGTTCCGATACCGCAGCGGATAGCTCAAACTCTCAATCCCCAGATATCCCCGCCGCAACCGGTACTTCAACTCCTCGTGCTCTTCCACGTTCAGGTCCTGCACCACTTCCCCGTTCCACATCACCAGCAGCCGCGGCCACTCCAGCCGGATCCGGAACTGGTTCCACTCCCCCTTGCCCCGTACGTTCACCTTCCGCGGCGCCACCACCGGAAAGATCGCCCCCACGCTCTCCTTCAGGGGCGGGTCATCCACCTTGTGAAAGATGTTCACCTTGAATCCGCACTCCATCACCGGCCCGTGCAGCGGCGCGCCAAAATACAACCCGCCGTTGGCCCACCCCTGCAGAAACACTTCCCCCGTCCAGTCGAAATTCTCATACTCTTCCGGGCTCCTCAGCCAGGTCGGAAAATTCGCCCCCGGATGCACCACCACTTCCCCGCGCTCTGCGTAAAACGCCGTCTCCGGCCCCTCCATCACAGTCCAGCCCTGCTCCAGCAGCGATTTTTCTTGCCCGCTTGCTAGGGCCGCTCCCATCCCTGCCAGTACAATGAATTGACGGCGAGTCTTCCCACCGGAAGCAATAGTCGATCCCATGACTTGCGATTGTATAAAACCCGGGCCCAGTGGAACCTGTAATCCAGCACCTTCACACCTACTTCCTGTTCCCCTTCGCGGTGGACCGGAGCGAAGTGTTGAAAAATCACGGCCAGGTCTGGCACGGCCGCTTCTGGATCGACGGCCTCGACGACTGGATTAACGCCCACCAGGTCCAGGACTCTTCTGTCGCCACCCACATCGGCCGCTGGCAGCGCGCCTCCTATACGCAGTTCGATCTCGAATCGGCCGCGTATCAGGACATGATCTTCTTCCACCCCTTCGTTCGCCGCATCTTTTTCGATACCGCCGGCATCGGCGCCACCGACAACGAAGTCGAAGCCCTCCTCCGCTGCTACAGCATTCCTCTCTCCGCCGAAAACAAGCTCTTCTTCATGGCCGAGGACAATCGCGACCGCGAAGCCGAACTCGAAGTCACTGACCTCCGCCTCTTCCTCTTCGCCAACGGCATCGGCATCCTCACCATCGGCGTCGAAGCCTACGACCTCCCCGCCTGGAAGGCCCTCTGGGTCAACGAAATGATGCGCAAGGTCTACCCCAGTTCCGGCCGCCAGCTCCGCGAAGGCCGCTCCCCCTCGCGCGTCTCCCTCTCGGTCGAAACCCCCTACGGCCGCACCGAGGTCCTCGAAGCCACCTTCGAGAACAGCGCCATGATCGGCTTCCTCCCCCCGGTCTCCGAGCTCATCACCTCCCTGCTCTGCTTCGCCGATTACCGCCGCGGCGAATACGAACCTGTCCTCGACGAACGCACCCTCGTCTATTCCTACCTCGCGCTGGACCCCGCCAGCGTCCCCGAAAATTTCCACAAAACCGAGGAATACGACATCCTCTTCTCCCGCGCCCTCTACGTGGACCACGCGGGCTCCGACTACCGCTACGCCCGCGGCTTCACCAAGCGCCTCATGGATCAGCAGGTCTATCGCCGCTGGGCCCACCAGGGCACCCTTTACGGCTTCACCAGCTATTCCAACCTCACCATGTGCTTCGGCACCTTCGATTGCGACGACCATCAGCTCAGCGAGGGCTTCCTCATCCACCGCATGTTCGACTCGCGCTACTACCTGATGGCCATCATCGCCCTCTTCTACCGCGCCACCCTGCTCGACTTCGCCGAACGCATCGCCCTCGTCTCCCGCCGCCTCTACGTCGACTTCCAGGACGGCCGCCTCGCCGAAAGCAACATCGAGCGCACCAACCTGCTCCGCTATGAGTTCCTCGTCTTTTCCAACTACTGGCACTTTGAGGAACTCGCCAACAAGGACGAGGAAAGCGAACACTTCCGCCTCCTCAGCACCGTCTACGACATCACCCCCATGAAGGTCGAACTCGAACGCGAAGTCGACAAACTCAACAACACCCTGCAGGAATACTACACGGCCCGCAACACCCTCGCCGTGAACCGCCTCGCCATCATCTCCACCATCCTCGGCGCCGGCGCCGTCGTCACCGGCTTCTTCGGCATGAACTTCGCCGCCGACTTCCAGCACGCCTTCTTCGAACCCTCGGGCGACACCCTCTGGGTCCACTGGCTCGCCATCGTCGGCGTCGTCGGCTTCTGCCTCTTCGCCCTCGGCGCCACCTTCTACCTCATCACCCGCAACTGGCAGGATTACCGCAGCGTTCTCCGCGGCGGCCACCAGGCCGTCGGCCCGCGCAACGCCTCGCCCACCCGCGGCGAACGGATGTAGAATAGAAGGTTATGGCATCTGAAAAACTCTATACCGCCGAATACCTCGGCAGCGGCACCTTCATCATCTCCAAGCCCACCCGCAAGAAGCGCAAGCTCCGCCAGAGCCGCGTGAAGAGCCCCCAACGCGGCGCCCGTAAGTAGTCCCCCCGGTCCATCATGAAGATCAAGGAACTGCGGCTCCACCCGCAGGCGATCGCCGATGGCCCTCTGCGCAGTTCCTACGGCCTTCACGCACCCTACGCCCTCCGCACCATCGTCGAGGTCGTCACCACCGACGGCATCACCGGCATCAGCGAAACCTATGGCGGCGACAGGCCGCTGGCGGCGCTGAACGCTGCCCGTGACTACGTCGTCGGCATGGACCCCTTCGCCCTCACCCGCTTCTGGCAACATCTCCACGGCGATTCCGACACGAAGGTAGACGCGAGCGGCGAGCGCTCCCAAACCATGCTCGTCCCGGGCGAAAACCCCCTCGACGAAGCCTCCCGCACCTTTGCCGCCATCGAAGTCGCCTGCCTTGACGCCATCGGCCAAGCCGTCAACCGCCCCTTGTGCGATCTCACCGGTGGCCGCGCCCGCGACGCCGCTCCCTTCTCCGCCTACCTCTTCTACAAGCACGCTGGCGGCGGGGGCACGGGCGACGACGCCCGCGACGACAAGTACGGCGAGTGCCTTTCCCCGGAAACCATCGTCGAACAGTGCCGCCGCTTCATCGCCGAATACGGCTTCGCCGAAATCAAGCTCAAGGGCGGCGTGCTCGATCCCGACATCGAAATCGACACCATCCGCGCCCTCCACTCGGCCTTCCCTGGCTACCCCCTCCGCATTGATCCCAATTGCGCCTGGAGCGTCGATACCAGCGTCCGCATCGGCCTCGCTCTCCGCGACGAACTCTCCGGCGCCGGCTACCTCGAAGATCCCTGCGCTTCCCTCGCAGGCATGGCCGAGGTCCGCCGCCGCCTCCTCGCCGAAGGTGTCAAGACTCTCTTCGCCTCCAACGTCGCCACCACCTGCTTTGCCCACGTGCCCCAGGCCCGCGACCTCGACGCCGTTCAGATCATCCTCTCTGACCCTCACTACTGGGGCGGCATCCGCAAGCAGAAACAGCTCAGTGAACTCTGCGAAGTCCTCGGCATGGGCCTCTCCATGCACTCCAACAACCACCTCGGCGTCTCCATGATGATCATGGCCCACGCCGCCTGCGCCTCGCCCCACCTCACCCACGCCTGCGACACCCACTACCCCTGGCAGACGGAAGTCGACGAGGTCGTCGAAGGCGGCCGCATCCGCTTCACCAACGGCACCGTACCCATCCCCGACAAGCCCGGCCTCGGCGTCAAACTCGATTACGACCAGGTCGCCCGCGGCGTCGAACGCTACAACAAACTGCCCTACCGCAAGCGCGACGACGAAGCCGAAATGCGCCAGCACGTCGACCCCAACTGGCGTCGCATTCTCCCCCGCTGGTAAGCCTTCGTGCGGCTCACTGTTTTTGCCCCCGAAGGCGACTTCTCTCGGCGGCTCCGCACCAATCTGGACCTTTTCGCACAGATTGAAACCACCTGGCTGGTCCCCGACGACTTCCTCGAGGACCTCACCGCCGCTGCGGCTGAGCCCTCTCCCCTCCTGCTCTATCTCACGCCGGACATCCTCCCCTCTCCCCTCCCCGCTCCGCGCATCCTCTGGCAACCCTTGCTCGAACGCAACACCCCCGCCGAGTACGGCGTCTTCCTGCCCGCCAACCTCCGCCTGCCTCCGCTGCTGCAATCCGCTTACCAGGCTCCCCATCACCAAGCCCACCGCACGGCCCTGCGCTGGGCCGTCTCCTGGCTCACCGGCCAACCCTCCGCCGCCCCGCCACCCGCTGAAGAGCTCTTCACTACCCTGATTGACCAGCCCGGCGTCGCTAGCCTGACCGAAGACCCCACGCCCAACCTCGCCCCCTACTTTGAGCAGGTCATCCCCCTCCGCGCCGATCACCACTCCCCGCAACTCCGCGCCGCCACGCTGGCCCGCGTCCAACCCGCCGGCCGCGTCCTCTACGTCCTCACCGGCGCTCCCGACATCCCGACCCCCACCGGTGCCTCTCTCGTCCACCTTCCGCCCACTCCCCTGCCCCCGCCTGACCTCACGCAAGCCGCCCTCTGGCTTTCCCGCATCACCCCCGACCAACCCCTGCCCCTTTCCACCTTTGAGCTCGAACACCTGCTCACTCACCTCTTCGTAACCCACTACCCCCTCGCAGAGCGCCTCGCCCGTCGCGCCGGCCTTTGCCTCCGCAACACCAACTGCCACGCCGAAGCCATCTGGCTTTATGAGGCCCTGCTCGCCGCCGCCCAAGCCAACAACAATGCCCAAACCGTCCGCGACTGCACCGACGAACTCTACTGGCTACGCGCTCAGGGCCCCCGGCCTGACTCCCTCCGCCAGGCCACCCAAACCAGCCTCTTCTAGCCGCTTCGCGATACACTCCACTCTTGTGCGCCCCCTTCGCTCCCTAGACTGGTTTGACTCCCGCGAATACTACTCCTTCGCCCGCCGCTCCACCCTCCGTGCCCAGGGCCTCACCCGCGCCGCCACCGAAGGCAAGCCCGTCATCGGCATCTGCAACACCGCTTCCGATCTCAACCCCTGCAACCGCCACCTCACCCAGATCACCGAGGCCGTCAAGCGCGGCGTCTGGGCCGCCGGCGGCTTTCCCTGCGAGTTCCCCGTCATCAGCCTCGGCGAGATGTTCCTCAAGCCCAGCGCCATGCTCTTCCGCAACCTCATGAGCATGGATGTCGAGGAGATGATCCGCGCCAACCCCCTCGACGCCGTGGTCCTCCTCGGCGGCTGCGACAAAACCATCCCCGCCCTGCTCATGGGTGCCGCCAGCGCCAACATCCCCGCCATCGTCCTCTCCGGCGGCCCCATGCTCTCGGGCACCTTCCGCGGCCAGACCCTCGGCAGCGGCACCGACGGCCGCAAGCACTTTGATCTCTACCGCACCGGCAAACTCACCGACGACGACATGGCCGAGCTCGAATGCTCCATCGCCCGCTCCCCCGGCCACTGCATGGTCATGGGCACGGCCAGTTCCATGTCCCTCATCGCCGAAGCCCTCGGCATGTCCCTGCCCGGCGCCGCCGCCTGGCCCGCCGTCGATGGCCGCCGCATGGCGCTCGCCGAACAGACCGGCGCCCGCGCCGTCACCCTCGCCACCCAAGGGCCAACCCCTGCCGAAGTGCTCACCCCCGCCGCCTTCCACAACGCCATCACCGCCCTCATGGCCGCCGGCGCTTCCACCAACGCCGTCGTCCACCTTCTCGCCCTCGCCGGCCGCCTTGCCGTACCTCTCACCCTCGACGACTTCGAAGCCATCTCGTCGCAAACCCCGCTCCTGCTCGACCTCAAACCCCACGGCCGCTTCCTCATGGAAGACTTCGCCTACGCAGGCGGCGCTCCCGCCCTGCTCAACGCCCTGCGCCCTCACCTCCAACTCGACGCCCGCACCGTCTCCGGCCAATCCCTCGGCGAGCAACTCAACGGTTTCCAACCCTTCCCCCAGGAAGTCATCCGCCCCCTCGACCATCCCCTCGCCCCCAACGGCGGCATCCAGGTCCTCCGCGGCAACCTCTGCCCCCACGGCGCCCTCATCAAGACCAGCGCCGCCTCCCCCCACCTGCTCCAATCCCGCGGCCGCGCCATCGTCTTTGACTCCAAGGACGAAATGCTCACCCGCGTCAACGATCCCCATTTCGAAATCGAACCCACGTCCGTCCTCGTCCTCCGCAACGCCGGCCCCCACGGGGGCCCCGGCTTCCCCGAATGGGGCCAGATCCCCATGCCCACCAGCCTGCTCGCCCGCGGCATCACCGACATCGTCCGCCTCTCCGATGCCCGCATGTCCGGCACCAGCTACGGCACCGTCGTCCTCCACATCTCGCCTGAAGCCGCCATCGGCGGCCCCCTCGCTGCCGTTCAAACCGGTGACATCATCGCCCTCGACGTCCCCGCCCGCACCCTCAACCTCGAACTCCCCGCGGACACCATCGCCCAGCGCCTCGCCCAGCTTCCTCCGCGTCCTCCGGCCTACACCCGCGGCTACGGCCAGCTCTACTTGCGCCACGTCCAGCAGGCCCACCTCGGCTGCGACTTCGACTTCCTCCGCCACCCCGACGCATGTTGAAAGCCGCCCTCGCCCTCGCCATCGCTGGCCTGTTCTGGATCGCCAACCGCGCCGCCTTCGAGGGCTTCTTCTCCGATGACGACCTCGACAACCTCTCCTGGGCCACCGTCGCCGGCCTCGACTCCTTCCTCCGCGAACTCGTCTCGCCCCTCTTCTCCCCCACCAACACCCGCCCCACCGGCGCGCTGGTCTACCGCTGGCTCGGCCCCCGCTTTGAACTCTGGCTGCCCTTCCTCTTCACCCTCCACCTCACCAACGCCGCCCTCGTCTTCACCCTGCTCACCCGCCTCCAACTCCCCGCCCTCCCCGCCACCCTCTTCTTCACTTTCCACACCGCCCTGCTCGAAGCTTGGTGGAAGCCCATGTACATCTTCGATCTCCTCGCCGCCACCTTCTGCCTCCTCACCTGGCTCCTCTTCCTCACCCGCTTCTGGCCCGCCGCCCTCATCACCTTCTGGCTCGCCTACAAGTCCAAGGAAGTCGCCCTCTTCTTCCCCGTCGTTCTCGCCTTCCACCACTGGCGTCACGCCCTCCCCTTCTTCCTCATCAGCGCCAGCTTCGGCCTCCAGGCCCTCATCGCCAACCAGGGCCGCGACAACCCCTACACCCTCCGCTTCTCCCTGAGCTCGCTCGCCGTCACGGTCCCCTTCTACGCCAAGCACTTCGTCCTCAACAAGTACGGCGCCCTCCTGCTCGCCCCCCTCGCTCTCTATTCACGCGAACCAATCCTCTGGCGCTCCCTCGCCGCCACCCTTCTGCTGCTCATCCCCTTGCTCTTCCTCCCGGGCCGCCTCTTCAGCGTCTATCTCTACGTCCCCTTGCTCGCGCTCCTGCCGGGCCTCGCCGCCGTCATGGCCCGCGTGCCCCGCCCTGCCTTGATCGTGGGTCTCACCCTCTTCCTCGGCCTTGACTACCTCGCCCTCCGCGACAAGCGCCGTACGGAGCTCGCCCTCGGCCATGAGTCCCGCGCCTACTTCACCCAACTCCGCGCCGCCGCTCCTCTGCCCTCCACTGCCTACTACGAGAACGCCCCCCTCGAGTTCCGCCTCCACGGCATCCGCGGCGCCCTACGCCTCGTCACCGGCGACCCCAACGCCCGCGTCCTCAACCCCGAACTTGAGGCCGACCGCCAGGCCGCCACCTCACCCCTCCCCACCCTCCACTGGTTCCGCCCCACCCAGACTCTTTCCCTGCGCTACCACCAGTTCGGCGAAACCACTCAGTCCACCCTCAACTTCGCCGAAGCCTCCACCGCCTGGCAACTCCTCGACGGCTGGCACGACCGCGAAGGCCATTTCCGCTGGGCCTCCCCCCGCGCCCGCCTCCGCCTTTTGGCGGAACGAACCCACAGCCAACTCGCCGTCCAGTACAACCTCGGCCCCGCCTTCCTCGCCGCCACCGGCCCCCTCACCGTTGAGCTCTTCCTCAACGACGTCCCCCTCGGCCGCACCGTCCTCAACCAACCCGGCACCCCCACCCTCACCTACCCACTGCCCCCCTCACTCTCCGGCCCGGTCACTCTCGAAATCCGTTCCAGCCCCGGCTACACGCCTCCCGGCGATGGCCGCTCCCTCGGCGTCGCCCTCCTCTCCGTCGGACTTCGCTAAGCTCGTCTTCATGCTGCGCTGGCTCTTCCTTCTGGCCCTCCCGCTCTACTGCCAACCCGTGGTCTTCCTCCACGGCTGGGGTGCCGATAGCACCTTCTTCGAAGCGCAGGCCACCGCCCTCCGCCCCCATCACTCCGTCACCCTCATGGACCTCCCCGGTCACGGCCAGGCCGCCACTCAGACGCCCCAAGGCATGCCCACCTTCGTCAATTCCCTCGAAGCCACCCGCACCCGCCTCAAGGCCAACCAGCTCATCCTCATCGGCCACTCCTTTGGTGCCCTGGTCGCCCGTCAGTACGCTCTCGCCCACCCCACCCGCGTCGCCGCCCTCATCCTCCTCGATGGCGCCATCTTCCAGTTGCCCCCCGGCGAGCAGGACCGCCAGCGCTGGTCCGAGAATATCGCCCGCCTCGCCGCGAGTTTCGGCCCCGCCGTCGAGAAGACCCAGCGCGAGCGCTCCATCAGCGTCTTCCTGTCCAACCTTCACCACCCCAACACCCCGCGCGACATCCAGCTGCGCGTCCTCCGCACCGCCCTCCAGACACCCCCCGCCGCCGCCGAAGCCACCCTCCTCGCCATGGCCGATCTCAAGCTCTGGACCCCCGCCACCGTCCCCGTCCCCACCCTCTTCCTGCGCACCGGCAAACAGGCCCCGCCCGGTGAGGAAGCCTTCCTCCGCTCCCTCTTCCCCACCCTCACCTACAAGTACCTGCCGGGTCTTGGCCACTACCTCATGCTCGACAATCCCGCTATGCTAAACGAGGAGCTTTTAGCCTTTCTCCGCCGGAGCAAACAACCATGAGCCTTCTCATCCGCTGGGCGGCCAGCGCCATCGCCCTCTACCTCGTCACGCTTTTCGTGCCGGGTGTCACCGTCAGCGGCTTCACCACCGCCATCCTCGCCGCGCTGGTCATTGGCCTCATCAACGCGAGCCTGGGCAACATATTGAAGCTACTCACGCTGCCCATTGGCTGCCTGACGCTGGGCATTTCGAGCCTCATCATCAATGGCCTGATGTTCTGGCTGGCGGCCAATCTACTGGACGGTTTTCATGTGAGCGGCTTCTGGGCCGCGTTCTTCGGCGCCCTGGCCATGATGATCGTCGGCAGCGCCGTCGACTTCATCCTCAACTCCCTGCTCACCAAATCCAGCGACCAGTAAGCCTGAGCTACAGCTCCATGATCCGGATGTTCCGGAACTCCACGCGCGTGCCGTGGCCCAGGAAGCCGATGTGCCCTTTGGCACGAGCCAGGCCCGGATGCTTCTTCAGCACCTCCGGGTCTTTCACGCTGTCCAGATCCACATCCGTCACCACCACCCCATTCAGCGTCACCTTGATCCGCCGCCCGCGGGCCTCAATCTGATACTCGTTCCACACCCCATCCCGCTTCACGTGCCCGCTCTTGGCCGCAAACACGTCGTATACGGACCCCGTCATCTGCGTCGGCTTCAGCCCCGCGCCCTTCTTGTACTTCTCGCTGGCTTCATCGAGCACCTGTATCTCCATCCCCACATAGGCCGCATCGCCCTCAAGCGGCGCACGAATGCCCACGCCGTTGTTGCCCCCATCCCACAGCCGCCAGTCCAGCCGCAGCACGAAGTTCGCATACTCCTTCTCGGTGAACAGGTTGCCGCCCCCGACCTCGGGGCAGACCAGCACGCCCTTCTCCACGATGTAGCCCGGCCCGCGACCCCGCACCAGCTTCCAACCCGTCAAATCCCGCCCATTGAAGAGCGGCTCAAAGCCCGCCTCCACCTGCGCGGCCAGCGGCAGCGCCGCCATCATACCCGTGAACTGTCTACGATTCATCTTTCTCAACCTATCAAACAATTTCCTGGCACCGCGAGCAACATTCATGCGTATCCTCAGAAAGCCATGCTGCGCCGTGCCTTTCTCTCGACTCCCCTGCTGCTTGCCCAGGATGTCATCCGCGTCGACGTCAACCTCGTCAATGTTCCCTTCACCGTCCAGGACGGCCGTGGCCAGTTCCTCACCGGCCTCACCCGCGACGACTTCACCGTCACTGAAGACGGCATCCCCCAGCGCATCTCCTTCTTTTCTTCGAGCGGCAACTCACCCCTCTCGCTCGCCATCGTGGCCGACGTATCCGGCTCGCAGGAGGACTTCGTCAAGAGCCACCGTCGCGACCTGCGCGACTTCCTCGAAACCGTTCTCACCCCCAAAGACCGCGCCATGCTGGTCTGCTTCGGCAACTATGTCCGGCTTGCCTCACCTCTCGACGCCGCGCCAGACAAGCTCGACGAAGCCCTACGCGAATACCAGCGTGGCAAGAACCTCGACCGCTTCCCTACCCTCGGCCCGCCCGAGCGCCGCTCCGGCGGTTCTGCCTTCCATGACGCCATTGTCCATACCGCTTCCACACTGGCGGCCGAGCCCGGCCGGCGCGCCATCATTGTGCTGTCCGACGGCGAGGACAACTCGAGCGCCCATCACCTGCTTGATTCCATCGAAGCCGTCCAGAGCGCCGGGGCCACCGTCTTCTGCCTGCGCTATACCGACGTCGGCCGCCAGGGTTGGAACGCCCGCAACAAGTACGGCCGCGGCGTGATGGAGCGTCTGGCCCGCGAATCAGGCGGCATCGACTTTGACGCCAGCGGGGGCGGCTCACTCACCGGCCAGTTCCAGCACATCTCGGCCATGCTCCGCGCCAGCTACGACCTTGCCTATTCGAGCAGCCTGCCGGCTGACGGCGCCTTCCGCAAGATCCGCATCAGTTGCCGCCAGGACGATGCGCGCCTGCGGCACAAGACCGGCTACTTCGCCCGCCGGCCCGACTAGGGCTGGCAGACGGGAGCTGGCTTCGGCGCTTCCTGGAGGCCGCGCAAGCGCAGAAACTGCACCTTCGGCGGCTGCGTCGGCGCCAGCGTGAAATCCACCTCCACGTACCCGCCCTGGCAGCTCAGGCCGAACACGCCCCGCAACCAGTTCTCGGCGGCAAACTTGCCTTCCAAGCGGCAACCCGTGTACTCCCGCTTCAGCTCCGTCAGGTGGCGGGCGAAGTCTTCGCGGGGCACGTCCTGATAGAGATTGTCCGCCGCCAGTCCGTCGAGCACCTCGGCCTTCCCCGTCTGCCACCACTCCACGAGTCCCTTCTGGGTGGCCGCCAGGGCCGGTGTCACGGGCCACTCCCGGGGCCGCAAGGCGCCTTCCGCCTTCATCATCTCGAGTGCTTCACGCATGGGAGCTGAGGGCCCACTGTAAGTCAGATTGGCCATGGCATAGAAGCCCACCCCGTACCCGGGCAGCCACATCATGTAGGACCCAAAGCCCGGCAATCCGCCCCCGTGGGCCACGATGCGCTCAAAGCTGCAGTTCCGCGACACGCTCAGGCCATAGCCGTAATCTCCCGCCTGTTTGCCGTTGAAGAAGGACGGCCGCCAGCCGGTTTGCATTTCCCGCAGTGAGGCTCGGCGCACCGGTCCGCGCTCGGCTTCATCGCGCGCCGGTTCGGCCGAGAGATGGTAGGCAACATAGCGGCCGAGGTCCCGCCCGTTGATCCAGAGTCCGCCCATGGCGCCAAAGGCCCCGTGCGCCAGCCCCGGAATCTCAAACAGCTTCCCGTCCCTCCGCCCGTACCCGGTGGCGCGATTGCCCGCTGGAATCTTCGCGCCTTCGAGCGTCGCCGACTTGAGCCCCAGTGGTTGCAGGATCTCCCGCTCGAGATAAGCCTCATAGCTGACACCACTGACTGCCGCAACGATCCTTCCCAGCAGGGCGAAGCCATAGTTGGAATACTCATAGGCCGTGCCCGGCGGCGTCGAGAAGGGCACCCCGGCTTTCAGCCATTCGCCCAGCTTGGCGTCGGCCACGTCGAGTTGCCGGTCCCCCCAGGGGTTGTCTTCGGGGAAGCCCGCGCCATGAGTGAGCAAATGCCGCACCGTGATGGCTGGCGCGTCTTTCGTCGGCAGGGGCATCTTTGCCAGTTCGGGCACGTACTTCGACGCCGGGTCATCGAGCGACAGTTTGCCCTCATCGCGCAGCTTGAGTATCGCCAGCGCCGTGAAGCTCTTGGTCATCGAGGCAATGCGGAAAACGGTATCGTCGCCCGTGCCCCAGGCGCGCTGGTGGACAATCTCGCCGTCCACCACATAGCCGTACACCAGAGCCGGAATCTGGCGGTCCGCCTGGTATTTGGCAAAGATTGCGTCCACCTTCGGGGCCAGCGCCTTCAGCTTTTCCTTCCGGGCCGCGTCCAGAAAGATGGGCGTCTGCGTCCAACCCAGCAGACTGCCAACCAGCAGCATCAGCATTACTCTCATAGCCCCAAAGTATAGTGGAAGATTCCGATGCCTGACCTTGGCCTGACGCCCCTTGCCGCTTTGCTCAGCTTCTTTGCCGCCTTTGCCGCGGGCGCCATCAACTCGGTGGCGGGCGGCGGCACGCTGGTCAGCTTTCCGGCGCTGGTCTGGTTAGGGGTGCCGTCCATCGTCGCCAATGCCACCAATACGGTTGCCATGTTCCCCGGCTCGCTGGGCAGCCTTTTCGGCTACCGCCGCGAGATGCAGGGGGCCGGGCCGCGGCTCTTCCTGCTGATCATCCCGAGCCTGACAGGGGGCATCCTGGGCGCCATCCTGCTGCGGCTCACGCCGCCGGGCGCCTTCGATCGCCTCGTGCCTTTCCTCATCCTCTTCGCCACGCTTCTGTTCCTGGCGCAAGAGCCCATTCAGCGCCGCCTCAAGTCCGCTGACGCGGCCGCGCACCAGTCGAGCCGCTGGCTGTTCTGGGCTCTGGTCTTCCAGTTCTTCGTCAGTGTTTACGGTGGTTACTTCGGGGCAGGGATTGGCATCCTGATGCTGGCCGCGCTGAGCATCATGGGCCTCACCGACATACACCAGATGAACGGCTTCAAGAACGTCTTTGCCACCTGCATCAATGGCATTGCCGCCGTCTACTTCATTCAGCGCGGACTCGTCTCCTGGCCGCACGCCGTGGTCATGATTGCGGGCGCCATCGCCGGGGGTTACCTGGGAGCAGGAGCTGCCCGGCGCTTGGGCCGCGCCGCCGTCAAGCGCATTGTCATCGTCATTGGCCTGGCCATGACGGTATCGCTATTCTTGCGTACCTGGCTCTAGCCGAGGGCGAGGCGGAGGTCATCCTCGATTTCGTAGATACGGTCCTCGATGGCCTTGGTGGGCTTGCCGGCGGCCTGCGTCTCAGCGAGCTTCTTCTGCTGCGCGGCCAGTTTCTTGCGGAGGGCCACGACCTCAGGCTTCTCGGCTGGCTTCTCAACTGGAGGGGGCGCGGCAGCCTTCACCGCCTTGGCGGCCTTCTTGGGTTTGACCGGGATGGTCACCTTCTCGCCGAAGTCCTCGAGCAGTTCCTTCTGGATCTGCAGCAACTCCGCCGACACCTCGTGGAAGCGGGCAATGAGTTCCTTGCGGGCCTGATTGCGCAGCTTCATCCAGCTCTGCCGGGCTTCCCGGTATTGTTCCAACGTGTTTGCCATGTACTCTCGCTGATTATAGAGCCCGCTCACGCAAAAAAGGACTTTCGCGGGGAATCTTTTCCCCTAGGCCGCCACGCCGCGGGGGGCTTCGGCGGCGCGGCGCAGGCGGTGGAAGTTCGCGGGCGTGACCAGCACAAAGTCCGGCGTCAGGCCCGTGTAACGTTCCACTTCCCCCACGATGCCTTCGGGGGGCATCTCGGGAGTGGCGATGCGCAAGAGGCGGCCTTCAGCGCGTACCGGCTGCAGCCGCCCTTCTTCCATCACCCCGCGCGGCAGGCTGCGCGCGAGCGCTTCATCCAACTCCTCCTCTTCCACTTCTTCAAACAGGAAGCCTGAACACACGGCCAGCCCACGGTAGAGGTCCACCCAATCGAGCCAACCGCGTTCCACCAGCGCCTCGCCGAGCCGCTGGCCGGCAGTGCGCCCCGCCAGAGCCTCCTCCACCTGCCAAGTCTCCACGAGTCCGAGGTCCACCAGCACTTCGCCGATTCGCCGCCGGTAGGCATGAAGGGCCTGGCGGCTGGGGTAGGCATGTTCTGTCTTCAGCCACACCAGCGGCTGCCGCCGCCAGCGGGCGAGGGCATAGCGCTTCAACGCTGAGAGCGTCGCCAAGGTATTGACGAGGTTGCTCCAGGGAATCCGCGCCACGGCCAGCGCGCCATAGCCCCAGCCGTAAACGAGTCCTGAGAAGTACACCCGCATGCCCATCCGCACCGTCTGCAAGAGCAGCCCGCCGGCAACCCAACTCGTCTGCGGATAGGGCAGCACGCCTGCCAGTACCAGCAGGAGGAGCCCGTTGGCGACGAGGCTCAGCGGGTTGCCCAAAAGGCCCTTACGGTCACGCCAGAACCAGTAATTCTCGCGCCAATCGCGGCTCCAGCCCACCATCTGCCAGGTTTGCAGAGCGATGCCGGTGACCCAGCGGGTACGCTGCCGCACGGCACTATAGAAGCGGCGCGGAAAGTATTCGCGGGTGGCCACGGGTTGTCCCTTAAGCCAGGCGACAGGCAGGTAGATCTGGCGCATGCCCAAACGGTGCATGCGCAGACCGTTCAGATAATCCTCGGTGAGGCTATCGGGTTCAAAGAGCCGGTTGCTTTCGGCCTCGGCCAGCCGCGCCAGGGCCTCGCGGCGGTAGCCGGTGCCGACGCCACAGGAAGGAGCAAAGCCACCGAGGCGGTTGCGGGTGGGCAGGTCTTTCTGTTGCGTTTCGGCGAACTCGTCACAGTAGATGCCGTGCGTGAATTCCCACCAGGGAGTGGGCAAGGCCAGCACGGGGATCTGGACGAAGTCATAACTCCGGCAGTAGTGGTTCAACCAGCGGAACTCCTCGGGGTGTATCAAGTCTTCGCTGTCGTGGATGACGACAATGTCGAAGCGCTCGCCGAGCCGTTCCTCCACCTCGCAGAGGTTCTGGTAAACCCAGTTGAGGTTGTCGGCCTTCGAGGTGGGGCCGTCGTGCGGAGTGAGAGAAATGTGCACGTTCGGGTACTGCTGTTCGAGTTCGCGCAGGACGTTGAGAGTGGCTTCGTCGTTGGGATAAGTGCCAGCGAAGATGTGGTAGCGGCGGTAGCGGATGGAGGCGACATTGTGCGCGATCATCTGCGCGATGACGCCGTCTTCCCGCCAGGCGGGAACCCAAAGCGCAATGAGCCCTTCCGTCTCGCCGCTCAGATCCGCGGGAGGCGGAAAGGTCGCATCATCACGCCGTTTTCGCTTGCCCGCCAGAAAGCAAAGGTCGAGCCAGAGGTCGTCCAGGCCGCTTACGATCATCCAGCAGGCAAGCAGGATGTAGATCGTTTCTGCCAAACACCAATTAGTGCAGTGAGGGTCGGAAAATTCTCAGGGGGACTCGCGGGAAGGGTGCAAATTGGGTTCGTTTGCTTATCCGGAGGGGACAGTCCCACGGCCCGCCCTGCGGGCGGTCCTAGGACAGTCCCCGAAGGCGCTCGTCGCCTTAAATTGGGTTTGTTCGGTTGAGGTTT
>VFQU01000738.1_pt1 | contig 24470 bp, 26 predicted proteins | sample 3512311 | NCBI WGS metagenome assembly VFQU01 (sample SAMN10412377, study PRJNA504923) | tailings metagenome | isolation source: Relicate 3 Philex TSF3 active mining site | place: Philippines: Tuba, Benguet | collected 2017-08-29
GTGCCGTTGATGCCGAGCTGAGCGGCGACCTTGGCGGCGGAGGCTTCGGTGCGGGTGGCGGCCCAGACGTGGTCGCGGGGGACGAGGCCCTGATCGAGAATGCCCTGGAGGAGGGCGGTGCCCATGACGCCGGCGCCGACGACGCCGAGGGTGCGGCCCGGGGGGAGGAGGTCTTCGCTCATAGAGTCATGCTAGCCGGAGTGGGTTTGCGTTTTCGCGGCGTGAACGGCGAGTTCGTCGCAGCGTTCGTTGTCCGGGTGGCCATTGTGGCCCTTGACCCACTTCCAGGTAGTGTCGTGGCGGCCGACCTGGGCGTCGAGTTCCATCCAGAGATCCTGATTCTTGACGGGTTTCTTATCAGCGGTGAGCCACTGCTTTTTCTTCCAGCCGTGGATCCATTCGGTGATGCCTTTGCGGACGTACTCCGAATCGGTGGTGATGGTGACAATACAGCGTTCCCGGAGCAGCTTGAGACCCTCGACGGCGGCGCGGAGTTCCATGCGGTTGTTGGTGGTTTGGGGCTCGCTGCCGTAGAGTTCGCGGCGGTGGTGATTGTAGACGAGGATGGCGGCCCAGCCGCCGGGGCCGGGGTTGCCGCTGCAAGCCCCGTCGGTGATGAGATGGACCTGCTTCATGCGGCGACGGTTTCGGCTTCGGCTTCCTGGGTGAAGAATTCGTCGACGGCGGTGAGGATCTGGGCGGGCTGGTCGTACTTGTAGATGCTGGCGCGGAGGCGGGCGCCGTTGCGGACGCCGTGGGTGAAGTAACTGGTGAACTGCTTCATTTTGCCGACGGCCTCGGGCCACTGGGTTTCTTCGAGCATGGTGAAGTAGCGGCGCATGATGGCGTAGCGGTCGGCCTGGGTGGGTTCCCAATACTGGCCGGTGGCGAGGTATTCGGAGATCTGGCGGAAGATCCAGGGGTTGTAGCTGGCAGCGCGGCCGATCATGACGGCATCGCAGCGGGTGTGCTCAAACATGCGGATGGCGTCCTGGGGGGTGACGATGTCGCCATTGCCGATGACGGGGATTTTGACGGAGGCCTTGAGGGCGGCGATGTGGTCCCAATTGGCTTTGCCGGCGTAGCCCTGTTCGCGCGTGCGGCCGTGGAGGGCGACGGCGGCGAGGCCGTGGTCTTCGGCGATGCGGCCCATCTGGAGGAAGACGAGTTCGTTGTCGTTCCAGCCGGTGCGGAACTTCATGGTGAGGGGAATGGAGATGGCGCGGCGGACGGCGGAGACGATGCGTTCGATGAGGGGCAGGTCGCGGAGGCAGCCGGAGCCGCCATTGCAGCGGACGACTTTCTTGACGGGGCAGCCGAAGTTGATGTCGACGAAGTCGAAGCCGAGGTCCTCGCAGTGGCGGGCGGCGTCGGCCATGACCTCGGGGTCGGCGCCGAAGAGCTGGGCGGAGATGGGGTGCTCTTCGGGTTCAAAACAGAGGTAGCGCTTTTCGGTTTTGGAGGGCTTGCGGTGGCGGACGCTGGCGACGACGCCATGGCTGGAGGTGAACTCGGTCATGATGAGGCCGCAGCCGCCCTGGTCGCGGATGAGGCGGCGGAAGACGGTGTCGGTGACGCCGGCCATGGGGGCGAGGACGGTAGCGGGCAAAATGCGGGTAGCGCCGATGGAAAAACCCGCGGGAACATTAGGCATCTCTCTTCATTATCGTTGAATCTTTGAGTAGACTACGGGGAAACGGGGAAGAGACGGGAAGCGTCGTTACAGGGCAGGAGAGCATATGAATCCGAAAATACTGTTGGCCTTTGTGGGTGGAGCGGCAGCGGCGGGTGCGCTGGCGCTGGTGTTGACTTACAGCCGGGGCGAGCAGCAGGCGCCGGTGGTGGTGGATAACGGGCCGGTGGTGACGGTGGAACGGGAAGTGGCGATGGACCAGCCGGCGACGTCGGCAGATGTGGCGGCGGGGATGGAAGCGGTGCGGCCGGCGCCGGAGGTGAAACGGGAGAAGCGGTTGCCGAAGCCGGCGCCGGTGGAAGTGAAGCCGAGCAAGGTGGTGGAACCGGTGGCGCCCGTGGCGGAGGTGGCGCAGGCAGCGCCCGTGGCCCAGCCGGCGCGTCCGGAAATCATCTGGCCGAAGGAGCCGAGCGCGGCGCCGGAACCAGAGAAGCCGGTGCGGGAGGAGGTGGCGCGGACGGAGATCCTGCGGCCCGATACGGTGGCGAAGCCGCCGGTGGCGCGCGTGCCGGAGACGGTGACGGTGCCAGCGGGGACAACGGTATCGGTGAGGATCAATACGACGCTGAGCTCGGAAAAGAACATTGTGGGCGACAAGTTTACGGCGACGCTCGATAGCCCGCTGGTGATCGACAATGTGGTGCTGGCCGAGCGGGGCGCCAAGGTGGAAGGCAAGCTGGTGGAGGTGGACCGCAGCGGACGCGTGAAGGGTACGGCACGGTTGGCGCTGGCGCTGACGCGGATTCAATTGAGCGATGGGCAGCGCGTGGCGCTGGATACGGACCCGTGGGAGCGGGTGGCGGAATCGTCGAAGAAGTCGGACGCGGCGAAGGTGGGCATCATGGCGGGGATTGGCGCGGCGATTGGCGCGATTGCGGGTGGGGGCAAGGGCGCGGCAATTGGCGCGGCGAGTGGCGCGGGCGCGGGAGGCGGGGTGGTGCTGGCGTCGCGCGGCAAGCCAGCGCAGGTGGATGTGGAGACGCGGATACCGTTCCGGTTGAGCAATGCGCTGACGGTGACGGAGAAGATCGATTGAGCTAAAATTGGAGTGGCAGAGGTGAGCCGGTATAGCTCAGTAGGTAGAGCGCCTGATTTGTAATCAGATGGTCGTTGGTTCGATTCCGACTACCGGCTCCAGGAATATTCAGAGGCCCGCGAAAGCGGGTCTTTTTCTTTTGGCCCCTGCGGAAAAATCAAACGCCCCACAAAAGAGGGGGCGTTTAGCAGAGGGTGCGGATTACGAAAACCAGCAGAGCCTTGCGTGGACAAAGTCCCTTACTAAGACAAGCTAGGGCAATGGCCACTTCGATACACTTCTTGAATTTTATGGTTGTAATGTCAGCTTGTCAAGATTAATATGGCGATATTCATACCATGCAAGCAAAATTACCTCGTGAAGCGGGAGAGAACTACGTTCTCGGGATAGATTTGGGATCCAATTCCATCGGTGTAGCGCTGATTGAGACGACTTACGGGAAGATTGTTCATACAACGGCTCGAGTATTCCCAGCCGGAATGGATGGAAGCGAGAAAGATTGGGAGCAAGGGAGGGAATCTTCCAACGCTGCAAAACGCCGGATGATGAGGGGGCAGAGAAGGCAAACAGACCGGCGCCGGCGGCGTTTGCGGAAACTGGCCCATTTGTTGCAAAAGTTTGGCTGGCTTCCCGCCTGTAGCGATGTTGAGTTTCAAAGGGTGTTGAATCAATGGGACCGGGAAAATGCGGAGAAATACAAAGCACACACCAATTTGCCTTATTTCTTGCGTGCGAGGGCACTGGATGAAGAATTGACCTTGATGGAGTTGGGTCGGGCACTATATCACTTAGGTCAACGCCGGGGGTTTCAGTCCAACCGCAAAGCCGGGCCGTCCAAAGATGAGAAGCCAGGCGAGGTGCAGAAGGGTATTGATGAGATCTCTCAGGCCATGCAAACGGATGGCAGCCGGACGCTGGGGGAGTATTTTTCGCGATTGGACCCCAAAGACAGAAGAATTCGTGCGCGGTGGACCGACCGGAAAATGTACCGCCATGAGTTCGAGGCGATTTGGCAGGCGCAGGAAGAGTTCCATGCCGGAGAGTTGAGCGCGGAGAGGAAAGCGTTGATCGAGGCAGCAATTTTCTTTCAGCGCCCACTGAAGAGCGCCGACCATCTGGTGGGCTGGTGCGAATTGATACCGACGCAGAGGCGGGCGCCGGCGCGAAATCTGGCCTATCAGCGATTCCGGTATCTGAGTGCGTTCAACAATCTGCGGCTTTATAGCCCCGAGCACCAGGAACGGCCGATTGAGCCGGAGGAGCGCGCCAAGATTCTGGAGAAGTTGGAAGTCAGTGAGAAGTTGACCTTCGCCGAATTCAAGAAATTGCTGGGGGTAAAGAAGAGTTACTACTTTTCGATTGAAGAAGGGGGCGAGAAGGCGACGCCAGGGAATGCTTCAGCGGCGCGGATCTATGCGGTGATGCCCGCCTTCTGGCGAGGGTTGAGTGAGGCAGAGAAGGCTGAACTGGTGGATGACCTTGGAGAGCGGTTTGAGGATGACGAACAAGTGCGGGAGCACTTGCGGACCCGCTGGAGGTTGAGCGAAGAGGAAGCCATGATGCTGGCAAAAGTGAACATGCCAGCCGGCTATGGATCGATATCCGAAGCGGCTGCCCTGCGTGTTTTGCCGGGGCTTCAGGCTGGGACAGCCTATTCCACTTTGCGCAAGGAGCACTTTGGCGAGACGGACCGCCAACCTGTACAGGATTTGTTGCCGCCGGTGGTAAAAGCAGTCCGTGAAGTCCGGAATCCGGCCGTTCTGAGAAGCCTGACGGAGTTACGAAAAACAGTGAATGCGTTTTTGCGCGAGTTCGGCAAGCCGGATGAAGTGCATGTGGAATTGGCCCGCGACCTGCGGCGCAGCAAGCGCGAACGGTTGGAGATGACGGATGGGAACCGCAAGAACGAGCAGAAGCGGAATGAGGCCAGGGAGTACTTGAAGGGCTGTGGGATGCCTGACCCCAAGCGGGAAGACATCGAGAAGTACCTGCTGTGGATGGAATGCGGGCGTGTCTGCCCCTACAGCGGAGAAACGATCAGTCATAACGCCCTTTTTGTGTCGCCACAGTTTGAGGTGGAGCACATCATTCCCTATTCCCGGAGCCTGGACGATTCGTTCGTAAACAAGACGTTGTGCCGCATAGTGACGAATCGTTTGAAAAGCAAGCGAACCCCTTTTGAGGCTTTTGGGCATACGGATGACTGGGCTGCGATGGTGGAACGGGTAAAGAAGATGAACAACCGTGCCAAGCTGGCTCGCTTTGTGATGGAGGAACAGGACACCGAGAAGTTGCTGGAAGATTTCAGTGCACGGCAGTTGACTGACACCAAGTACGCCTCGCGCCTGGCGGCCAAATACCTGGGGATTCTTTACGGTGGCAAGAGCGACGAGCAGGGCAGGCAAAGGGTGTTTACCTGTGCCGGAGCCATTACGGCGATTCTGCGGCGGATATGGGACATGAATCGCGTACTCAACGATGTGCCGGAGAAAAGCCGGGATGACCACCGTCACCACGCGGTGGATGCGGTGGCGATAGCGCTGTCGTCCATGAAGTATGTGAAGGCAATCAGCGATGCGGCGGCAAATAGCCTCTCGCGGCGGCCGATTCGTAGCGCGATGCTGGCCGACCCGTGGGAAGGGTTTCGTGAAGAATTGCGGGAGGCCATTCTGGACCGCACGCAAGTGAGTTACCGCCCCGTCAGGAAACTGGCGGGGGCGCTGCATGAGGAGACCTACTACAGCACCCCCAAGAAAGATGGGGACAAGACTTTTGTGCACGTGAGAAAAGCGGTTGCTGGATTGACGGCCAAGGAATTGGTTGATGTTGTGGACCCGGCGGTAAAGCGGGCCATCGAAGCGAAGCTGGCTGAGCCCGGAATGACGCTGAAAAAGATGGAAGATGACCCACCCAAGATGCCATCGGGCGTGCCGATCCGGCGGGTGAGGGTGAGGAAGGCGGGAAGCCCGGTGAGCATTGGTGAGGGAGCCAGAAGAAGGCAAGTGGTTTCCGGGGATAACCATCATATGGAGGTGGTGGCGGAGTTGGACGGTGAGGGGAAGCCGAAGCGCTGGCGCGCAACTGTTGTCTCGCGGCTGGAGGCGAATCTGCGCAAGCGGGCGGGCGAAGCTGTAGTGAATCGAAATCATGGGAAGGAGGCAAGATTTTGTTTTTCATTGAGCGAGGGAGACTTGGTTGAGTTCGCACCGGATGGCATTAATGGTCAAACATTTAAAGTACGAGGTGTGACGGTTCAGGGTGGCGGGATGCTTGTACTTTCCAGTCATCTAGATGGCAGAAAAAAAGCGGACATTGTGGCAGACAAGAGCCTTCTCAGGCCGACAGTCAACGTATTCATGCGCGGAAAAGGCCGAAAGATCCGCTTGGACCACTTGGGACGAGTCGTTGAGGCCAATGACTAACCGCATACTGGATTTCTCCAATAGCGCCGCACACCTTGGGGCCAAAGGAGGGGCGCTGGAAATCGCGCTGGCGAGTGGAGACCGGCACGCAGTGGCGTTTGAAGATATTGCGGCCGTAGTGTTGGCCCATCCACAAGTGACATTTTCCCAAGCGGCGGTGGCTCGCCTGGCAGCGGCTGGAGCGGTAGTTGTAATTTGCAACGAGAAATTCATGCCGGTGGCCATGACCATGCCTGTGGAGAGCCACTGGTATCAGGCAGAACGATTCATTCGGCAGGCGGCGCTGACGGAGCCGAAGCGAAAGCGGCTTTGGCAGCAAGTGGTGAAAGCGAAGATCCGGCTACAGGGAGAGGTGCTAGAGCGCTGGCATGGCAGCGATGCGGGGTTGAAACCAATGACCAAGCTGGTGGGCAGCGGAGACCCGAAGAATGTGGAGGCGCGGGCGGCAAAGCTGTACTGGCCCCGTCTGTTCCAGGACAAAACCTTCTTTCGGTCCAACGATGAGGACCCGCGAAACGCCCTTTTAAATTATGGCTATGCAGTGATGCGAGCCAGCGCGGCGCGGGCGATTTGCGCGGCTGGCCTGCATCCTTCATTCGGGCTCCACCATGCGAACAAGTTGAACGCCTACCCACTGGCGGATGATTTGATGGAGCCGTTCCGGCCGGCGGTGGATGCGCAGGTGCTGAGTATCTGCCGGAATCCGGAGATTCCTCTGGACATGTCCAGCCCAACAAAGGCGGCGATACTTTCGATGTTGGGACGGCGGTTTTTGTCCAATGGAGAAAGCAGGACAATCTTTGACATTCTGGGGCGCTGTGCACAATCGCTGGCCGCTGTAGTTTTGCAAAAGGAAGATAGCTTTGACGTGGGACTGGACTCGGCTTTTCCGGTAGAGGAGGCGGGTTAAGCCTTGGCGCTATCCGCGTACCGATCTGTGTGGCTGTTCGCGCTATTTGATTTGCCGGTGGACACGCGGGAATCTCGCAAACAGTATGCCCAGTTCCGGAAGAAACTTTTGGACAAGGGCTTTACGATGTTGCAGTTTTCGGTGTACGCCAAACACTTCGCCACCGAGGATGGGGCAGATTCCACTCGTAATGCAGTTCGGGATGTGTTGCCGCCCCGGGGGCAAGTAAGGCTGCTAACGATTACCGATCACCAGTTTGGCCGAATGGAGGTTTATGCGGGTAAGAAGAGAGAAAAAACAGAAGATCCGCCAATGCAGTTTGCGCTTTTCTGACGATCTGCAACTAGACGGGACTTGGGAAGCTCTGGTTTTTTTCGCCCAGGACAAGAAAAAAGCCCGCAAGTTCAAAAGCTTGCGGGCCAAGTAGTGTATCGAAGTGGCCATTCCCAGCCAGCCATAGCAGAAATTGTTGGTGGTGGGGCCGCCGCCGCAGTGTATCGAAGTGGCCATTCCCAGCCAGCCATAGCCCCTTCGTGCGGATGGGCCCAAAGCTGGTTAGTGTATCGAAGTGGCCATTCCCAGCCAGCCATAGCCCATCGAGCGCATTCCGTAGCCATGCCTCAGTGTATCGAAGTGGCCATTCCCAGCCAGCCATAGCCAGGCCGGCCTCCCGAGCTTTCTCAACGGTAGTGTATCGAAGTGGCCATTCCCAGCCAGCCATAGCTCTTCGATGCGGTTGTTTCGGATCTGCTCCAGTGTATCGAAGTGGCCATTCCCAGCCAGCCATAGCCGATCCGCTTTGGCTTCTTCGCCGCGGTCGAGTGTATCGAAGTGGCCATTCCCAGCCAGCCATAGCTACCTTCTGGGTTGCCTTCCAGATCGCCCTAGTGTATCGAAGTGGCCATTCCCAGCCAGCCATAGCAGGAGCTGCTCCGGTGGGCGGATGCGATGGAGTGTATCGAAGTGGCCATTCCCAGCCAGCCATAGCACCAACTTGGAAACATCACGGTCCCGGAGAAGTGTATCGAAGTGGCCATTCCCAGCCAGCCATAGCGCCCGGCGCTCCCGGAGGCACTGGCGGCTTAGTGTATCGAAGTGGCCATTCCCAGCCAGCCATAGCATCTCCAGTTCCCTCAGTACAAGCTTCTAAGTGTATCGAAGTGGCCATTCCCAGCCAGCCATAGCCTGAACGTCAAATGTTGGCAGTCAAGAAAAGTGTATCGAAGTGGCCATTCCCAGCCAGCCATAGCTGGGCCCAGTGGCAGGTAGCGGTACCCATTAGTGTATCGAAGTGGCCATTCCCAGCCAGCCATAGCCCCGGTGCCGGAATCTCACCCGCCGAACAAGTGTATCGAAGTGGCCATTCCCAGCCAGCCATAGCCATGCCGCCCGAGGGCGGTAGATGCGGCAAGTGTATCGAAGTGGCCATTCCCAGCCAGCCATAGCTCCTCTTCCCCGGTGGCGCAAGCTGCCGGGAGTGTATCGAAGTGGCCATTCCCAGCCAGCCATAGCTGCAGGGCTTGCAAGCGCAACAGAACCAACAGTGTATCGAAGTGGCCATTCCCAGCCAGCCATAGCCGCCCGTGCTGCGGAGGTCCGCGAGGCTGCAGTGTATCGAAGTGGCCATTCCCAGCCAGCCATAGCGGTCCCACAAGACACTGAACTGGTTCTGAAGTGTATCGAAGTGGCCATTCCCAGCCAGCCATAGCCCCAGCGGGACAGGTGGTGTTGGCCGTAAAGTGTATCGAAGTGGCCATTCCCAGCCAGCCATAGCTGAGTGCAAACCGACAAGCCGTATTTGAGTAGTGTATCGAAGTGGCCATTCCCAGCCAGCCATAGCCTCAACAAGCTGCCGGAGGCTAATGCCCTGAGTGTATCGAAGTGGCCATTCCCAGCCAGCCATAGCGCATTGACCGTGAAAGTCCCCGCCGCGAAAGTGTATCGAAGTGGCCATTCCCAGCCAGCCATAGCCTCACGGCAGGATAGGAAATAGACGCGATTCCGGCTTGTGAAGCCGGACGCGTACAAGCCGGAATCGCGGCCGGATGCGCTGAGATTTTACGTCTTCACTTGGCGGTGGCGGGGCCCATTGGAGGGCCGGGTTCGAGCTCGCGGGCCGGGTCGTGGTTGGGGTTGGGAAGCGGGAGCTGGGCGTTGGTTTCCTTGAGCCATTGCTCCAGACGGGCGCGGAGTTCAGCCGCCTTGCGGGGTTGGGCCGCGGCGAGATCGCGGGTTTCGCCAATGTCCGCCTTCAGGTTGTACAACTCCACACGGTTGTCCTCAAAGAAGAGAATCAACTTGTCGTCGCCGCGGCGGATGGCGGCTGCGGGTTTGCCGAGTTGGGGGCTGTAGTGCGGATAGTGCCAGAAGTTGTCGCGCGGGGCAGCGAAGCTCTTCGCCCCACGCAATAAGGGCACCAGACTGCGGCCGTCCATGGAAGTCGTGGCGTCTGTCGGCAGGCCGGCCATGGCGGCCATGGTGGGCGCGTAATCATAGGTGACCACCGGCTCATGGCATTGGGCGCCCGGGCGGGTGACGCCCGGCCAGCGGATGATGGTGGGAACGCGGATGCCACCCTCATAGACATGGCCCTTGCCCACGCGGAGGGGGAGGTTGGAGGTAATGGGCCGGTTCTTCCATTCGCGGGACGTCACGCCGCCGTTGTCGCTGGTGAAGAAGACGATGGTGTTGTCGGCCACGCCCTGTTGTTCGAGCGTGTTGAGAATGCGGCCGACGCTTTCATCCACACTCTCGATCATGGCCGCGTATTCGCCATAGTTCTGCGGATTCTGAGGGTTGGCCAGGGAGTCGTATTTGCGCACCTTGTCGGGCTTGCCTTCGATGGGCGTGTGGACGGCGAAGTGGGGCAGGTACAGAAAGAAGGGCTGGCGGCGGGAGGTGGTGATGAAGTCGACGGCGAGGTCGGTGAGACGGTCAGTAAGGTAGTCGCCGGGCTGGCCCGAGAGGGGAATCTTCTTCTGCCAGGCGGGGAAGAAGAAGTTGTTGGTGGAGCCGGCTTCGTCGCCGGCCAGGGAGACGTCGAAGCCCTGGTCTGAGGGGAGGAAGCCGGTCTTGCCAAGGTGCCATTTGCCGATGGCGGCGGTGCGGTAGTGGCGCTGGCGGAGGAGTTCAGCGATAGTGACCTCGGCCAGGGGAAGTTCGAGACGGGTGCTGGGCTGGAGGACCTTGGTGAAGTGGAAGCGGTTGGAGGCGCCCTGGAGGTGGGAGGTGAGGTGGAGGCGGGCGGGGTAGCGGCCGGTCATGAGGGCGGCGCGGGTGGGGGAACAGACGGGCGAGGCCGAGTATCCGTTGGTGAAGACCATGCCGGTGCGGGCGAGGCGGTCGATGTTGGGGGTGCGATAGAAGGTGGAGCCGTTGTAGCCGGTGTCGCGCCAGCCGTAGTCGTCAATGAGGAGGAAGACGATGTTGGGGGGTGTGGGAGGTGTTTGCGCGGCGGCGGGGAGAGCAGAGGCAAGGAAGTGGCGGCGGGTGAGAGGCATGTGAGGGCTACGGCGAGTATCGTATCGAAACAGAGAGGCGGGCGCAAAAAGCTGCGCGGGTTTGCGCACAGACAGGTAAGGATACAATGCGATGGCTTATGTGGTGACTGGTGAAGGGTTTGGGACGCCCAAGTTCTATAACGTGGAGCAGGCAGTGGGGGTGAATGCGCCGAATGCGAGCGGCGACGTGAAGCTAGTGCAGTACCTGATCAAAAATCTGTATGGCGTGGTGGCAAACGGACTGGCGGTGGATGGGTGGATCGGGCCGAAGACGGTGAGCTGGATTGAGAAGTTTCAGAAGGACGCCAAAGCAAGCGGGGCCAACGTGACCGTGGACAAGCGCGTGGACCGGGCGCTGGGAGCAACGGCAAGTGTGTCTCAGACGACTTACACGATACTGTTGCTGAACGCGGCGCTGCTGAGCAAGAACCCGGGGGCGCTGGCGGCACTGCCGCAGCATGTGCCGCTCAGTACTAAGCCCAAGGCGAGCCCGTATCAAGGCAAGAAGGTGGACTATGTGGTGGTCATGAAGTCACCATCGCCGCATGTGGTGCTGGTGCGTTACAAGGACGGAAGCGAGGAGACGATGACCGTAACTGGCCAGCTGGTGTTTCCGCCGGGAACGCAGGTGGTGAAGGCGCCGCTCGTGCTGCCGAGTTCCGGTGCTTGAAATAGTTGGCAAGGTGCGAAAGGAGGAGTAAGATAGAGGGGCTCTGAGTGACCTGACCACCCTGATTGAACAAGCGCGCGGCGGTGATCGTGCGGCCGAACAGGCTTTATTTGACCGCGTGTACCCGGAGTTGCACGCGATTGCGCGGCAGCGGCTGGCCGGGGAACAGTATGCCGCGGAGAGTACCGAGTCGCTGGTGCATGAATGTTACTTGCGGCTGAACAAGAGCGGCTTGCCGGAAGTAAGTGACCGGGGACATTTCTTTGCGCTGGTATCGCGCATCATGCGGCAGATCCTGGTGGACTTCGCGCGGCAGCGGCTGGCGCAGCGGCGGGACAAACGGCGGGAAGCGCCCATCGAAGATGCGCAAAAGGTGCGCGATGGGCAGGCCCAGCGAGTGCCGGTGTTGCTGGAACTGGATGAACAACTGCGCGAGCTCGAGAAGGTGGCGCCAGAGGCGGCGCGGCTGGTGGAGTTGCGATTCTTTGGCGGGTTGACGGCGGAGGAAGCCGCGGAGTATCTGGGGATGGACGTGGGGCGGGTGAGACGGCAATTGCGTTACGGGCAGGGGTGGTTGAGACGGGCCATGGAGCCCAGTTAGGCGGAGGAGTCCGCGGAAAGGAACAGAACGGCGGCAATGGCGCTGAATGTGACTGAGGAAGCGGAACTGTTTGGACGCTTAATTGAACTCGAAGGGGAGCAGCGTTGGGCAGCGCTGCGGGCGGCGGGGTTGGACGCGGAAGCCGAGCGGCAAATGCGGCGGTTGCTGGAGTTGGACGTGGAGGCCGAGGCGCTGCTGGAGCGTGAGGTCCTTGAGGAGTGGCAACGGTGGGGGCGGGCTGGGGAACTGGAAGCTGGCCAGCAGGTGGGGCGGTATCAGACGGTGCGGCCCTTGGGCCGGGGTGGGATGGGGGAAGTGTGGCTGGTGGAGTTTGAGGAAGCGGGGGTGAAGCGGCGGGGGGCGTTGAAGGTGTTGCGGGGCGTGGTGGCGGGGCTGGAGCGGGAGCGGCGGCTGCTGGCGCGGCTATCGCATCCGTATATTGCGGGGATGATTGAGAGCGGGGTACTGGAGGGGGGCGCGCCGTATCTGCTGATCGAGTATGTGGAGGGGCAGCGCATGGATGAGGCGCTGGTGGAGCGGACGGTGCGGGAGCGGGTGGAAGTGTTACGGAAGGTGTGCGAAGCGGTGGGGGCGGCGCACCGGCAAATGGTGGTGCACCGGGATCTGAAGCCGGGCAATGTGTTGATTACGCCGGATGGGTTGCCAAAGCTGGTGGATTTTGGCATCGGGCAGGCGCTGGACGGAGGGGAGGCGGTGGTGCGGGCTGGCACGGCGGCCTATGCCAGCCCGGAGCAATTGGCGGGGGAAGAGCCGACGATGGCGAGTGATGTGTACTCGCTGGGGCGGATGGTGGAGCGGTTGGTGGGGGACGGGGGAGCGGAACTGGCGGCGATTGGGCGGAAGGCAACGGCGGCGGAAAGCGGGGAACGGTACGGGACGGTGGGGGAGATGGAAGCGGAATTGGGGCGGTGGCTGGGGGGGCGGCCGGTGTGGGCTTACGGGCGGGGGTGGGGTTACCGGGTGCGGTGTCTGGTGCGGCGGCAACCCTGGGCCACGGCCGGTGTAACGGTGGCGGTGGGAGTGATGGTGGTGGCGCTGGTGGTGGCCTGGGGGCAGTACCGGCAGGCGCAGGACCGGGCGCGGGAACTGCGCACGCTGGCGGGGGTGGTGATCTTCGATGTGGATGAGTTGGTGCGAAAGCTGCCGGGGTCGTTTCCAGCGCGGCAAAAGCTGCTGGAGACAGCGACGAGTTATCTGGCGAATCTGGAGGCGGCGGCCAAGCTGGACCGGGGAGCGCGGACGGAATTGGCGGAGGCTTACCATCGGACGGCCCAGTTGATGGCTGCTGAGCTGGGACAAAGCCTGGGGCGGGAGGAGGATGGGTTTGTGTTGATTGAGAAATCGTACCGGTTGCGCGAGGAACTGGGGCAATTTGCGGCGCGGGATCTGCCTACGCGGCTGGGGTATGCGGAGTCGGCGCGCGATTACGGGCAGAAACTGCGGCTGCGGCGGCGCGTGGAGGAATCGGACAAGGTGATGGAGCGGGCCGAAGCACACCTGGCGCAGTGGCTGCGGGAGGAGCCGCGCAGTTGGCAGGCGTTGCGGCAGGAGTCGCTGCTGGGAAACATGCGAACGCGACGGCTGCGGCTGCAGGGGCTGCAACTGGCGTTGGACAATCAGCGGCGGGTGGTGGGCCGGCTGGGAGAGTTGCGCGCGGCGGGCGCGCCGGAGCGGGACTACTGGCGGCTGGCGGCGGCACAGTATTCCTTACTGGGTGGTGTGCTAGTGGATGATTCGCTGCGGGAGTATGCGCCGGAACTCCTGGTGACCATGACGGAGGCGGTGAAGGCGGCCGAAGCGCTTTACCGGTTGGAGCCCGGTGTCTTCGGAACACGGCAGTTGTTGACGATTTCGCAAGAATATGTGGAGTACACCACGGAAATGGGGGTGGTGCAATGGGGGGAAGTAGACCGGCTGCTGCGGCGGATTGAGGCCTTGCTCAGCGCGTCTGACTTGCCAGACCGGGAAGCGCCGTACTGGGAAAGAAGCCGGGTGGAGTTATTGAAGATCCGGGGCTGGGTGGCGGCCGCGCGGGGCGACCTGGAGGAGATGCGGCGGTGGTTTCGGGAATGCCGGGCGGCGCTGGACCGCGTGGAGCCGCAAAAGCAGATGTGGGTGGCGATGCTGCGGGCGCAATTGGGGATAAAGGCGCGGGAAATGGAAGAAGGGAAGCGGTAGCCCCTGGAGACAGGAGCTACCGCCAAGGGTTAGCGGCGGCGCAGGAGAAGCAGCGCGAGGCTGCCGCCAAGGAGGGCAAAGGTAGAGGGTTCGGGGATTTCGCCGCCGTTGGTGGGACAACGGTGGCTGGGTCCCCCGCGGCGGTCCAGGATTGCTGGGTGGCATCGGCAACGAAGGTGCCTTCCACCAGTGTGCCTGCCCCGTGAATGATCTGGACGCTGCCGAAGTTTTGCGGGCGGGCGGCGCAGCAAGTGCGGGAGTCGGCGACGAAGACCTGCAGCAGGTAGCTGCGGCCAATGGTGAGCCCGGTGAGGTTGAAGACTGGGGGAAAGACGGACTGAGTGAAGTCAGCGGTGGTGAGCATGGTGTTGAAATTGGCGTCCGCCGTGCCAGCGTTGACATCGGTCAGAAAAGAGCCGAAACCGAAGGTGGCCGAAGTCCAGAGGTCGCCCCCGATGGTGAGGTTGGGGCCGCCGACGTTGAAGCCGGCGACGAAGGTGCCAGCGGTGGAGCGGGTGAGATGGCCATTGGGGCCGAGAAAAGTAGGGCCGGTTGACCAGTTGATGGTGGCGGCGTTGAGGCCGCCGAGCAGGCTGGTGCCGAGCAGGAAAAGCGCAAGTTTGTTCATGGAAAGGATCCTCCACTGGACTGTGCGGAATACGGCGGAGGATTTTGCGCGGGTTATTTGCCAAAAGCTGTGCGGGGGTTATCCCAGAGGAGCTGTTGGAGGACCTGGGCAGGGAGTTGGGGGGCGAAGTCCTGGTAGAGAGAGGTGTAGCCGCGGAAGTTGCCGCCCGAGGGTTCGCCGACGTGCCACCAGCCGGAATCGTGGCTGATGAGGACGCGGTGGAGCAGGTTCTGGCTTTGCATGGCGCGGACGCAGGCGAGGTGCCAGGGGGTAGAGGCGGGGCTGATGCCGTCGAATTCCACCCAGGCGCCGGCGCGGGCGGCGGCGGCGTGGATGGCGTGATCCTTTTCATTCTGGGCGTGGACCCAGACAAATTTCTTCAGGGGGAAGCGGAGCTTTTCGAGCATCTCGATCTGTTCCGGGCCAGCGCCGCGGCCGGTGTGCGAGGCAATGGTGAGTCCGGTTTCGAGCGAGGCGATGGCGGCGGCTTCGACGAGTTTACGGTCGATTTCGCCCAGTGGGGCATCGTTGACACCGATCTTGATGAAGCGGGGCTTGGCGCCGTCGACGCCCTGGCGGTATTCGTTCACCCAGCGGCGGGCAAGCTGGGCGGCGGTTTCGGTGCGGGCATAGGGCGGGAGATGGTTGTACTGGCGGGCGGCGTAGAGGCCGGTATTGGTCCAGATTTCGAGGCCCGTGAGGCGGGAGAGCTCGGCGAGGAGGAGGGGGTCGCGGCCGAGGAAGTTGGGGGTGCATTCCAGCAGGCGGACGCAGCCGAGTTTGGCAATGGCGTCGAGGTGGGGGCGGGCGGCGGCGATGACCTCAGCGCGGTTGTAGCGGGAGGGGCTAGCGACGGCCGCGCCGCCGAAATCGACGAGGATGTGTTCATGAACGAGGATGGATTTCTTTGGCAGGGCGGCGCTCAGCAAGGGGGTGAAGCTGAGCAGCGCGGCGCGGCGGGAGAGGCTTTTGCATCGTACGGGCATGTGGGCACATCTTAACGCGCATGAGCAATCAAAAGGTGGCCCTGGTAACGGGCGCGAATAAAGGCATTGGACTGGAGACGGCGCGGCAGTTGGCGGAGCTGGGCTATCAGGTGCTGGTGGGGGCGCGGCAGGCGGCGGCCGGCGAAGCCGCGGCGGCGAGCATTGGGCACGGCGCGGAGTTTGTCGAGTTGGATATGGCGCAGCCGGCGGGGTTTGGGCGAGTCAGGGATTATGTGGCGGGGAAGTATGGGCGGCTGGATGTATTGGTGAACAATGCGGGGGTCGGCTTTGATAACGGGAAGAAGCCGAGTGAAGCGGGGATGGACTTAATACGCGGCACTTTTGAAGTAAACGTGTTTGGATTGGTGGAGCTGACGCAGGTGCTGCTGCCGTTGCTGAGCAAGAGCGAGGCGGGGCGGATTGTGAATGTGTCGAGCATATTGGCGAGTTTGACGCTGAATGCGGACCCGGCCTCGCCGTTGGGGGACTGGCGGAGTTTTGGGTATAACGGGTCAAAGGCGGCCGTGAACATGTTTACGGCGACGCTCGCGTTTGAGCTCAAGGACACCCCGATCAAGGTGAATTCCGCGCACCCGGGGTGGGTAAAGACGGACCTGGGCGGGGAAGAGGCGCCGATGGAGGTAGCCGAGGGGGCGAAGACCTCCGTTTGGTTGGCGACACTGCCGGCGGACGGGCCGACGGGCGGATTCTTCCACGGGCAGGAGCGCCTGCCCTGGTAGGGCAGGGGTTAAGACAGGGTCATGATGCGGGGGATGCCGTTGCCGGTGAGGGCGCCATTCTGATTGGGCGCGAGGCAGAGTTGGACCTCGAAGCGTTCGCCGTTGACGTCGAATTGGATGACGTACCAGGATTCCTTGCCGCTGCGGCGGGTGGCGAAGTTGCGGCCAAAGACGACAGCGGGGATGGAAAGGCCCATCTGACCGAGTTTGTTTTCGAGGCTGTTCTTGAGGTTGCCAATGATCATGTTGGTCATTTCAGCGACGGCGTCGAGGACCTCGTCGGTGACGTTGGGGTATTCCTGCATGAAGAGGGTGTTGGCGATCTGGCAGGCGAGGGGGGAACTGCAACTGACGACGGCGGTACCGGTCCAATCGCCGACGAGGCCGATGATGCCGATGACGCCCATGCTGAGGCCTTTGCCGGGGTCCTCGACGAAGTGCTCGGTGAATTTCGCTTCCACACCGAGCATGGTGGAAAAGACTTCGGTGGTGGCTTCAGTGACCCAGGAAACAATGTCTTCCCGGGTAGGGGCGGAATTGGGGGAAGTAGTTACAGTCATAAGGACCCTTTCTCATTGGGAAAGCGTTTAGACGAGACCCGTGAGTTTCTCCTTGATTTGCTCGGTGGTGAAGGGTTTGCGGACGTAGCCGGAGGCCCCGAGGCTGACAGCCTCCATGACCTTGTTCTGGTTACCCTCGGTGGTGATCATGATGACGGGAACGGTCTTGTAAGAATCCATGGCCTTGAGCTTGCCGAGCATCTCGAGACCATCCATGTTGGGCATGTTGATATCGGAGAGAATGAGGCCGACCTTTTGCTGCTCAAGAAGCGCGAGGGCTTCGACGCCGTCACCGGCCTCGTGAATATTGCCAATGGGCATTTCCGTCTGCCGCAGCACGCGCTGCAGGATTTTGCGGATTGCCGCGGAATCGTCAACGATCAAAACATCCATTGCCATCGGGGTTAGATGACCTCCATGGAAGACATTTCGGCACGGGTGGGGACGAGTTTAAGGAAAAATGCAGCCGGGTGACACTAAGATGAAGGAGTGAGCGAGCAAATCGAGGTGGCGGAGTTGTTGGGACCCACGGCGTTTCAACTGACGGGGAAGCGGGCGCTGATTGCCGGAGCCAGCCGGGGCATAGGACTGGCCATTGCGCGAGCCTGCGCGGCGGCGGGCGCCGAGACGGTGCTGGCGGCGCGCTCGGAGGCCGTGCTGGAGAAGGAAGCGGCGGCATTGCGGGAAGCGGGATACCAGGCTGAGGCGATGGTGCTCGATATGACCGATGTGGCGAGCCTCGACCGGGCGGCTGCCGCGGGCCCGTGGGACATCCTGATCAACGTGGGCGGCACGAACATCCGCAAGCGGTTTGAAAGCTACACCGAGGCTGAGTATGAGCATCTGTTTCAGACGAACCTGCACGGGATTGCGCGGCTGACGCAGAAGGTGGGCGCCGGAATGATTGCGCGGGGCCGCGGGGGGCGGATCCTCCACATTGCGAGCCTGTTCAGCACGAACGGCGTGCCCTATATTGCCATTTACGCAATGACAAAGACGGCGCTGACCGGCATGACACGGGCGCTGGCGGCGGAGTGGGGCCAGTATGGCATCACAGTGAACGCGATTGCGCCGGGCTTCATATTGACCGATCTGAACCGGCAGATGTGGCAGGCGGCGGAGATGCAGGAATGGCTGAAGGCAACGCAGGCGATTCCGCGGATGGGCACGCCCGAGGAGATGGCGCCGCTGGCCGTATTCCTTGCGGGGCCGGGGGCGGGGTTTATCACAGGACAAGTGATTGCCGCTGATGGCGGGGCGAACTGCACCAAGGTTTGGCCCTTTCAACCGGTGGAGGGCTGAGGGGGATGATGCGGCGGCGGGAATGGCTGATGCTGCCGGCGGGGCTGGTGTTGGGGCAGGAGCCCGAAGACAAGCCGGTGGAGTTCATCTGCCCGATGGATGCGGACATACGGCAGAAGGGGCCGGGGAAGTGTCCGCGGTGCGGGATGAAGCTGGTGGCGGGCCTGCCGGACCCGGTGGAATACGGCCTTGAAGTGAGTCTGCGGCCGCGGCAGCCGAAACCGGGTCAAAAGGTAAAGCTGCGCTTCGCCATTCGGCATCCGGAGACGGGCCGGGCGGTGAGTGAGCTCGAACTGGTGCATGAGCGGGTGTTTCATCTCTTCCTGATTTCGGAAAACCTGGAGCATTTCGCGCACGAGCATCCGGAGCCGGTGGGACCGGGAGTGTTTGAGCTGGACTGGGTCTTTCCGGTGGGGGGGATGTGGCGGCTGCTGGCCGATTTCTACCCGACGCACGGCACCCCGCAATTGATAGCGCGGAGCGTACTGCTGGCCGGGAAGGCGGGTGCGACGCGGGTGCTGGGCGGGGAGTTGCGGGGCGAGAACGTAACAGCGCAACTGAAGTTGACGCCCAGCGAACCGCTGGCCGGGGAGAAGGCCCTTCTGCAGTACAGTCTGACGCCGCGGGTAAGCTTTGAGCCCTTTCTGGGGGCGATGGGGCACATGCTGATTGCCAGCGAGGACCTGATCGACCTGATCCACACGCATCCCTTTCTGGTGGATGGGGGCCTGGCCAAGCCGCCCGAGGCTGTGAAACTGGTGCAGTTCAATGTCCTGTTTCCGCGCCCCGGGCGCTACCGGGTGTGGGCGCAGTTTCAGCGGGCAGGGGTGGTGAATACGATTGCCACCGATGTCATGGTCAGGGACCTGTGACGAGTTTCAGCTGGATACCGGCGGCGGGAGTGAGATCGAGGCGGGAACCGGCCGGGAGGCGGAGCGGCTGGCGGAGTTGATAGACTTGGGTGGCGCGGGGGGAATAGTTGTGGATCCAGAGCAGCGGGAGGATTTCGCCCTGGGGAGTGGTGGCGGTGAGGCGGAAGTTGGCGCCGGGTGTTAGCGGGGAGAGTTCGATGGCGAGGATGCGCCAGGGACGGGTGGTTTTGAGGCCCGGAGTGACGGCGAGGCGGGGTCCGGGGGGGGCTTCGGGGAAGTCGGGAATACGGGGGCGGGGAGGCAGCAGGTTGGGATCGCCCAGTGGGGCGCCGCCATCGACCCATTCGGCGATCTGCTGGATCTCTTCGCCGCTGAGGCCGAAGTCGGGGTCGAATTCGCCAAAGCCCTTGACGGCATTCCAGGGGGGCATGCGGCGGCGCAGGACCTCTTCCTGAATGGCCTTGGCCCAGGGGCGGGCGTCTTCATAGGTGCGGAGAGAAAACGCAGGGCCGTCAGGGCGATGGCAGGCCAGGCAACGCTTGTAGACGATGCGTGAGACTTCCTTCGCCCAGGTGAGCCGGGTGGTGACGAGGTCGTGCGCCGGGGCGCAGGTGGCCCCGGCGAGGACGAAGGCGATGAGTCTACTCCACACCGGCGCTCGGGTTGGCCGCCGGCCGGCGGGCTGGGCGGACGAGGTCCTGGATGGTGGTTTTGACGGGGACGCTGACGTTGAAGAAGCCAATCATCATTTCTTCCCAGCTCTGGTCGCCCCAGCGGACGGCCTTGGTGGCGTCGGGGTTGAAGCGGTTGTTGGGGGAATTGTCAAACCAGCCAGTCGCAAGGATCTCTGCGCCGGCGGGAAGCTCCAGGGGCGCGGCCAGCTCATAGGTGTGCTGCCAGTTGAAGTCGTACTGGGGAACGTTGAGGAGTTCCTTGACCTGGCCGTCGGGGTATTTCACCTGCATGGCGAAGGCCTTGCCGCGGAGGTGCATGTGGGGGATGAGGTTTTCGAGGCGGGCCGGGGCATGAAGCTTCATACGGGCGTCGACGCGGTGGTTGTCGGCCCCGGCCGGGATTTCAAATTTGGTATTGATGGCCTGGAGGGTGTAGACGCGTTCGCGCGGCGGCTCTTTGGCAAAGATGAGGCCGAGTTTGGCCTTGTCTTCGGCGGCCTTGCCATTGGCCGTCCAGTGAAGCTGGAAGACGATGTCGCTGCCGGCGGGAATGAGTTTTGCCTGACCGGGGCGGAGCTGATCGGGGACGGTGCCGGGGGCGTAGCCGGTGAGGTACATGGTGGCGCCGCCTTCGCCGTCTTTTTCGGGGACAAAGGGCTTACCGACGGGGGCGCCGCGGAACCACTTGGAACCGGGTTCGCGGATGAAGGCGATGATGTGATGGTTGACGGCGCGGTTGAGGGGGCGCGTTTCGGCAGCGGTGACCCATTTGTCTTCCGTGAAGCCGGTGGGGAGGATGAGGTAGTGGTAATCGATGGTGCCGGATGCGGGAACCTGGAAGGTTTCGGGCATTTCGATGACCATGTCGGGCTGGCCGATGGTCCAACCGGAGGCGAAGTCGCGGGGGTAGGAGAGGGCTTGTTTGGCGTCGCCGGCGGGGGCGCCATTGGCGGCCCAATCGGTGAGGGTGCGAATGTCGGCCGGGGAGAGGGAACGGTCGTTGGCAAAGGCGCCGACATGCGGGTCAGCATTCCAGGGCGGCATGCGGCGCTGGACGACACTCGCCTTGATGGCGGCGGCGTAGGGGCGGACTTCCTTATAGGAAAGGAAGCTCATGGGTGCGGCTTCGCCCGGGCGATGGCAGCTGACGCAGTTTTTCTCGAGAATGGGTTGCACGTCAGCGTAGAAGGTGGGGGGCGCGGCGTACAGAGCAGTCAGCAGGAAGGGCGCGGCAGCGAAAAATCGTGTCATCACTCTCAATGTACGGGAACGGCGGACGAAAAGTTTAGAGTAGTTGGGAAAAATCGAAAAACCAAAAAAAGTTTTCAAATTCAGCGTCTTCCGTCCGAAGTGTATAGTGACGGGAGGTAGCTGACAATGCGAGTAAATGATCCCAACCTGAACCCGGTGGCCGCCAACACAAGCGGCACCAATGGCGCGAACGGAGCCGGGCCCGCCACCAGAACGGCGCAACTGGATCCGGTACGCATCAATACAACTGGCTCAAGCCCCACCACGGCTGGAGACATTGGTGATGAAGTGAAGCTATCGAATCTATCGAGCAAGATTAACGAATTGCAATCCGGAAGTCCGGCCCGGGAGGCCTATCTGGAGCAGTTACGGCAGCAGGTGTCGAGCGGCACTTATGAAGCGGACCCGCAGGCGACGGCGGCGGCGCTGATTAGTGATGCGTTTCTGAAGGACGGGTAAGCGCGATGGACCCGCGAGTGGAGCGAGTGATGGAAGGCTTCGGGCAACTGCGGGAGCAGTTGCTGGGTTCGCCGCTGCGGGTGGATTTGGAGCGCCTGAACCGGGAGGCGCAGGGATTGCTGCGGGAATTGGGTCAATTGCAGGCAGGGGCGGCGGGTTTGAGCCGGGAAGACGCGCGCCGGCTGGAATTGGAAGCGGGACGGGTGCAGGCGCTGTTTCGGGCAGCGGCTGGTTTCGTGCTGGCCTGGCCGGTGGAGCAGCCCTATACGGCGACCGGGGAATTGAATATGGCGATGGCGAGACGGGTGAGGGTGGAGGCCTAGGCTGTTATGGCCTGTCGGTGGTGCAGAACAATGTGGTGAACGCCAACACGCCGGGTTATGTGAAGCAGCGGCAGATCTTTGAAGCCGAGCGCTTTGAGCCGGACCGGAACATCATGGGGGGCGTATCGGCCGAGGGGCTCTATGACTATCGGGACCAATACGCGGAACGGAGTGTGCAGCAGCGGTCAAGCCAGGCGGCCTTTGAGAACCAGCGGGAAGCCAGTCTGACTTCGATCGAAGCGCTGTACCCGGTGACCGAAGGAGCGGGCATTCCCGGGGCGATCAACAGTTTTTTCAACGCGTTCAGCCAATTGACGGTGGCGCCGAATGATACTTCCGGGCGACAGGTGGCGCTGGACCGGGCCACGGATGTGGCTTTCAACTTCCGGCGGGCGGCGAATCTGCTGCTCGAAGAACGGGGCAACACCCAGACATCGATTCGAACGAGCATCGACCGGATCAACGAAATTGCCGGACGGATACGGGACCTGAACGCCAACCGGCGGGGGGACTCGCAATCGACGGCGGATCCGGGCAATGAAGCGCGGCTTTACGCGGCGCTGGAGGAATTGTCAGAGTTGGTGGATTACCGGGCGATCCGGGCGACAGATGGCAGCGTCAGTGTGTATCTGGGCGGGCAATCGCTGTTGGTGATTGGGGACCGGCAGTATCCGCTGAATACGGATGTAGTGAATAACCAGGTGCGGGTGCTCGATTCCGACGGGCGGGAGATTACGCAGGAGTTGACGGCTGGCCGTTTGACGGGGCTGGTGGACATCTACAACAACAAGATTCCGGTCTATCTGGACGACCTCAACCGCATGGCGGTGAACTTTGCTGACGCGGTGAATTCCACGCTAGCGCAAGGGGTGGACCAGAATGGAAATCCGGCCCTCGAGGATCTTTTCTCCTATGACCCGACCATCGGGGCAGCATTTTCGATGCAGGCGCGACCATTGACGCCGGGGCAATTGGCGCTGGCCACACCGCTGGAGCCCGGTGGCAACGGGAATGCGGTGGCGATTGCCGGGCTGGCGGGTGAGCCTCTGATTGACAATCAGACCTTTCAGCAATTCTATGGACTGGCGGCGGGCCGGATTGGCCGGGACCTGACCACGGCGCGGTCTAATGCCAGCGTGCAGACAGACCTGCTGACGCAGGCACGGCAGTTAAGGTCGGATCTGCAAGGCGTTTCGCTCGATGAAGAAGCGGCGCAGATGATTCAGTTTCAGCGCGCCTACCAGGCGACAGCACAATTGTTTCGAACGATTAACGAGATGACCGATACGATCATCAACGTGATCTTGCGCTAGGGAGGGGAAGTTCCATGATTGATTCGCTATCGGCCTCAGACGCGACATTCCTACGGTCGCTGACGAAGATACAACAGCGGCTGGAGCGGGCTCAGCGCGAGGTGGCGAGTGGGCGACGGGTGTTTTCGGCCTCGGATGCGCCGGATGGCGTGAGCGCCTTGCTGGCCACCCGGGCGGAACTTTCGGCCAACGAGCAATTGCGGAATAATCTGGGGCGGACCAAGGCGGAAGTGGACGCAGCCGAGAACGGGTTGCAGCAGGCGATACGGGTGATGGAGCGGGCGCGGACGCTGGCGGCGCAGGGGCAGAACGGGTTCAACGTGGAATCCACCTGGACGGCCCTGTCGCTGGAGGCCGGTGACCTGCTGCAGCAAATGCTGAACGTATCCAACCTGGCGGTGGAAGGCCGCTTTGTGTTTGCGGGTAACAATGATGCGGTGCAGCCCTTTGACTATGACCCGGGGCTGGGCATCTCGGGGATGGTGACGGCCTATGCGGGCAGCACGGCCACCAAGCAGAGCCTGTTTCCGGGGGGAAATCCCTTTCCGGTGGCGCGGTCTGGCGAGGAGATTTTCGATAACCAGGGTGTGGACGCGAATGGCGTTTCGAAGAGCGCATTTGCGGCTTTGCAGCAGTTGCGGGATGCCTTGACGGCGCGTGACGAAAGCGGGATGCGCGATGCGCTGCAGGCGATTGAAGCGAGCGCGAAGAATCTGTCGAACGAGTTGAGTTTCTACGGTGCGACACAGCGGCGCGTGGATGAGGCAGCGGCCTCGGCCGATTCGACGACGCTGCGGTTGCAGACGCAATTGAGCCGACTGGAGGATGCCGACTTGACCGTGGCGATTCTGGAGAGCCAGCAGGCGCAGTTTCAGTTGGAGTCAGCCTTCCGGGTGCGGGCACAGCGGCCGCGGCAGAGCCTTTTCGACTTTCTGGGCTAAACGGAACGAAGCACGATTTTCTGGTCGAAACTGTTCCAGGCGGCCAGACGACCATCGGGGGCGAGATCGACGAGGCTGGTGGCGCGGGAGAGCCGATCGGCCCAGAGGCGCTGGCCGGATTGGAGATCCCAATAACTCACGGCGACTGGCAGGCGGAAGCCGTCTTTGTTCATGCCGCTCACCAAAGCGCGATCGCCCGTGGGGGAAAGGGCAATGCCGGCGACAAGTTCCGAGCCTGTTTCAATGGTCTTGACCGTTTTCCCGGTGGCTGCTTCGAGGACCGTGAGCTTTCGGTCGGCTCCCCCAATCACCAGGCGGCGCCCATCGCGAGAGAACTGAGCGGCGAAGGCGGTGAGGGGAAACTGGTCCCAACGGCGAAGGAGGTCCCCA
>VFQU01000739.1_pt1 | contig 24451 bp, 26 predicted proteins | sample 3512311 | NCBI WGS metagenome assembly VFQU01 (sample SAMN10412377, study PRJNA504923) | tailings metagenome | isolation source: Relicate 3 Philex TSF3 active mining site | place: Philippines: Tuba, Benguet | collected 2017-08-29
CGCCAGGATCATCGAGAAGGAGCGCCCCGACGCGCTGCTGCCGACCATGGGCGGCCAGACCGCGCTCAACTGCGCGCTCTCGCTGCGCAAGATGGGCGTGCTCGACAAGTTCAACGTGGAAATGATCGGCGCCACCGCCGAGGCCATCGACAAGGCTGAAGACCGCGAACTGTTCCGCGATGCCATGAAAAAGATCGGGCTTGAAACCCCGCGCTCCATGCTCGCCCACAACACCATCGAAGCCCTGCAGGCGCTCGATGTCATCGGCCTGCCGGCCATCATCCGCCCCAGCTTCACCCTTGGCGGCACCGGCGGCGGCATTGCTTACAACCGTGAAGAATATCTCGCCATCTGCGAAAGCGGCATCGACGCGTCGCCCACCAATGAAGTTCTGGTCGAGGAAAGCGTCCTCGGCTGGAAGGAATACGAGATGGAGGTTGTCCGCGATAAGAAGGATAATTGCATCATCATCTGTTCCATCGAGAACATCGACCCGATGGGCGTCCATACCGGCGACTCGATCACCGTCGCTCCGGCCCTGACGCTGACCGACAAGGAATACCAGATCATGCGCGACGCCTCGCTGGCCGTTCTGCGCGAGATCGGTGTGGAAACCGGCGGCTCCAACGTCCAGTTCGGCATCAATCCTGCCGATGGCCGCATGGTCGTCATCGAAATGAACCCGCGCGTCTCGCGCTCCTCGGCTCTGGCCTCGAAGGCCACCGGCTTCCCCATCGCCAAGGTCGCCGCCAAGCTCGCAGTCGGCTACACGCTCGACGAGCTCGAGAACGATATCACCGGCGGCGCCACCCCGGCCAGCTTCGAGCCGACCATCGACTATGTCGTCACCAAAATCCCGCGTTTCGCCTTTGAAAAATTCCCGGGCGCCGACAATCGCCTGACCACTTCGATGAAGTCGGTCGGCGAAGCCATGGCTATCGGCCGCACCTTCCAGGAGTCCCTCCAGAAGGCCCTGCGCAGCCTCGAAACCGGCCTCACCGGTCTCAACGAAGTGGGCATTCCCGGTCTCGGTGAAGGTGAAGACAAGAACGCCATCAAGGCCGCCCTCGGCACCCCGACGCCCCAGCGCCTGCTGCATGTGGCCGAAGCCATGCGCCTTGGCATGAGCCTCGAAGACATTTTCGAGGCCTGCAAGATCGATCCGTGGTTCCTCGAACAGATGCAGGGCATCGTCGACATGGAGGCCAAGGTCAAGGAACACGGCCTGCCCCAGGACGCGGCCAATCTGCGGCTGTTGAAATCCATGGGCTTCTCCGACGCCCGCCTTGCCCAGCTTGCGGGCCTCAAACCCTCCGACGTGCGCAAGCTCCGTCACTCCCTCGAAGTACGCCCGGCTTACAAGCGCATCGACACGTCAGCGGCCGAGTTCGCCTCGCCCACCGCCTATATGTATTCGACCTATGAAGCCCCCTTCGCTGGCAAGGTCGATGACGAGGCCCGCCCCTCCGACCGCAAGAAAGTCGTCATTCTCGGCGGTGGCCCCAACCGTATCGGTCAGGGCATCGAATTCGACTATTGCTGCTGCCACGCCGCCTTCGCGCTGGCCGATGCCGGCTACGAGACCATCATGGTCAATTGTAACCCCGAAACCGTCTCGACCGACTACGACACCTCCGACCGCCTCTATTTCGAGCCGCTGACCGAGGAAGACGTCATCGAAATCCTGCTGACCGAAAAGCAGAACGGTACCCTCCATGGCGTCATCGTTCAGTTCGGCGGCCAGACCCCGCTCAACCTGGCCGAAGCCGTGCAGAAGGCCGGCGTGCCTATCCTCGGCACCCAGCCCGACGCCATCGATCTGGCCGAAGACCGTGACCTGTTCATGAAGCTGCTCAACCGTCTGGAACTGACCCAGCCCAAGAACGGCATTGCCTACAGCCTCGAACAGTCCCGCCTCGTTGCCGAGCGTCTGGGCTATCCTCTGGTCATCCGTCCGTCTTACGTGCTTGGCGGCCGCGCCATGGCCATCGTCCATTCGGCCAAGGAATTCGAAAGCTACGTTCAGGACACCCTGACCGGTCTCGTGCCGCCCGATATTCTCTTGCGCTACCCCAATGACAAGACCGGCCAGATCAATTCGGTTCTCTCCGATAATCCGCTCCTCTTCGACGCCTATCTCTCCGGCGCCATCGAAATCGACGTCGATGCGCTGTGCGACGGCGAGGACGTCTTCGTCGCCGGCATCATGGAGCATATCGAAGAAGCCGGCATTCACTCCGGCGACTCCGCCTGCTCCCTGCCGCCGCGCAGCCTCTCCGCCGAAGTCATTGCCGAACTCAAGCGCCAGACGCGCGAACTCGCCTTCGCCCTCAAGGTCGGCGGCCTGATGAACGTGCAGTTCGCCTATAAGAACGACACGATCTACCTCATCGAAGTGAATCCGCGCGCATCGCGCACAGTGCCTTTCGTTGCCAAGGTCATCGGCGCGCCCATCGCCAAGATCGCCAGCCGCGTCATGGCCGGCGAGAAGCTGTCGAGCTTCGGCCTCACCGAAAAGGCGCTCAAGCATATCGCCGTCAAGGAAGCCGTCTTCCCCTTCAACCGTTTCCCCGGCGTCGATACGGTTCTCGGCCCCGAAATGAAGTCGACCGGCGAAGTCATTGGCCTCGACACCGATTTCGCCATGGCCTTCGCCAAGTCGCAGATGGGTGCTGGCCAGAAGGTGCCGACCTCAGGCAAGGCCTTCATTTCAGTGCGCGACGACGACAAGCAATATATCGTCGACATGGCTCGCCACCTGGTCGAAGCTGGTTTCGAAATCCTCGCCACCGGCGGCACGGCGCGCTACCTCAGCGACAACAATGTGCCCGCTACCAAGATCAACAAGGTGCTCGAAGGCCGTCCGCACATCGTGGATTCGATGAAGAACGGCGGCGTGCAACTCGTGATCAACACCACCGATGGCCTCAAATCCATCAGCGACAGCCGCGACATTCGCCGCACCGCTCTGCTGGCGAAAATCCCCTACTACACCACCATCGATGGCGCCCTTGCAGCCGTGGAAGGCATTGTAGCCCTGCGCAACGGCTCCCTCCAGGTCCGCGCCCTGCAGGACTATTTCGCCGCCTGATAACCGGCAAAAGCCTCGCACAAGAGCCGCGGCAAATCCTTGCCGCGGCTCTTGTTTTTGCTCATGCTGCATTCAGCTTGGCTGGTTTATCTGGCTCATATCGACATGAATTGGGGACATCTATGATCCGCTTTGCCACCGCCGCCGCAATCCTCCTCGCGGGCACTGCGCTCGCCACCGCGCAAACGCTGGATGAAGACATTGCCGCTTTCATCAATGCGCCGGGTTTCGACGCCATCGACACCATGCCCCTCGAACTCGAACTGGCCGAACAGTTTCTCGATACCGCAGCGATCGCGCCCGGAAGCGCCGTCGGCCCCATCGAAAAAGCCATGATGATTGCCGACAAGGCCATCGCCTCCACCCGCACACGCACCACAATTTCCTACGGCGAAATCATTGCCGAAGAAGACGGCGCGCCCATGCCGGTCAGCTTTATCGAGGTCCGCCACTACAATCTCGGCCCCGCCATCCGCCTCGAAACTGCCGAAGCCTATGGCGAAGAGAATACAGCGGACCTTGAAGAATTTGGCCTTGGCGACCACATGGCCTGGCGTTTCGTGTTCCACCCCGTCATGGGCAGCACGGCCGGCCTGATCAGCGCCAGCCATCAGGTGATTTCCGAAAAGCAGGCCAGCAAGGACGATTGCGCGGGCCGTCCCTGCCTTGCGCTGGGCATGGATTTCGACGTGGATCGCTCCTGGGACGAAATTGAGGTAAACCTGCCCGAATGGCCCACCCTCTATCCGACCGTGGCTGAAGACATTGCAACGCCCGCCCATGCCATTGCCCAGCTCGCGGCACTCGGCTGGTCGGCCAATGCCGAATCCGGCGACTACCAATGGACCGGCGGCGAACGCCCCGAAGCGGCAAACGGTTTCGAGCCCTATCGCTTCATCGACATCGACCGCAATCTCGGCCAGGAATGGTCGATCGATACGGTCTGGACCGACACCATGCTCAATGACGACGCGATCTATTCGATAGCCTTCCGGCGTCTCGACATTGTCGGCCAGCTGCACTGGTACGAAAGCGTCGAACCGCGCCACTGACGTAAGTCTGCGCGCCCTCAGGCCGCGCGATTGTCGTCGGTGGCCAGGTCATTTGCGGCGGTCAGTTCCAGCGCCGGCTTGCGCGCCAGGATGAGCATGCCGTTTATCGGCGCGCCGCGGTCGAAACGCAGAATGCCCGTCTCGAAACGCACGATTTCCAGGCCCGCCACCACCAACGCGTCCCGTGTCGCCTGCATGCCATGCGCATAGCGCAGGCTCGGCCGCAGAAAAATCTCTTCTTCCCCGTCATGGGCCTCCAACGAAAAGGCTACCAATCCGCCCGGCTTGAGGGCCGGCACCAGCGCCGCCAGCACCGGCTGCAAGGCCCCGCAATAGATCAGCACATCGGCTGCCGTCATCAGGTCCGCATCGGCCCTGCGCGCATTGAGCGCGGCTACCAGTTCGGCCTTTTGCAATCGGTCATAAATGCCCTTGCGCGCTGTTTCCGCAATCATGGCCGCCGAAATATCGATGCCTTCGAGAAACTCGACCTTTTCGCGCAGCCGCGCACCCATCAGACCCGTGCCACACCCCAGATCCAGCGCCCGTTCGAAGCGGGCGACGCCCAGCCGGGCCATTTCCTCGGCCACCATCTGATCGAGCATGTCGGGTACCCGGTAGCCAAGCCGGTTGACCAGCGCATCCTCGAATTTGGGGGCATATTGGTCGAACAGAGCCTCGACATAGCCCACCGCGGTCCCCTGCCCGGCAGGCGCCGCATCATGAGCGGCCAGTTTCAGCTGCGCCCCGAACACGCCCTGATCGTCGAGCGCCTCCAGCCGTCGCCAGGCCGAAATCGCCGCCGCCAGATTGCCGCCGCTGTCATGATAGCTGCCCAGCAAGTCCCAGCCTGCGGCCCATTCGGGCGCAAGCTCCAGCGCCTGCTCCATCAGGTCCGCCGCAGCCGCATGCTCGCCGGCTTCAGCCAGCATACGGGCATAATCGGCCCGCCGGTCCGCGATAACGTCACCAGAAGAAAAGAACGCCTTGGCCAAGACGAAATGTTCCGAAAAACCGGCCCATCCGGCGCGGCGGGCGGGATTTGCAGCATTTCGCTGCCAAAACGCAAGCGAAATACGTTGATTGCTGCCATGCGGCCATTTGCACGCTTTCCTTGCCGCGCGCATCGGCTAGTATTGCTTGTGCAAGCGGGCAGTCTCTGTCCACCTGCGCCACCGGACGCGGTCAACCGACCTCCCCGCTCCGGCCAATAAAGTCTCGGATCGAACAGATCTGCGACACTCTTGATTTCATTCTCTTTTTGCCTTGGCCGAGCATCGCTCTGCCGGGTTTTTCTTGTGAATAATGCCATATTGAAGCCTTTTGTTTTTCAGGCTAGGCTCCCCAGATCGAATATTGCGGCCGACTGAAATCATGACGCGAATGCCATTCGCCACTGCTCACGTCATCTTCCGATATTTCGATGAATTGAAGATTCTGGCCAGGTGCATGGTCAGGGTCGTCACCAGCAGCGACTGCACGAGGGAACGCGCATATGGCAACGGGCACCGTTAAGTGGTTCAACGGTCAAAAAGGCTATGGCTTCATTCAGCCGGACGAAGGTGGGGCGGACGTTTTTGTTCACATCTCCGCTGTTCAGCGTTCGGGCCTGAACGGCCTGGATGAAGGCCAGAAGGTCACTTACGAAATCGTCAAGGACAAGCGGACCGGCAAGTCTGCGGCGGACAATCTGACCGCCGCCTGATTAAGCGGATCTGAACCTGGAAGGGGCGTGCCGCGGACAGGGGGCACGCCCTTTCTGTTGCTTCGCTCGCCCCAGTGCGGCGGCTTATGTGGACAGCCTCAAGGCGTCGGCTTCGCCGTCTTGACCCCGCGCCTTCTGACGGGCAAGTTTGCACCATCTTCCTGAAACCTGTCGTGAAGCAGTGGCCGAACGAAGTTTGGCAGGGAAAAGCCATGCCGGCCTTGCGGTCGGCGCGGGTGAACAACATTTTTACATCGTGTCGCAACCGGAAAAGCCGGTCGCGCGCCACACACTATTTGCCGAGCCGATTGGAGGCAGCACGAAAATGGACAAGGTTCCGATGACGGTTCAGGGCCACAAGGCCCTTAGCGCGGAATTTGAGCATCGCACCCAGAGCGAGCGCCGCCGCATCATCGACGCCATCGCCGAAGCACGTGCACACGGTGACCTGTCCGAAAACGCTGAATATTCTGCCGCCAAGGAACAGCAGAGCCTCAATGAAGGCCGCATCAAGGAACTTGAGACCCTGCTGGCGCTGGCCGACATCATCGATGTCACCAAGCTGAGTGGCGACAAGGTCAAGTTCGGCGCCACCGTCACCTTCGTCGATGAAGATACCGAGGAAGAAAAGATCTATCAGATCGTGGGCGATCCCGAGGCCGACGCATCGGCGGGCCGGATTTCGATTTCCTCGCCTATCGCCCGCGCCATGATCGGCAAGGAAGAAGGCGACAGTTTCGAAGTGGCCGCCCCCGGCGGCGCCCGCAGCTACGAAATCGTCAAGATACGCTTCATCTGATCCCTACCAGACCGGCGCGCCCTTACAACACGGCGCGCCGACGATTCGTTATGAACTGCGCGCAGAGAGCGATCCGCGTGCTCTGCGCCGCCCAAAATTTGGGCATTTGCCATCCATCTGATGCTTTTTCTGTACACTCCTGCGGGCAACGGCTCCGCAGATGCGACTTTGCCTTGAAACAACACCACTTCGCCCCTTAACTAACGGGCGAGGGAGTAACCCCGTTCTATCGGAGAAGCGTCGCGATGCACGCGAAAGTCATCATCATTGGTTCGGGCCCAGCCGGCTATACGGCTGCCATCTATGCCGCGCGCGCCATGCTGGAACCTGTGATGATTCAAGGCCTGCAACCGGGCGGCCAGCTCACCATCACCACCGATGTCGAGAATTATCCCGGCTTTGCCGATGTCATCCAAGGCCCCTGGCTGATGGAGCAGATGCAGAAGCAGGCCGAGCATGTCGGCACGAAAATCGTCAATGACATCATCACTTCGGTCGATTTCGACCGACGCCCATTCGTCCTGCATGGTGATAGCGGCACCACATACACTGCCGATGCGCTGATTGTGGCCACCGGCGCCCAGGCCAAATGGCTGGGCCTGCCGTCTGAGCAGAAGTTCCAGGGCTTCGGCGTTTCCGCCTGCGCTACCTGCGATGGCTTTTTCTATCGCGGCAAGGAAGTCCTCGTCGTCGGTGGCGGCAATACGGCAGTCGAGGAAGCCCTCTTCCTCACCAATTTCGCCGAAAAGGTCATTGTCGTGCATCGCCGCGACGAGTTCCGTGCCGAACGCATCCTGCAGCAGCGCCTGTTCAAGCACCCCAAGATCGAAGTGCGCTGGAATACTGAAGTGGTCGAGGTCGGTGGTTCGCCCACCCCGCCGTCGGTCAATTCAGTCACCCTGCGCAATCGCGTCACCGGCGAGACCTACGAGCAGCCCATTGACGGCGTGTTCGTCGCCATCGGTCATGCCCCGGCCACCTCGATCTTTGCCGGCAAGCTCGACATGAAGCCAGGCGGCTATCTCCAGGTGAAGCCCGGCACGACAGAAACCAATATCCCCGGCGTTTTTGCCGCCGGCGACGTCACCGACGACATCTATCGTCAGGCCGTCACCGCCGCCGGCATGGGCTGCATGGCCGCGCTCGATGCGGAGCGGTTCCTGGCCGAGCACGAATTGGCGGAGGCGGCCGAATAATTATGCTGGCCATGGCCGATCTTCACGCCACTGTCACAATTTCTGCGCGACCCTCGCCTATGGCGACGGTTGCGGCCCGACCCGGCTGATCAACGAAAAGAAAGCGTCACGACAAATGCTCGACTGGGACAAGCTGAGGATCTTCCACACCGCCGCAGAGTCGGGCTCTTTCACCCACGCCGCCGAAAAGCTCGGCATGAGCCAGTCTGCCGTCAGCCGCCAGATTTCCGCGCTCGAGGACGATCTGGGGCTCAAGCTCTTCATCCGCCATGCGCGCGGCCTCGTCCTCACCGAAGTGGGCGAACAGCTCTTCCGCACCGCCCATCGTATGCATTGGGAGCTCCAGCAGGTCGAAACCCAGATGTCCGAAAGCCAGGACGTCCCCACCGGCCCGCTCATCGTCACCACCACCGTCGGTATCGGCTCCACCTGGCTTAGCTCGCGGCTCGATGAATTCCTGAAACTCTATCCGCTGATCCAGCTCGAAATCCGCCTCAACGACGCCGAGCTCGACTTGGCCATGCGCGAGGCCGACGTGGCCATTCGTCTGCACCGGCCCAACCAGTCCGAGATGATCCAGCGCAAGCTGTTCACCGTCCACAACCACTTCTATGCCAGCAATGAATATGTCGACGAGCATGGCATGCCCGCTTCCGCCGAGCAGCTCGACGACCACCGGATCATCAGCTTCGGCGAGCCCGTGCCCTCTTATCTGGGCGACATCAACTATCTCGAACGCATGGGGCGCTCCGATTCCAGCCCCCGCCGCGCCGCCCTGCGCGTCAACGCCATTTACGGCATGATGCAGGCCTGCCGCGCCGGCATCGGCATTGCCATGCTGCCCGATTATGTGACCGAAAAAGAAGACGGCCTCGTTCAGATCCTGCCCGAGATCGAGCTGCCCGCCTACGAGGCCTATTTCGTTTATCCGCCCGCTCTCAAGAATTCCAAGCGCGTCGGCGTCTTCCGCGACTTCCTGGTCTCCAAAGCGCGGGAATGGAGCTTCTGATCAGCGGAGGAGGCAACCAAAGGCAAGGGCCGGGTGAATAGGCCTTTCTGCAACCGGATACGCCACCGAAAATCCCATGCCTCGCATCACCACAATTGCTCTCGATGCCGATGACACGCTCTGGCAGAACGAACAGTTCTTCCGCCTGACCGAGCAGCGTTTTGCCGATCTCCTGCGCGACTATACCGATGCGCCCGACCTCACCGAACGCCTGATCGCCGCCGTCACCCGCAATCTGTCCTTCTACGGTTTCGGCATGAAGGGCTTTGCACTCTCCATGGTGGAGACGGCCCTCGAAGTCACAGACCATCGCGTTCCCGGCCCTGTCATCGCCGAAATTCTCGCCGCCGGGCGTGAGCTGCTGACCTATCCGATTGAAACCCTGCCCTATGTCGACCAGGCTCTGGATCAGTTGCAGGACCGCTATCGGCTGATCCTCGTCACCAAGGGCGATGTCTTCGATCAGGAGCGCAAACTCGCCGCTTCCGGCCTCGCCGAGTATTTCGCCGCCGTCGAAATCGTCGCCGACAAGAATGAGGCCACTTATCGTCGCATTTTCGAGCGGCACACAGAAGGCCCCGCCCACACCGTCATGGTCGGCAATTCCCTGCGCTCCGATATTGTGCCCGCTCTCGGCGCCGGTGCCTTCGCCGTGTACGTGCCGCATGACCTAACCTGGTCCTATGAGCATGCCCAAGAGCCGGAGGCCCAGCCGCGTTATGCGCGTATCGAGCATCTGGGCCAGCTTGCCGATGCTCTCGCCAGTTTCGAGGCGCTGGATTAATCTTCCCGCGCTCGATCCGGAGATTTCAATGCGCCGCCTTTTGTCGCTTCTCGTCGCCCCGCTTCTTGTCGCTCCCGTAGCCGCGCAAGCGGCCTCCCTCTCGCCGGAACAGATCGGCGAAATGTTCTGCATGGCCCATCTCGGCAATGACATGGATGCGATAAACGGCCTGCTGAGTCCCGTCCTCGCCAGTGCCATTGCCTATGCTGAGGCCCGCAATGACGCCATTCAGCGCGCCGTCCCCGACGAAAAGCCACCATTAGGCGACGGCATTCCCTGGCAGGCCGTTGCCGACTATGCGGACCTCTGCACGATCAGCGCCGTGCAATCCTCCGCCACTGCCACAGGCATGCAAATTCAATATGGCTTTGCCGAATACCCGAATGAGGGATTCACAGACACTCTGGTGCTCGTTTCCCTCCCAGGCCCATTCGGCGGTCCCGACATCCTGCGCATAGACGATATCGCCTACGGAACGGGCGGCACCTTGCAGGAAGTGCTCGTAAGCGCCTTCGACTATTGATCCTGCCGCCACGCAAGCCAGCCGTAGAGCCCGTCTGGATCATGCTCAGAATTTTGACCATTCGGACAAAAATTCCACTCTGAACCACTTCCGAAAACGTTCACGGGACTGTGTCCAGATGACGCCGCCAAAACTCAGCCATTGAAATTATTAGATAATCCCGCCTAACATGCAAAAAACGCATGGCTGACATGATCAAGCCCGGGTTGGCGGATACATCACCCGGTCCTATATGCGCCACATCACAGCGGGCGCTTTCTCCTCCTCCCTTGCGCCGCTGCGTTCCCTCCTGGCGGGTTCGCCCGCCACCTATTGGCCCTGCTCTCCCCTCGAGCGGGGCCTTTTTTTGCCCGCCGCACGCCTGCGTCGCGCAAGAAACAGCTAACCACCCCTGCAAAAACGCATAGCTGGCATGACCCCAAGGTAATTGCCTACTAAGTCAGTAGAGTTCATATTGTCCTCGTTGCTGAGGCGCGCTCCGATTTCCTCCTCCCTTCGGACCCCGTATCGCAACACCGAACTGCGGATCATCTCCTCCTCCCTTGATCCAAGGTTCACTGGCAGAGCGCATATCCTCCTCCCTTGCTCTCTGCCCCACTTTCGATTTGGCTTCGGCCCTATCATCAGGCTCCAACTTCGGTTGGAGCCTCTTTTTTTGCCCTGCGCGCCAACCTGTCACCAACCTGTCGGATTGCCTATTTTGTGGTCAGATTGTCGCTGTGCCTATTGCATGGCTGTCATGACCAGCCATGCATTGCTGACCAAACGGTCAGAACCTATATTCACCTTGTCGCTGCAAGGCCGCTCCGTTTCCTCCTCCCTCGGACCCGCCCTGCCGACACCCGAACCGAAGCCGAATCCTCCTCCCTCGGCCTAGGTTCACCGGTCTGGCACAAATCCTCCTCCCTTGTGCCCGGGCCATCACTTGCGATTTGGCTTCGGCCCTATCATCAGGCTCCAACTTCGGTTGGAGCCTCTTTTTTTTGCCGTTCTTGGCCGGGTTTCGCGCCCCGCGATTCTGCATGGCAGCACTTCCGATTGAGCGTTTGTGATCGACGCGCCGGCGAAGGATATTGCCTGCAACGGCGGCGCTCGTGGTGACCCGCCCCTCCAAGGTCAATGGCCCCGGCCAACGGCCTCCGGCCCCGCCCCTCCCCTCGGGCGGGGCTTTTTTTCGCAATTGTCGGCTCGGCGCCGGATACCGGCATCTCCTGCCCGGCACAATTTGCCGCCGGCTGTCAGTTACGCCCGACACGCCCTTGAAAATAAACCACGAATTCGGGCATGCCGCTTGCATTTGCTCTCCCATAACCGGGAGCCGCATCATGGTAGCCGTTTCGTCCGCATCGCCCTATTCAGCCTATCAGGCCTATGGCTCCGCCTATGCGACGACGAGCGCCGCCAAATCCACAACTGCGGCCAAAACCGATACCGGCGTGGAAACCGAAAGCGCCGCAACAGCTGTGACTCTTTCGGAAGCGGCGCGCGCCGCGCTGGCCGAACGCGATTTTGCCGCCGTGATCGTCGATGCCCGCAACAAGCTCAAGACCCTCTTGGAAGATGCGGGCCGCACATCCGCCCTTCAGGGCGATCAACTGGCGCTCGATCTTTCAAGTCTGGACCAGCGCGAACTCTTCGCCATGTCCAGCGACGACAGCTTCACGCCCGACGAGCAGAAGGCGGCGGGCCTCGAAATGCAGCGTCGCTTCGAAGCCGCTCTTGCCGGTCCTGCCGCGATCGCCCGTGTCACCGGCAGCTATACCGGCCTCTATAAGGCCGCAGCCACCTATCTCGACAGCCTGAGCCCCGAAGAGCGCGCAACTGCCGACTGGAAGGCAGGCCGCGAGGCCGTCACCGAAGGCCTGAAACAGTTGCAGACCAAGCCCGGCAATCTCCCCGACGCCGGCTCCAGCGACCCCGTTGCGCTCTATCTGGCGCTGGAAGACGCCGGAGAAACCGTGCCCACGTCCATGACCTATCTGGCATCGAATGCCCGCACCACGCTTGACAGGCTCTATGCCGAGGCCAAGGCGAATGGAAAGGTGCCCAGCTTCAACAAGCAGACCACAATCGGCCAATATATCGACGTTTCCGGTTTCTCCAGTCGCGCCCTCTCTGCCATGGTGCTCGACAAGCAGGGACGCTTTACCTCCGAAGAGGTCAATGCAGCCCGCTCGGTGCTACAGGCCAAGAGCGGCGCCACCCTGCTCTCCGGCTTCCAGAGCGCCAGCAAATCAGGCGAACCCACTGCCTTCAGCCAGAACATCATTTCCGCCTTCTCCTCGCTCAGCGCCGAGGAACGCCAGGCCGTCGGCTGGTCCGACAAGCTCTACGAAGCCGCCATGCAATCCTATGTCACCACATCCAAACTGATGAGCATGTTCAACCAGACCACGTCCGGCTCCAGTTCGGCCGCCACCTCTGGCACGGGCAGCATGAACCTCGCCACCCTGCTGGGCAGCCGCTAGGCGAGATCGATCCCGCCGAGCCGCTTGACGGGCATGAAGCGCACAACCTCGATGCGCAGGACCGAGGCGCGTCGTACGTCCGGCCAGACGGTCCTCACGCGGCGCAGGCCATCCTCCACGTCTCCAGACATCTGCACGGTCACATGGGGTGTCCACTGCCCGGGCCGATAGTGGGGGCGAATAGCATTGGCAGGGAGACGCGCCATCAGAAAGGCATGCAAGTCTCCGACCGGACCAGTGTCAGTACAGGCCAACCAGCATATTTTCGTATCAGGAAAGTGCCGAACTGGTCCCTGGCCGATCTCAAAGGTCGAGAAATCGCGCAAGTCGGCAACAGCCTTATTCAATCGACCCTCAAGCTCCTGATCATCGCTGACGAGCAGTGAGAGATGCGGAGCATAGTCCAGATCCTGCATGAACCGACAGACACCGACTTCTGCAAGCATTTGCCAGACACGTCGGACCGCCCGGTCGGCCTCCTCGTCAAACAGGAGCGAGACCGCCAGCGCCACTACTTTATCCCAGCGCAGAACGCCTGTATCCGCCGCACCGCTTCTTCGAGTTCCGCATTGCTGGCCGCATAGCTCAGCCGGAAATGCCCCGGCAGGCCAAAGGCCGTGCCATGCACCAAAGCGACCCCGGTTTCCTCCAGCAGCGCCATGACGAAATCCTCGTCGGTCTTGAGCGCCGTGCCGCCCGCGCTGGTCTTGCCCAGCAGCCGCTGGCAGGACGGGAACACGTAGAACGCGCCTTCCGGTGTCAGGCAATCCAGCCCCGTATTGGCATTGAGCCCTGCCACCACCATGTCGCGCCGCTTCTGAAACACATCGCGCCACTCGGCCAGAAAATCCTGCGGTCCGTTCAGCGCCTCGACCGCCGCCCATTGCGAAATCGAGCTGGCATTGGTGGTCGATTGCCCCTGCAACTTGGTCATCGCCGCCAGCAGCGGCTTGGGGCCGGTGCAATAGCCGATGCGCCAGCCGGTCATGGCATGCGACTTGGAAACCCCATTCATCGTGAGCGTGCGCGCCTGCAATGCCGGCTCTACCTGCGCAATCGTCGCAAATGTCCTGCCGTCATAGACCAGCACTTCATAAATATCATCGGTGAGGATGTAGACATGCGGATGGCGCATCAACACCTCCGCCAACCCCTTCAATTCCTCCGCCGAATAAGCCGCCCCGGTCGGGTTGGACGGCGTATTGAGGATAAGCCACTTGGTCCTGGGCGTGATCGCCGCTTCCAGAACCTCCGGCTTGAGCTTGAATCCCGTCGAGGCATCGGCCACCGCAAACACCGGCTCGGCGCCGCATAGCCGCACGATTTCCGGATAGCTCACCCAATAGGGCACCGGCACCACCACCTCGTCGCCCGGATTAAGCGTCGCCATCAGCGCATTGAAGATGATCTGCTTGCCGCCCGATCCGACGAAACAGTCGGCAGGCGTCACATCGAGCCCGTTATCGCGGCGAAATTTGGCGGCCACCGCCGCCTTGAGTTCGGCAATGCCATCCACATTGGTATAGCGCGTCTGGCCCTCGTCCATCGCCCGCTTGGCCGCGTCGCGCACATTTTCCGGTGTGTTGAAGTCCGGCTCCCCTGCCGAAAGCGCGATGATGTCACGCCCCTCCTGCGCCATCACGCGCGCCTTCTGGCTGATCGCCACGGTCGCTGACGGGGCCACGCGCCCCAATGCTTCGGAGAGAAAACCCATAACCTGCCTCCCGGATTGGTCGGCACGGGTTTAGTGCAAGCTCGCCCACGGCGAAAGGCCGAAAACGCGCGGCACCTGCTCCGCGATGGCTGCCACACTTCCGCCCTCAAATGACCCCGACCACTTCATAGTCACACCGCAAAGGTCTGTCTTTATGACATCATCGAAACGAGGATATCGACGTCGATCCCATGCACAAATCTACGTCCTCCAGAAGCCGGAAGCTCGGACTGATCGCCCTGACAGGCTCGCTCGTGCTCATCGGTGGCGCCGCCGCTGCCCTCGCGGCCGGTGTCACCCCCGCACAGGCTGCCAATCTGGTCACCCAGCCGGATACCCAGGTCGCGGTCTTCATGGTCCCGCTAACCCTCCTGCTTATGGTCCTGCTTTTCGAGGCTGTCCGCTTCGTGCGGCGCGGCGCTCTGCCGGAGGCTATGTCTCCGGTGCGCCCTCTTCGGCCCCCGCTGTCTCCGCGTAAACGCGGACAGTGAACACACTCCCCCTGACCATCTGGCCGGCCCTTGGGCCGGCCTTTTTTGTCGATCTTTCGCTTGCGGCTCCGGCGAGGCGGGTTCACACTCCCTTACGCAGCAAGGAGGACAAACTATGTTCGTCGAGACCATCCTGCAGACCAAGGGCATAGCGGTTTATACCCTGCCCGAAACCGGCACGCTTGCCGACGCCGTTGCCCTGCTCAATGCCCACAATATCGGCGCGGTCGTGATAACCGACGCGGGTGGCGCCATTGTCGGCATCCTCTCCGAGCGAGACATCGTGCGCCAGCTCGGCAAAAATCCATCCGGCGCTCTCGCCACGACTATCGGCACCTGCATGACACGCGGCGTCGTCACCTGCGAGCGCACCACCACCATTGATGAAGTGATGGAGCGCATGACCCGCCGCCGCATTCGCCATATGCCCGTGGCCGAAGCCGGCGCACTCATCGGCATCATTTCCATCGGCGACGTGGTCAAGCACAAGATCGAGGCTGTCGAGCACGAGGCCGAAGCCCTGCGCGAATATATCGCCAGTTGACGGCCTCACCCGGCGCAAAACCGCAGGCGTCGTCCGGTCGCGGGCGACTGCGACGTCTGTTTTTGTGGGGCGGCATTGTCTTGCTGCTTGCGCTCGGCCTCCTCTATCTGGCCTTCCGGCTCAGTCCCTGGCCCACCGTCTTCATCATCCAGCAGCTGTTCAGCCAAGGTGACCAGCAGGCACAGGCCCTGCTAGAGCGCCATATTCCAGCCGGCATCGTCACCCGCACCGACCTAACCTACGGACCCGGCCCCGACGACCGCTTCGATATCAGTCTGCCGCCCAATGCTTCCACGCCTCTGCCGGCCGTGGTCTGGGTCCATGGCGGCGCCTGGATCGCCGGACATAAGGAAGGGGTCAGCAATTATCTCAAGGTCCTGGCCGGCGAGGGCTTTGCCACCATTGCCGTCGAATACTCGACCGGCATGGGCACCACCTACCCAACCCCGGTCCACCAGATCAACGACGCCCTCCGTCACATCGTCGCCACTGCCGGCGAACTGGGCATCGACCCCGACCGCATCCTGCTTGCGGGCGATTCCGCCGGCGCGCAACTGGCCGCTCAGGTGGCGCTGATCATCACCGATCCCGCCTATGCCACCGCCATGGGCATGACGCCCGGCCTTTCGCCCGATCAGTTGCGCGGCGCCATCCTGGCCTCCGGCGCCTATGATCTCAAATCCATCGACTTCGAAGGCGACTGGGCCTGGTTCCTCAACACCGTTCTCTGGGCCTATACCGGCGCCAAGGATTTCCTCGAAGACGGTCAGTTTGACCTCGCCTCTGTCCAGCAACATGTCGGCCCCGCCTTCCCGCCCGCCTTCATCACCAGCGGCAATGGCGACCCGCTCGCGCCCCAGGCCTACCGCTTGGCGAACACGCTCGAAGCCCTGGGCGTTGATGTCGAAACCCTGTTCTTCCCGGCGGACCACGCCCCGGCCCTTCCCCACGAATACCAGTTCAATCTGGATTTACCTGAGGGACAGCAGGCGTTTGACGCCATGGTCGGCTTTGCCCGCACACGCCTCGCACCCTGAGCGAGAGGAACATTACCAACCTCTCCAACTCTTCATCCCCTCGCAAGGTCGGGAATAGTTTCGCGCCGCTATGGTCCTGTTGTGCCGGTTACCCCGCACAATCCCATGCAAAGGATCAAATCAATGAAGACCATTTCCACCAAAGCCATCGTCGCGCTGATGACCGCGACCCTTGGCCTGGGCGCCCTCGCCCCGGCCTTCGCGCAGGATGCGCCTCTCGCCGCCTCGACAGAGGCCAGCACCAATGCGCCGGACCAGCAGGGCTTCCGTCCCGGCGGCAATGGCCCGCGTCAGGGCGGTGGCATGAACGACCTGCTCGGCTTTGAACGTGGCGCAGAAGCCATCGAGATCGCTCTGGTGCGTCTCGGCCATCGCCTCGACCTCACCACCGAGCAGACGGCTCTGTTTGATACGCTCAAGTCCACAGCACTCTCGGCCGCCGAGCAGTTTGCCACCGCAACCGAAGGCCTGCGCCCGGACCGCACTGCCGCAACCGAAACCGCCGAGCGTCCTGACCTGACGCAGCGTCTTGAAAACGGCATTGCCCTGCAAAAGGCCCGGCTGGCTGCGCTCGAAACCGTTCAGCCCGCGCTGACCGCCTTCTATGACAGCCTCACCGACGAGCAGAAGGCCGAGCTGACCCCGCTACAGGGCCAGCGTCCCGGCAATTTCGGCAAGCGCGATGGCGGCCCCGGCGAACGCCAGGGCGGTCCGGGTGCTCATCAGGGCCGCGAAAGCGGTCCGCGCCCGAGCGGCAATGGTCCCGCCGTCCCCAACGGCTAAGGGCTTCCGGTCCGCCCGTCTCCTTGGGGGCGGACCGTCCCTGCGGTGCTGTTGCCCCCCTCCAGCACCGCAAGAACCCCGGCTCTCAACAGCCGGGGTTTGCTTTTGCGCGCCGCTCCATTACCAATCGACCCATCTCCCTATGGACGCGACATGACCAATCTACCCCTAGACCCGGCTCGCATACGGGCTCTTTTCCCCGCCTTTGCCGAACCATCGCTTGCCGGGCAGGCCTTTTTCGAAAATGCCGGCGGTTCCTACACGGCCAGCCCCGTTCTCGACAGGCTCGACCACTATTATCGCGCCACAAAAGTGCAGCCCTATGGTGTCTATGCCGCCTCCGCCGAGGCCGGCGCAGCCATGGACCTGGCCTTCGAGCGCATGGCTCAGGCATTCAATGTCAGCGCCGATTGGATCCATTTCGGCCCCTCCAGCTCCGCCAATACCTATGTGCTTGCCCATGCCTTTTCAGGCTGGCTGAAGCCGGGCGATGCCATCGTTGTCACCAATCAGGATCACGAAGCCAATACCGGAAATTGGCGCCGCCTTGCCCGCCATGGCATCGAAATTCGCGAATGGGCTGTCGATCCCGTTTCAGGCCGTCTGTCGCTCGACGCCCTCGATGCCCTGCTCGATGAAAAGGTCCGTCTGGTCGCCGCGCCCCACTGCTCCAACATCGTCGGCGAAATCAATCCGGTCGCCGACATCGCCTCCCGCACGCATGCGGTCGGGGCCGTGCTCGTCATCGATGGCGTCAGCTATGCTCCCCACGGCATTCCCGACCTCGCTGCGCTCGGCGCCGACATCTATCTGTTCTCGGCCTATAAGGTTTATGGCCCCCATCAGGGCGTCATGGCCATTCGCCCGGACTTGGCGGCGCAATTGCCCAATCAGGGTCACTATTTCAACGACATCAAGCCGCGCTATCGCCTGACACCGGCCGGTCCCGATCACGCCCAGATCGCCGCCAGCGCCGGCATCCCCGACTATCTCGAACAGGTCGCGGCTATTGCCGGCGCCAATGTCGAAGGCGCCGACCCCTTCCGCCGCGCTCATACCGCCATGCGGGCTCAGGAGATGGCGTTGATCGCGCCCCTGCTCGATTATCTCGGTAATCGCAACGATGTGCGGCTCATCGGTCCCGCCGATCCCAAACTGCGCGCGCCCACCATTGCCCTTCATCACGCCGAACCCGGCATAGAGCTGGCCCGCCGGCTCACCCGCCACGGCATCATGGCCTCGGGCGGCAATTTTTACGCGGTCCGCCTGCTCGAAGCCCTTGGTATCGATCCACACAATCACGGCGTTCTGCGCCTCTCCTTTGTGCACTACACGACACCAGAGGAAATTCAGCAGCTCATCACCGCGCTCGACGCGGAACTCTAGATCTTTCTACGCCTCCCCCCTTGCGGGAGAGGCCGGGAGGGGGGTACGGCACGCTCCGTTCGTTTCGGAATGGTCCATGTCCCGCCCCCTCGCCACGCTTCTCCTCCTCATCTGCACCATGTTCTGGGGCTTTGCCTTCATCGCCCAGAAATCGGCGATGGATTCCATGGGGCCGCTCACCTTTGCCGGCGTGCGTTATCTCATAGGCGGCCTATTGGTGCTTCCGCTTGCCCTTGTCGAGCTGCGCCGCCGCGCCGTCACGCTCACCCACACCCATTGGCTGTTCATCCTCGCCATGAGCACGGTCTTCTTCCTCGGTTCGTGGCTGCAACAGGCAGGGCTCGCCACCACCACCGCCACCAATGGCGGCTTCCTCACCGGACTTTACGTCTTTTTCGTCCCACTATTGGGCTATGCGCTGTTCCGCACCCGCCCCCATCCGATCATCCTTGTCGGCGTGCCGCTGGCGCTGGTCGGCATCTATTTCCTCAATGGCGGCGGCCTCGACAGCTTCAATTCCGGCGACTACCTCATCGTCGGCAGCGCGCTGTTCTGGGCCATGCATGTCATCCTGCTCGGCCATGTCGCACGCCTGACCGGCCTGCCCATCTTCGTCTCCGCCATGAGTTTCCTGTTTGCCGGCGTGGTGGCCAGCGCCATCGCGCTGGGCAACGAAGCGCCCACAATTGACGCCATTTCCGCCGGGTGGCTCGAAATCGGCTATGCAGCTGTGTTTTCCACCGCCATCGCATTCACCCTGCAGGCCATCGGCCAGCAGCACGTGCCACCGGCCAATGCCGCTATTATCCTTTCGGCAGAAAGCCTTTTCGCGGCGCTGGGTGGCGCAATAGTGCTAGGCGAACGCCTGCCCATTGTGGGCTATGCTGGCGCCGCGCTGATTTTTGCCGCCATCGTCATGGTCGAGGCCGTGCCGCCCCTCTGGGCCCGCCGCCGCGCCCACGCACCGCGGATCAGCAATTAGGCGCTAGGGTTTCATCGGTTCCATCGCCCCCTCGCCCCTCTGGGGAGAGGGGTGGGGTGAGGGGTGTCACCTCGTCAGAACCTTACCGGCCGATCCGATACATCTGGTAGGACTTGCACAAGACGAAAGCCACGCATCCGCGAAGCGTGATCTGGTCATCGCTCACCTGGGTGATCGTGCCGTCTGCCGTCTGCCCGAACAGGTGCAATATGCCCCGCCATTCGCCCGCCCCTGCCGGCGTCGCGCGGTCGATGAGCAGCGTATTGAGATAGGGCAGGTTCGTCGGATTGTCCGCGCCATTCCCCAGCCAGACAAGCTCCGCGCAGAGCTGGGACCCGTCGCCACACATCCTGACGTCGTAGCGCGAATCCCCCATTTCGATTTCCCACAGGCCCACCGGAGAAGCCTGCGCCGCCACCGCGCTCAAAACCATGCCTGCCAGAAGGGCAGATCCCGCAATACGAAACCGTTTCAGCATCGTCCGCTCACTCGCCATATCGGAACATTTCATATTTCTTGCAGACGACCAGAAAGGCACAACCCTCCAGCGTCATCTGGTTGGCACTGCGCTGGGTGAGCGTTCCGGCCATTTTATACCCGAAGAGCTGCATATCGCCCTTCCATCTGTTGGAGCCTGAAGGCGCTAGCCGGTCGGCCATGGGCGCATTGAGATAGGGCAGATATTGCTGGTTGTAGTCGGTGTCGCTGAGCCAGACCAGCTTGCCGCAAAGCTGCGTACCGTCCCCGCAAAGCTCCAGTTGGAAGCGCGTATCGCGCGTTTCCAGCTCCCAAATACCCTCGGGAGAAGCCATTGCCGGCAAAGCCATTGCGACCACCGTGCCCAGGACAATCCCCGCACGACCGAAAAAACGCATGAGCAACTCCTCGATACAACCAGCCAATTCTCTCGCCGCCCGCCTGAACCCAGACTGAACGGTTCGCGTCACGCCCCTGTCACATGGCGCCGATAGCCTCAATCACATCCGGAACCCCCATTCCGGACCTGCCGCCTTGACCCTGCCCCCGGGTCCGCGGCCATGGAGACCCGGCCCGCCAACCCGGTCTCCCTAACCGATCCGTTCGGTTCTGGCCGCCTGCGGGCGGCCTCTTTTTTGTGGAGCGCCCGGTTTTGCTCTCGCCTCCGCCCGCCCTCTGGTACACAACAGCTCCGACTTTCGGGCGCGAGAATGGCCAAGCTCTATTTTTCCTATGCGGCGATGAATGCCGGCAAATCCACCCTGCTCCTGCAGGCGGCCTATAATTATCGCGAGCGCGGCATGCGGCCTCTGCTCTATACCTGTGCTGCCTATGCTGGCGGTGGGCCAGGCATCATAAGCTCTCGCCTGGGCATTTCCGAAGCTGCCGAACTCTACGCTGAGGGCGACGACCTCTTTCATCGTATCCGCGATCACACCGACGAAGCCAAGGTGGACTGCGTTTTCCTCGACGAGGTGCAATGCCTGACGCGCGAACAGGTTTGGCAATTGGCGCGTGTCGCTGACCGGCTCAATATCCCGGTCATGTGCTATGGTCTGCGCACCGATTTTCTTGGCCGCCCTTTCGAGGGCTCGGCGGAATTGCTGGCCATTGCCGACACATTGCGCGAAATTCGCACCATCTGCCATTGTGGGGCCAAGGCCACTATGGTGGTCAGGCGCAACGCCCATGGCCGCGTACAGACCGAAGGCAGCACCGTCGAGCCGGAAAAGGCCGACTATGTTTCGCTCTGCCGCCGACACTGGGAAGAAGCTTTTGGCCGCTGGCCGGTAAAGGGACCCTGATGCAATCCGATTCCGTCGGGCCCGAAGGCGCCCTCACCATCCGCACGCTGGCCATGCCCGCCGATACCAATCCGGCCGGCGACATCTTTGGCGGCTGGGTCATGAGCCAGATGGACATTGCTGGCGCCATCGCCGCCGTCGAACGGGTAAAGGGGCGCGTCGTCACCGTTGCGGTGGAAGCCATGACCTTCATTGCCCCGGTCAAGGTCGGCGACGTGCTCTGCGTTTACACGACCATCGAGCGCGTCGGCACCACATCGGTCACCGTCAGCCTCGAAGCCTGGGTGCGCCGCAACCGCCTCTCCGACCGTCAGAAGGTCACCGAAGGCCGCTTCGTCTATGTCGCCCTGGATGACGAGGGCAATAAGCGCAAAATAGCGCCCGCCTGAACCCGGCCTGACTATGCCGGCAAAATTCCGTTCAGATTACGTTCAGCTGGAAAGTTGTTTCTGTCGCTACGCCCAGGAACTATTTGCCTCACAGGCCCGTTCTTGATCACATAACTAAAGGTCACTTCGGCCGAATGCGTCGTTCCGAAACCTCGGGACCGGTTCAGAAGGACCACAGGGAGCACCACATGCACCGTAACCTACGCAAGAAACTGCTGAACCTGGCCACCGGCGTCGCTGTCGCCTGCGCTGCCGTTGTCATGTTCCTTCCCGCCGCCCAGGCTGCCCCCGGCAATATTACTGGCAATGTCAATGTCCGCTCTGGTCCGGGCACCAATTTCGGCATCGTCGATGTGGCCCGCAGTGGCGAAGCCGTCGACGTCCAGCGTTGCCAGGGCAGCTGGTGCTACGTCATTCGCTCCGGCGCTGACGGCTGGGTTTCTTCCAGCTTCCTCGCCGCTGGCGGCACGCCGGTCAATCCGAGCCAGCCGGGCATCAGCTTCGGCTTCACCATTGGCGCCGATGGCAAGCCTTCGTTCAATATCGGTGTCGGCCAGCAGCCTCAGCCCCAGCCGCAACCCCCGCGTCCGGGCCCGCGCCCGCCGGTTGTCGACCCCATTCCGGTCACCAGCCAGGTCTGCTTCTTTGATCGCGTCAACCGACAGGGTCCGAGCTTCTGCCTCGATCAGGGCCAGAGCGTGCGCGATCTCGCCAGCTGGACCGACCGGATTTCGTCCTTCGACAATCCCGATGGCCTGCAGGTCCAGGTCTGCTCGGAAACCAACTACCGCAACTGCCGGACCTATACGACCAGCGCCAATCGTCTGGGTGATTTCGACGACTACATCGCCTCGATCCGCGTTCGCTGATCTCCGGCCTGAAACGACTTGCGGTGCCGCCCCAAAAGGGCGGCACTTTGCTTTGCAATGCCACCGCCCACCAGTTAACGTCTGCCCGACCCATAGCCCGGATGACCGCCATGCGCCTGATCACTGCTCTCCTGCTTACCCTGGCCATGGCCTTCGCTTTTCCGGCATCGGGCTTTGCGGCATCGGAAGCGGGCAGCCATGGCTGGTCGCGCACCGAACTGTCGCTCCGCTCGGGGCCCGGCCCGACCTATGATGCGGCCGGTTCCATAGCGGCGGGTCTCCAGATCAAGATACTGCGCTGCCAGAAGCTCTGGTGCCTTGTCGACGCCGCAGGTTCGCGCGGCTGGACCAATGCCTACCATGTCGATTTCGGCCAGTCTGCCGATTGGCCCCTGACCGGTCCCGAACTGAACTATGCCATCGGCGGCACGGGCACGATCTGCTTTTACACCGGCACCAACTATTCCGGCCGCAGCCTCTGCGCCCGCTCCGGCGAGGTCTTCAACGATCTGGCCCTCTGGGGCCTCGACAATGCGTTCTCGTCAGTCAAGGTCGACGGCAGCATTTCGGCCGCCGCCTGCCGCGACCGCAAGTTCCAGTCCTATTGCGAACGCATCACCGGCAGCCAGCCCGCGCTCGATCCCTATCTGCGCCGCAACCTCTCCTCCATTCGCGTCTACTGATTTCGCGCCAAACCGCCCCGGCCGTTCATCGAAAACGGCCGGACAAGGGCAATTTCGCGCACCATCCTAAATGCGCCATTCAGTGCCGGTTCAGTCCGAAAGGCGCTTTATCTCCCTCAGAAACGGGGTGCTTTCGCATCTCCGCACCAACAATGAGGGAACCAAAATGTCTGTCAAACACATCACTCTGGGCGCGGCCATCGCCGCCGTCACCCTGCTCTCCACCGCCGCGTCCTGGGCCGCCCCCGGCGTCGCCACCGGCGCGGTCAATGTTCGCACCGGTCCGGGCACCGGCTATGCCAAGGTCGGCACGCTGGCCGCCGGCGAAGTTGTAGACGTCAAACAGTGTCAGGGCTCCTGGTGCTTTGTCGATCGCGCCTCGGGCACCGATGGCTGGGTGTCCAAGAACTATCTCGCCGCCCATTCGGGCAGCAGCAGCGCACCCAAGAAGGACATTCCGATCAATTTCGGTGTCACCGTCGGCCCCGGCGGCCCGTCCTTCTCCTTCGGCATCGGCGATGCACCACCCCCGCCTCCGCCGCCAGCCCCGCCCCCGGTCACGCCCAAAGTCTGTTTCTGGAAGAATGCCAACTTCTCCGGCGCGCAGTTCTGCGTAGGCACCGGCGTCAATGAACCCGTCGTTCCAGGCGGCTGGAACGACACCATCTCCTCCATCCGGGTCTATGGTGGCGCTCAGGTCACGGTCTGTGTCGACAACTGGTATTCGGGCGGCTGCGTGACCATCTCGTCCGACCACCCCTCGCTCGGCATCATCAACAACGCCATTTCGAGCTACCAGACCTTCTGATCGGCAGCACGACACATCAGCGGCAAGGGCCATTTCATCGCCACGATGGAATGGCCTTTCCCTATCCAAACTTTTACCGAATGTAACGGCGCCCTCGCCCCTCCGGGGAGAGGGCTGGGGTGAGGGGGGCTGCGTGCAGCAAAGCCCCGGGACCTCTACTCCGCCTTGCCCCGACCGGCGACCAGGCTTGTCAGCGCATCCAGCTCGCGCAACAGCGCACCATAGGGCGTGAGATCCTCACCCCTGCTACTCTCCAGGCTGGCAAAGATCAGCGCATCCGCATAGCAGGCCGCTTCCACCCCATCCATCTGCGCCCCATCGGTGACGATGCTATCGAGACAGTCATTGCAATACATC
>VFQU01000741.1_pt1 | contig 24434 bp, 23 predicted proteins | sample 3512311 | NCBI WGS metagenome assembly VFQU01 (sample SAMN10412377, study PRJNA504923) | tailings metagenome | isolation source: Relicate 3 Philex TSF3 active mining site | place: Philippines: Tuba, Benguet | collected 2017-08-29
CAATCCCGTCACGAAGCGGTACTTTGTGCCTGCTCATGCGCTCGTTACCTCCCCACCCTTAACTGGGCCGATGCCCCGCGGCGCACTGACATGTCAGCCCCTGAACTCATCAGTAGTCCGCTGGCCGCATCAGCGTGATGACGCGCCGTGTCATCGCTGGATTGGCCGGATCCTCGGACCCAAATGCCAGTTCGGTGTCGTAATAATCGACTTTCATCAGCACCTTGATGCCATCGACATCCATGCTTGCAAAGTCTCGCTCGGGCGAATCCGGGGCGAAGGTGCAATGGCGCAGAGCGGCCATCAACCGAGCCTGAACCATCATGCTTTGTGCCACGGTGTCGCCGCCGAATTCTGCAAGCAGCCCGGAGGTCATGACGATGCGGGCCGTTCGGTCACGGCCCTGGCGCGCGGCATCATTGAGCAGCGCGATGCGCTCGGTACGCTGCCGCGCGCAAGTGAGGTCGGATGTGTCATGCATTGGAGGTATCCTCCTGATCCAAGAGATGACGAGCGGACAACCGGACGGCCTCGCGGGACTCAGCCTGCAGGCTGAAAAGCGGAAAGCTGAACATTGATCGCGGTCCCGGCAGCGACGGTAATGGCAACCTGCCGGTCCTTGGGAATGACCCAGAGGATGCCGGCAAGCGTGTCGCGGATACGCGCCGCAATGGCCTCGTCCTCGCCGAGCAGCACCCGGGCCGCGAGCTCGCGCGCATCGCGCAAGAAGTGCTCGTGCTGGGTGTCCCAGGAGTCGGCCTCGCTGTCGTCGCTCGCGCAGAAACAGACGTTCTCGATCAGATCGACCAGCGTTTCAGGAGTCAGCGCCGGACCCGGAACATAGGCAATGCGGATCTGGTCGATGCCGCTGTACCAGCCATCCTCGCCGACGACGAAGGCGACATCTGCCGGGATCCGTTCCTCGCGCTGCGTTTCGCTGGCGCGGTGGAAGACGCAGAACCTCAGCTCGATCGTCTCGGCACGAACATGGTCATCTAGCGGGGGGAAGCTGCCGTTTTCGGCGATGACGTGATCGCGCTCTCCGGATGCAACATAGAAGCGCACGTTGCCGAGCTGATGCAGCGCGTCATACCAACCATAGCCAGCGTATGCGGGATGGTTCTCGACGAGGTGCGGGCGCAAGGGGTGGTCGCGCAGCGCGTGCTCCAGTCCCTGGGCAATATCGGGCTCAAGATCCGCGACAAGGATCGTGTCCCCACCTGCTGCGATTTCCTCATACTCGACATTGACGTTGTCGCTCTCCGCAATGGCAGCATGCCAGCGGGGCAGGCAGGGGTCGGCCTCCGGCAGGGCAACCCCAAGATCGCACGCTTCCTTCCAGTTCTCGAAGGAAAGCCGGTGCTGGCCTCTGTGCGCCAGCGCGGCATAGATCGTGCGCCTGCAGGCCGCCTGCAGCGCCGCAAACGCGGCATTCTCGACGAATTCCTTGCGCGCTGGGAGCACAAGGGCAAGGCCCGGGGTGGCCCCGATATCGAGCCGGGCATGGTATGTTTTGCCGCCAAGGCTCTCCGAGACGCTGGCAAGCTTGCGGGTGAGCACCATCCCATAGAAGTTCGCGGTGGGGTCCTGGTGGTATTCGCGCCCTTCGAACACGCCGATCTGGCTGCCGTTCCACTCGGCGATGTAGATTGCTTTGGCGAGAAAGTCCTCGCGTGGCATTTCCGTGCCATTGAAGAACACCGGCAGCGGGTAGAACTTCGCGACCTCGCGCAAAATCCGCTCGGTGGTCTGCTCGCTCACGCCGGGCATCAGGAAGCTGATTGTCGTCCCGACGGGGCGAGCAAGGGGCTGCACGGCAATGTCCTGCGCACCGGTCCAGCCATCCGCTGGGACATGAACCGACCATCCGATGTCGGCATCGGTATGACGCGAGCTGATCCGGGTTTCCTTGCCCGCCAGGCTGAAGACACCCATGCCTGCCGGGTCTTCGGCCTCATGGATGTGCTGGCTCCAGCCCGAATCCCCCAGCGCAATCATGGTCTGCGGATGGGCGACTCCGGTTCCATCATCGACAAGGGTCAGGCGCGCTGCGTCCTGATCCGCGCAGCAGGCGATATCGATCCGGGAAGCGCCCGCGCGGCGACTGTTCTGGAGGAGCTCGCCGAGGATATCGCCGATGGTGCCATTGAAGAGGCGCGTGACTTTGGTGATCGTCTTCGGGCTGACGCTGGGTCGAATAACTGTCGGGTTCATGACAAGGGGTCCTTCATCGCACTGTTTCGCCCTTCCCCTCCCCCTTCCCTTCAGAACAGCGGATTTATGCCTGGGCGGAGCCCGGCTGCCTTGGCCTGCTCTTCAGCCAACGCGCTTGGGTCGCAGGGCTTCAGGAATCGGGATGATGTCGTGCGCCGTATCACGCAGCGCCGTAACCTCGCCGCGCGCGGCGTAGAGGTCCTTGGCGATGAGCGCGCAGACCTCGGCCTCGCCATAGGTTGGCCGGCCAAGGTGATCGACGCGCTCGACTTGTCGGGCAATCACGCCGACTTTGCCTTCCGGCACCCACTCGGCCCAATCGCCCCAGGCGCTGGTCACGCAGAATTCGCCGATCGCGGCCATATAGGCCTTGCGCGTCCGCAGGATCGCAGAGGAATTCTCCTCTACGGCCTCGCCGGTGAAGGCCCTGAAGCGGTCCGGGTGCCAGCATCGGGTAGTATCGCGGGCAAGCTGCAGGAAGCCCGCAGAGCAGGAGCCCTGCCCTTCAAGCTCGCTGGTGAAGGCAAGGATCGGAAGCCCCCAATCGCAATTTTCTTCGTAGGCCCCGCCTTCGATCCGTAGCGCCGCTGGCATGGCGGCCTGTCTCTGATCAGACAGAATGATGCCGCCGTGGCTGGCGGTCATCACTGACCATATGCCGGGGGCCAGGTGATCGGCCTGCTGGACGGCGCCCCAGATGGAAGTGGAGGGACGCGGTGATGGGGCAAAACATGGCATGAGCGAACTCTCCTGTTGCAGGTTCGCTCAGACCCTCCCCCTCTTCTTCAGCTCAGGATCCCGAGAGCGGTCCGGGCAACGATCTCGGGCGTGACGTCTCGAAGAGCGAGGGCCGCCACCGGTCCAAGCTGCGAAAGACGAGTCCGCTCGATTGCCCTGAGGGCGAGATAATCCTCGTCGGACGACTGGAGGATTTGCAGCGCAAAGCGGCACTCCTGCCCGGTGTTGTCGTCGAGAAGGGCGATCAGGAAATCCGGCCTTACGGAGACGTCCGCAAATGGCAGATCGAAGAGGATCTTCTTCACCGCCATCCGGATGTCCCGGCGTCGCAGGATATACTGCGCGTCTTGGAGCGCCCGCAGAACGTCTCGGTCGTGGTCTCGCTCTGTCGGCACGAACTGGTTGCCGCTCAAGACAGGCTGAGCGTAGGCGCGCAGCGCGACATAGCCCTCCTTCCTGCTGTGCTCGCCGACGACGGCGAGCACAAGGAACGGCGGCTCAACTTCGGCGCGGATGATCCCGGTGTGCTGGATGCGGTTTCGGACCGAGATCGTGCCGAGACCGGTGACGATCTCGGTGGAAGTGACCGCATTGGCCTCGAGCAGAAGAAACGCCTGGGGCGCGAATTCATGAGGCCATCTCTCGGCCGCAGCGCGCAGCCGGGCGTGAACCCGCCGCTTTTCGTAATCGATGGCGTTCGTGTAGAGATGGGCCGAGAGCGGAACCCCGGGCGCAATCTCGAGACCTTGCGCAGCCCGGCGCAGGAAACGCATCTCCTGGCTGATCGAGCCCTCCCGTGGCCCTGCTGGCGGAAGCTCGCGCAGCACGTTCGAACCCGCCCGCTCGAGCAGCAGCCACAGCAGTTTGCCGAGGCGCGGGATTGCAACACCGCGCGACCGGTCGTCTGGCTCACTGTGGTCCGGTTTCTGGGCGAGTTTCTCCGGCGCCTTCTGGTGCGCGTTGAACAGGCCATCTGGAACATCGAGCGCGTAAAGCGAATCCCTTGCTGTCTCGCGGATGCGCGGCGGTGCCTGGGGCAGGAAAAACGGACACGCCGGCGCATGCATCGGTCTCGATGTCAGCCGCCGCAGGTAATAGGTTTCCTGAAAGCTCAGGTAGGCCGGGCTCAGCAGCGGCGGCGCGGTGACCTCGCCCAGACAATCGCAGGCGAGCCATTTGTGATTCTCGCGCGCTGTCACGACGAGGGAGACGCAGGCCCGGTGATCGGCTTCGTCGCCATGGCCCGTGTACCAGCGGACCAAGGCTGCCCGCAGACCGTCGCCAATGGCGACGCGACCGGTGCTACCTGTAGTGTCCTTGGCCACCAACCACATGGTCCGACGCTCTTGACCGCCCCTTTTGTTCACTCTATGTTCGTCACATAGAGGAATTCTGTCTTATGAACAAGGTATTCGATCTCGGCCAATTCGACCTCGATCTGACGCTGCGCGATGCATCGCTTGACCCACTGGTGACGCCTACGCGGCGCTCGCTCGCCAATGCCTCTATCGGGATAGAAGCGTTCGATGCCTATTATTCGGCGCGCGAACTCTACGAAGCGCTGCAGGGGGTTTTCCAGGGCACACCCGGTGCCAAGAACAAGCTGACGCAGGTGCTTTCGTGCCAGTGCGATGATTATCAGCGGTGTCTCTACTACACGCTGGCGGGGCGCGGCATCGTCCAGATGCTGGATGATCTCGAATGGCTGCTCGATCTCCTGCGCCCTCGCTGCGAAATGTCGGGGAAGCTCCTTCGCTCCGGCGAGAGGCCTGCACCGCAGGTCAATCCCTATGTCGCAAATGAGCCCGACGGGCCCGTTCCAGCACGCTCGGCCAACTTCGTCGAGGGACCCTCGTGGTATCTCGATCCGTCGCTTGGCGGCCGGATCGAGGACTAGGCAGGCATCAGCTTGCCGGCCTCACCGGCAGAAATCAGGGATTGCGCAGGCCAAGCCGATCGTCGTCATCTACGAGTGTGATGCGCCCTTCCCAGTGCCACAGGACAAGGTTGAGAGCGTCGGCGGGAGCACCGCGGGCGTAGCTCGGCACGACAATGCCGACATAGCCTTGCGCAATTGCAGCCTCGGCGAGATCCTGCGTCGGCACGGGCTTTCCTGAGAGCATCCGGTCCCGCCAGGATGCGTCGCCGAGCTCCGCTGGCGCCATACCGAACGGTTGGAGCGCGGCCGCGTCGCGGCCATCCAGCAAGGGCCCGATGTCGGCCTGATAGGCAACCAGGGTGGTCGGCTGCAACGTGCCGACCTGATTGGCCTCGCGCAGCGCCGTCTCGGGCGCGAGTGAAGTATACAGCGCCTGGCGCCCCACACGATTGAACCGTCCACCAAACCGGGCTGCCCCTTCCCCCGACAGTGGTTCGCGGGACCAGACCGGATTGTGGGCGCGATAGAGCAGCCCGGTGAAGTGCATGAGGCTAGGCGTGAATGCCGGCGTCGACAGCGTCGATATAGGTCAGAACGTCATCGGCCCGGTTGTTCTGCACAAGCTGCATTGCAGTCTGGCCCGAAAAGCCCGGCAGCGGCTCAGAGCGGTACCAGGCATAGGCCAGCAAGGCTGAACCGAACCGCGGTTCGACCTTGTTGAGCACTTCGACCATCTGCCGAAGGCGGCGCTGGGTACGATCGGAGGCAATCCGGTCCTTGCGCTGGATCGCGTCCTTGCCGAGACCCAGCGAGCGCGCCAGTTCGTCGCTGGTGGTGCGCAGCGCATCGACGATTTTGCGCGGAGCAAACGCGCCATTGTCCGCATAGTTCTGAATCGCCATTGCAAAGCTCCATGAATTCTGACGCGATATAGCGTCATTCTGCGTGGCTTTCAAGCTGCCATAGGGCTGGCGCCGAGTTCGTTACAGGACGACAACTTGCAGTTCGATCGCACCGGGTGGGTTTTCTCCCGTCGGCATGACACAGAAGGGCTGGAGCGTGTTGCCGGTTCTGACCACAGCGTGGCTCTTCCCGGTTTTCGCGCTCATCCGGATGGCGACGCGCTCGGCATTGGCCCGCCCGCAAAGGACACGGCGGCGCGGATCTAGGCTGGCAGAAGTCATGGAAGAGGCCCTCGCTACTGGGCTATCGGGAAGAAGGTCTTGATCCTTCGGGCGGGACGAATGATCTCGAAGCGCCGCTCCATCAGCCGGGAGATACGATAGGCCCCGAAGCCATCGGGTGTCCGCAGCTCGATCTTGCTCCCGCGCTTGCTGACCCGGAACTCGCGGTGTTCGCTGCCGTCAGTAAAGCGCAGCGGTTCGGGAAGCCGCAGGATGTCGCCATCGGCAACCTTTCGCTCCTTGAGACGCAGCATCGCGTAACACCGGTTGCGCCAGTCCAGGGCATAGGGGTGCGAGGATGAGGTGAGCAGTTCCAGGATGCTTCGCGGGCAATTCGCCTCGACGGGGCCGGATTGCTCATCCATGTCCTTGTACCCGAAGATCAGGCCATCGGCCGCCTTCGGGTTCCAGCGGACCAGGCAGATAACCGCCGTCACATAGAGCCTCTCGCGATCTTCCCCGTAGCGCTCGACGGCTGCATAGTAGGTGCTGCCGGTGAAAACGCTCTTGAGGACCCGGCACCCCCGGAACGGAGCATCTTCGCAGGCCTCCCGTTCGTAGGTCAGCTGATCGTCGAGATAGGCTTTGGGCGTTTCATGCCCTCCCATCCCTTCGCGGTGCATGTAGAGCCAGCCCATGTGCGTGTCCTTCAGATGAGCCCCGGCTGAGCCGGAGGTGCGATTTGCAGTTCGCGGGCGATCCGCGCTGTGAGTGCCGGAATGTCGGCAAGCGCGGTGATCGGAGCCTTGCGCATGACCGCGCCGGGGGGCTTCCAGAACGGGTTCCGCCAGGCGAGACCCGGTTCGCCGAACCGCTCGGGGCTGATGCGGATGTAGACACCGTCTGCTTCGAGCACATGCTCACCGGCGAGGGCCTCCTGCGAGGTGTAGTAGCTGATGCGGTAGGCGGAATGATCGAGCCCGATCCCGGCTGCGATCTGGCGCAGCGCGCGCGTACCCTCGCGCCGGTAGTGTCGCAGTTCTTCAGGACGATAGTCGATCCCGCGCTTGACCAGCGCAATGATCGCAGGTCGGTGCTTGAGCTCGCCAAGGCGCTCGATGCACTGTGCCCGCAAGATCTGGTCGTCGGCCTCGCAGGTTGTCGGCCTTCCGTCGGCAATGCGCTGAAGGTGGCGAGTGAGGAGCAGAACCGCGGGACAGGTGGCGACCTGCCGGCCTGCGAGGCGCACATCATCGACGGCCTCGTTCAATGCTCGCAGCGCGGTTTCGAACGTCGTCAGCCCATCGGGCTCGAGCGCGCGGCGGTAACGATAATCGATGTCGCAGGACATGCGGCTTCCTTTCCATTGCAAGTGCAATGGCCTCCTCCCCCTCCCCTCAATGCAGACTGCGGTGATGTTTCCCTGAGCTTCTCAGGGACAGTGGCTCATAGATCATCGGCCGTAAGAGAGCCCCGGGAGCGACCTGTTCGAGGATTCTCGCAATCGCCGAGACCGCAGCGCCAGCCTCAGTTGTCTGGATAACCAGGGAGCCGCCCTGCCCCGGATCGGACACCAGTGACCAACCGGGTTCTCCTTTGCCGAGGAGGCTCTCCAGGACCGCATGACGGTTCCGCCCGGGAAACAGCACCCCAACATGGTCGCCGAGCGCTGCGCCAATGTCCGCAGAACCTCCGCTCGCAAGGTCGCTGGCATAGCGGCTCAGCTGCGCAAGCCGCACCGCGTCGTCTGCTGTTGGCTCAAGCGTAAGCCGGAACTGGCGCCTCTTCATGGGCTTCCTCCGCAGGTTCACTCTCATAGCCCGAATAGGCTGCAAGCAGGTTGAAAGCCTGATCGGCCTTGGCGGCAGCCGTGATGATCGCGGTCTTGTCGGATTTCAGGATATCAAGCCAATGGGCGATGTAGCTGGCGTGGCTTTCATGGAGGTCTGCGGGGAGACCCAGCTCATAACAGATCCGGGCACTGACCTGCTCCGCGACCAGTTCCTCGAAGGCGTAGGCCTTGTCACCGAACCGCTTGCCGAATGTGCGCGCGAGCCGCGAGGGGTGCCCGCTCCAGTGGCCGAGTTCGTGGGCTTTGGTGGCGACATATCCGTCCTCGGTGCGGAAGGCGCCGCGTTCTGGAAGCTGGATATAGTCTCCGCCCGGAGAGAAGAATGCACGGTCACCGCCATGGCGGATATCAGCAGGGATCGGAGCAAAGAAGGCCTGGATGGCCACTGCCTTCACGGAGGGTTGCGGCGGTGCTTCGGGGACCGGACTGGGATAGAAATGCGGCGGCAGGCCTTCGATCTGCGAGGCATTGAAAACGCTGTAGGATCGCATGAACCGGATGGTTTTCGACGTCTCCTCGCCAGTCGCCTGATCTACGTCGGTCTTGCTCGTGCTGTTGAAATAGATGCTCGGCTCGGCCGTCTCACCCTTGCGCACTCGGCCGCCCAGTTCCTGAGCTTGACGATAGGTCATCCAGTAGCGCGAGGCGTAGCCGAAGCAGTCGGCGACAGCCCAGAGATAGAGGCGATTGATCCCGGTGTAGGGCAGTCCGCCTGCACGCAAGGGCGCGCCCCCTGCCCCGGTCTTTTTCCAGGGCCGCCGCCAGGGCATTGTGCCGGCCTCGATCCGTGCAATGATGAGATTGGTAATTTCCTGCGCGACATCGCGCTTTGGTCCGCGGCGCATCGGCATTTCCCTTCTTGGAAGAAAAAGGCCCGGTCACTCGAGTGAGCGACCGGGCCAGGACATCAGGAGGAGGGTGTGGCGTTCAGGCAGCCACTGCCGAGTCTTCGGCGGCGCCTTCAGGTTCCTCTTCGGCATCCGGCAGTGCGTCCGCCCCCTCGATCGCGTCGATGTCGGCCGTGCCGTCTTCGGAGGCATCAGGATTAGCGCCTTGCGCGCCCTCCGGCATGGCCACACTGAACTTCATGGCCTCAGGCAGCCAGGCAAGGGCGGCTTCCTTGACCTCCTGCTCGATGATCGCCTTGCCGGCGAAGATCGTCTCGCAGGTCTTGGCAAGGTCCGCCTTCTTTGACGCCGCATAGCGCGCGGCGAGGTCACTTCCGCCAACCTCGGTCAGCGCAGCGAGGCACGAGGTCTTGCTCACCCGGTCGAAGAAGTTTTCCGCAGTCGGCCGCCACAGAGCCGCAACGTCGACATCGAGCATCGACCCAAGCACGGCATGAACCGGATGATACTCGGATCCATAGCCCTTCTTGGCCTCGAGCGAGAGCGCCACCGCATAGGCAAGCCAGGCCGCCTTAGCGTCATCTTCGAGGTCGCGGAAGGCGATGAAACGGGCCGCAACACTGCCCTGCTCCTGCCACGCCCTGTCGAGACCATCCTCGGCCTCGGCGAGAATGCCCTCGGCCGCTGATTGCGGAACCTCGCCGGTCGCAGGATCGCTCGGCCGTCCCGCCTTGATCGAGGTGCCCTTCCCCTCATAGCTGCGATTGTCTGCAAGCGCGAAGATGGCGAAATCGAGGGCAAGCCCCGGATCGCCAAGCAGACAGGCCGACAGGATATTCCGGCGCTGAACGGCGAGCTCGTCGAACAGCCTCGCGCTGATCGGCTTCTCGCTTCCGGGTGCAATGGCTTCAGGCCTTGCCGGAGCACCGCTTGCACGGCTCCCGGAGGTCGGCGCTGGCTCTTCCGTTGCGGTGACATTGCCGTGGTCGTCGGTCTCGAACGAAAGGCGCTTCTCGCTGTAGTAATCGGCCTCGAGAACCATCTCGCCCCGGGTGGTGAGCACGAGGAAGCGCCCGACTTCACCGCGCCATTCTTCGGGCAGCTCGCGAACCGGATTGCCCAAGTCACTGCGTTCGGCATCGAGAGCCTCGTATTCGGCCTCGAGCTTTCCGAAATCGACGTCATCTTGCTCTTCACCTTCATCGAAGATCGCGTTGATCTCATCTATCCGGGCATCGATCTCGTCGATGCGGGCGCGCGCCGTTTCCGAGAGGGGCACGGGCGGGAGCCGGACATCGGAGACGCCCATCTCGCTTCGCGCCTGCCAGGAATTGCTGGCGGCCACCGGGCTGATCCAGGCGAGACCGGTCTCCGAGGTCAGGCGCTCGGCTTCCGCTTCCATCTTTTCGGAGGCGAGCCGGTGCGCGATCTCGATATCGATCCAGCGATCCTCGCCCGCATCGCTGAACAGATCCCGCTCGACCTTGCCGCCGGCAGCCACATAGGCATCTTCGCCGATCAGAAGCGCGATAGGGTCATTACCGCGCATCGAGCCGGTGGCGACCATGCGGCGAATGGCGTCGGCGCTGGGGTTGTAGGCATGGCGCATCTGCTCGAAGACGCGCATCTGCACTTCGTGCTGGTCGGTCGCAGCATAAGCTTTGGCGATTTCGAGGGTGATGTCGCCGGCGGCGAGTGCCTCGAAGATCGGCGCTGCCAGATTGGCAAGGCGCAGCCGGCCTTCGACGAACCGCTGGGTGAGTCCGAAACGCTTGGCTACGGCCGCGATATCGCTGCCTTCCTTGATGAAATGCTGGAAGGCGCGGCATTCTTCAGCCGGAGACATGCCGACCCGCTGGAAGTTCTCGGCGAGCGAGGCTTCGCCCGCCGTTTCTTCGCTACCCTCGAGCAGCTTGCATTCAACTTCGGCATCCGCAGCCCAGGCCCCGCGGTCGATGATCATGCCAATGGCGCGCAAGCGGCGGCCACCGGCGATCACCGCATACTGGCCGCGCTTCTTGCTCTTGGTCACCAGCAGGTTCTGCAAGAGCCCGCGGGCCTCGATGTCCGCAGAGAGCTGCGCATCTTCTTGATCGTTGCGTGTTTTGCGCACGTTCGCATCGCTCAGATAGAGCTTGGAAAAGGGAATCAGCATCTCGGTCACTCCTGATCTGCTCCCGGCCATCACCGGGGCACAGATCCCCTCCCCCTCCCCTTGTTTGTCGGGTTCAAGCATCCAAGATCCTGTGCACTTGTCGCAGTCGCCATGAGTTCAGCGCCTCCGGCGCTGCCTCCCATCATTGCATCAGGAGCGCCGCCAGCACGGCCTCTGCTGCCTTTGTCGGAATGAACACCCTTGTGCGGAATGAAATGATCTCGGTGAAACAGCCGATGCTCTTCAACCAGGGTAGCTGATCGACAGGGGCACCAACGATCTCGTAGCGCTGCTCGTTGGCGACCCGCGAGGACTTGATGGTGGCCTCGATCGGTTGCTTGATAGGGATCGTCCGATGCTCGCCGAGCGCCTTGAGGATCGTTTGCTCCGAGAGTTCGACACTCGAGGTAATGTCGAACTTCTGCAAAAGGTTTGCGACGTCGAGCTCGTGAACGATGCGGCCGAGCCAGCTGCGTCCCTCCTCATCGACGATTCGCCTCACTTCCAGATAGTCGATCGGAAGGCTCGACCATATCGGCAGCAGCAGTCCTGTGGCTAGGTAGATCTTCTCGGTTGTCAGTTTCTCGGCCAGCTCGGCGACTTCGGCACACCAGAGTTGCTCGAAGGTCTCCCGAGGACATTCCGCCCACGCAGACTCGGCAAGATCATCAAGGTGATGGTATTCGCGGCGTAGCGGTCGGTGAAGAATGACGCGGCGGATCAGTTCGCCCCGATCGGTCATGAAATGCCGGGACGGCTCAGCCAGCGCCGCCCTGCCGCTCTTGGTATTGTGCATCAGCACGCACCCGTCCGACAGGTCGAGGCGCTGCTTCACCCTTTCCAGCGTGATTGGCCGGGTACGCGTCCTGAGCGCGAGCTGGAGGAGGTGCGAGGTCGCCCCGGTCCGTGCATCCGTCCGCAGCACAATATCTTCGATGACGTCGGCACTTTCGACCTGGATCGTTTCGATGCCCACATCGAGAGAACCGGCCTCACGCGCCGCGGAAACCCGGGCTTCAACGAGCCCGAGAAATTCATCGAAGATTGCGTTCTGCATGCCGATCGGCAGGGCAAGAATCCGGTTGAGCCACCGCTGGATAGGGGGAAGGTCTTCTTCGAGCACCCCATCCTGGGAGACGATCGTCAATCCACTGCGGCGCTCGAAGTCAGCCAAGGTCACGCTCTTGAGCTTCCCGTCTGCCAGAAGGGCGAACCAGCTGGTGAGCGCGGCCTTGGCATAAGGGCTTTCGAGATTGTCCGCTGGATCGAACAGATTCTGACCACCGGTCTGGCGCTGGCCACGCGTCAGTGCGCCAAGGCTGTCGAGACGCCGCGCGATCGTGCTGGTGAAGCGCAGCTCACCTTTGCAGTTGGTCGTGACCGGCCTGAATAGGGGGGTGTTCGCCTGATGGGTGCGGTGGGTGCGGCCGAGGCCCTGGATGGCCCGGTCAGCGCGCCAGCCCGGCTCTAGAAGGAAATGCACTCGGCGCTTCTGGCAGGCTGCGTCGAGGCTGGCATGGTAGGAACGCCCCGTTCCGCCTGCATCGCTGAACACGAGAATGGGTTTGCGGCCATCCATGAACTGGTCGGTCTCCGACTGGTTCGTTCGGGGGGAACGGGTCTCGAGGCGCTGGCTACCATCGGCCTGAGAAATGAGGCGCTTTGTGCGCCCTGTGACTTCTGCGACCTTATCCGTCCCGTAGTGTTCGATGATGCCGTCGAGGGCTGGCTTGATTGGCGGCATCGCGCAAAGATGCTCGATCAGCTCGGCGCGCCGGGCGATCGCAGCCTGGTTGTGCACGGGGCGGCCGTCCTCGTCGAACATCGGCGTCGAACGGGTAGCACCGGTGTCGTCGGTGTAGAACGTCATCTGCTGGGTGGGAAAAGCGCGCTCGAGGTATTCGATGACCGCATCAAGCGGGCTGAGATCAAGGTCGAGTTCGGCCCGCTCTTCGGGTGAAAGGCTGTCGAGCCTTCGGTCGAGGATGCTTTCGGCGGTCGAGACCAGCTGAACCACGACCACGTCATCCTGGTCCAGGTGCTTATTGATGGCGCTGATCAGAGTCGGGAGCTTCATCGAAAGCAGCAGCTGGTTGAAGAAGCGCTGCTTGGTGCTTTCGAAGCGGCTGCGGGCTGCGGCCTTCGCGCCGCCGTTCAGCGTGCTGCCGTCGATCTCGTCGACCACACCGGTCAGCGCGAGCGCCTCCTCCATGTTCTGGTGAATAATCGCCCAAGCATCCGCATAGGTGTCGTAGACAGCGATCTGCTGGGCCGTCAGGTCGTGCTTGAGGATTTCGTACTCGACCCCGGCAAAGCTCAGCGCCCGTGCCTGGTAAAGCCCAAGGGCCTTAAGGTCGCGCGACACCAGCTCCATCGCAGCGATGCCACCTGCCCTGATCTGGCTGATGAAATCCTCGCGGTTGGCAAACGCCGTTCCTGGTCCCCAAAGGCCGAGCCGAACCGCATAGGCGAGATTGTTGACTTCAGAGGCCCCGGTCGCCGAGGCATAGAGCACGCGGGCCTTGGGCAGATGGTTCTGGAGCATGACGCCGGCGATGCCCTGCTGGGAACCTGATTTGCTCCCGCGGGCGCCCTCGCCTCCTGCCACCCCGCCCATTTCGTGGCTCTCATCAAAGGCGATGACACCTTCGAAATCCGCCCCGGCCCAGTCCAGCAATTGCTTCAGGCGGGTCGCATCCTGCCTCTGACTGCGCAGCGTAGGGTAAGTGACGAAGAGGATCCCCTCGCGGAACGGCACTGGCTCATCGATTTTCCAGCTGGAGAGCGGTTGAATGTCGGCAGGCATCCCGCCGATCGCGCTCCAATCCCGCCGCGCATCTTCGAGCAGGCTCTCGTTCTTGGATACCCAGATCGCCTTGCGGCGTCCGGCCAGCCAATTGTCTAGGATGCAGGCGGCAATCTGTCGGCCTTTGCCTGCGCCAGTGCCATCACCGAGGAAGTAGCCCTTGCGGTAGCTGTGTCCGTCTCCGGCCAGAGTGAGAACGACACCTTCGTCAGCCGGGACGAACAGGCCGGGCAGATACTGCTGCCAGGCATTGCCGGCATAGATCACCGTCTCGAGCTGCGCTTCCGAAAGCAGGCTCTCTTTGAGGATGCGGTCCTGGAGGCTGGGGCAATACTCCGGCACCGGCGCTGGTATGGAGCCCATGGCCACACTTTCCACCAGCGGGGTCGGGTGCGCCTTTGCACCATCGATGTCGATCCGGCTCGGGCGATAAGGCAGATAGACACCGGCCTGCTCGCCCAGAGGGCGCGGCGTTGCCAGGCTGCGAAAAACAAGCGGCGATATCGAGGGCGCTTCGATTACGCGCGGCTTAGCCGCAGGCGACTTTGCACTTGTGCGCATCGCCTTGAAAAGCGCGCCGGGCTTGGTCTGATGCCGTGCGGAAATTGCTGAAGGGTCGCAAGCTGCCCGCTTCACGACTGTGATTGCCTCGGCAATCTCGACGACAGTCGATCGGGCAAGAATGGCAGGACGGATGTTTCCGGGAACCTTGTCGATCACATAGAGGCGAACCGGCACGCTGGTCCCCTGCTTGTGGTAGCATCTGGCAAGGCGGCAAGCTGTTTGCACGGTGCAGTTCTCGAACGTCTGATCATAGATCTTCGAGAGCCTGGCGCTGGTGGTAAACCAGTCCGGCATTATAGCGACAAGTCTGCCGCCAGGAGCCAATCGACCGAGCGCGGCGCGCAGATGGCGGACAGCTGCGAATTGATCGACGCCCCTTCCCTCCGAACGGGAGAACGGGGGGTTCATGAGAATCAGGTTGGGGCGCAGCGAAGGATCCAGCGCGGAAGCCAGCATCGCACCGTCGATCCCGGTAAGCTTGGCATGTTTGAACAGCAGAGCGAGTTTCTCACGGCGTTTGGGATCAAGCTCATTGAGGTGTAGCTGTCTGACTGTCGGTAGGCTGGCCACGAGCGCACCATGTCCCGCACTCGGCTCCAGCACGATGTCGTCTAGCCGGGGCTGCGCAAGGACAGTCGCGAGTGCCGCAAGATCGGCGGGCGTGGAGAACTGTTGAAACCGGATCTGGTCTTCGCTCCTGACCGTATGGGTTGGCAGTTGCTCAACCAGAAGGCTCAGGGCGGTGGTGTCGTCTAGGCGCACCGGACGGGATAAGCCTAGCAGGTGGCGGGTCATCCCTGCTTCGAGGAGGTCATAAGCATCGCGCTGTGCCCAGCGGCCTTCAGCCGAACTTCCACCGTAGAGGCGCTTCATTGCGTCGAAGAGCGACATCTTGGTCAGCGATCCACTGGCAAGCTCCAGCGCGATTTCATCGATGGCCTGATCAAGGCGGGTGTCGAACTGGGTGAAGAGATCGGTCATGCGCTGCTCCTGATGCTGATGCGCATCAGAGCATCCCCCTCCCCTTCCGCCCCGAAAGCGAGGGTACTTGGAATTGCGCTATAGGCGCAGACCAAGGTTCAGCTAGGGATAGCGGCCGAGATCTCAGCCAGGTGGCAAAAGAGATTTGCGGGCCAAATATGGCCCATAATTTGACTTTGCGGAGCATATCGGCCATATATGGCCCATGCTACTCACTCTCCAGGATCAGCTGAGGCACCTCGGCAAACGGATCAAGGCTCGCCGCCTGGCCCTCGACCTCACCCAGCAAGCGGCAGCTGCCAAAGCAGGCGTGGCCCACAGAACATGGCGGCGGATGGAGACCGAAGGCAGGGCGTCCATCGAAGACCTTGTTCGCGCCGCGATCGCACTGCGCTGCGATGAAGGCATTGTCGCGCTGTTTCCTCAAGTTCCGGCGACCAGCATGGATGAACTGCTTGCACAGCAGCGTCAGGCAGCCAAGCGGCAGCGCCAGCGTGCCAGCGGGCGCTCAAGCGGAATTGGGTCATGAAGCTGGCTCCGGGAACGCCTTTGGCGGTTGGACTGCTGACCAACGAGACTGCAGCGCCGCGTTCTGTCGGCAGGCTGGCGATGGCCAGCGGATTGGCTCAGCTCGAATGGTCGGCAGAGATCATCGCTGCGCGCCTTCCGATATCTCCGCTTCACTATCCAGCTGAGTCTGGCCTGCACCCTGCCCGCAGCCGAATATTCGAAGGCCTTCACGGTTTCCTTTCAGACTGCCTGCCCGACGCCTGGGGCATGCTGCTTTTGAAGCGGCGGCTTCAAAGGATAGGTCACCGGTTCGAAGACCTTAGTGCGGTCGACCGGCTCGCCCTTGTGGGCACGAATGGTCGGGGCGCCCTCGTCTTCCAGCCCGAAACGCTTGGGTTCGAGGCTTCAGGTACCATCGACCTGGATGCTCTAGCCGATGAATCGCGCCATGTTCTGCTCGGCGAGGAGACAGAGCTCGAAGCGCTGCTGGCACGCCTGGGCGGCGGCTCTGGCGGAGCGCGGCCGAAAGTTCACGTGGCGATCGACGCGGACGGCAAGCTGTCCGACGGAGACGAGCTCGCAGCAGTGGGAAGCAAGAACGCGGGTGCGGAATGGATCGTCAAGTTTGCAGCGACCAATGACCCTGCCGATATCGGGCCATTGGAAGAGGCCTACGCCCGGATGGCCCGCGCCGCAGGCATCGACATGGCGGAGACGCGATTGATCCCATCAGCGAACGGCCCGGGTCATTTCGCGACAAGGCGCTTCGATCGACCAGCACCGGGCAAGCGGCTTCACATGGTCAGCCTCGGCGGAGCGCTTGAAGCGTCGCCGCATATGCCCAGCGTCGACTATGACGGTTTCCTGAAGGCGACCTTGGCCATCACCCACAGCATGGCGGACGTCGAGCAGGCCTTCCGCCGCATGGTCTTCAACGTGCTTGCGCGAAACCGTGACGACCATGTGCGCCAGCACGCCTACTTGATGGACGACCAAGGGGACTGGCGGCTCGCGCCGGCTTTCGACCTCACTTTCTCGAACGGTCCCGGCGGCGAACATTACATGGCCGTCTTCGGCGAAGGCCGCATCATCACCCGCGAGCATGTCGAGAAGCTCGCAAAGGTCCACGGAATTTCGCCGAAACGTATGGCTTCCATCGTAGAAGATGTTCGTGCAGCGCTTTCCAACTGGACGTCTTATGCGTGTGACGCGGGGGTCGGAGTATCAATGGCTGCTGTGTCAGAAAGTTTAGGTTTAATGGCGCAAGACTTTGGCTGAAGGTGCCATGGCTCACTGGAAGCCGACAGTGCCCCACAGAGGCAGAATCCGACCCAGAACCGGTCAGACAAGGGCGACATCTCGACCGTCCGCTTTCTCCATAAACCGACGCGAAACCCACACTTGAGCACACTGGGTTTGGCTGCGACTGACCATGCCTAGCCGAACGGGTTTAAGGCTTTCGCGGGTCGTTGCGGCGGGCAGCAGGGATAAGCATTGATTATCCGGCTATGGCTCCAGATTCGTGGACATGGTCCCCAGCAGACGCTTCAGAATTGCAATCTCGTCAACGGAAATGCCCGCGAACAATCGCCTGTACATTGTATCGGCTTCTTCGCGCAGTGATGGCAGGATCTGGAGGGCTCTGGGCCGCAAGTGCAGCGTCCAGACCCGGCGATTGCCCTGCATGGCGCGACGCTCGACATATTCGGCACGCTCGAGCTGATCGATGACATGCCCCACGCTGGCACGTTCGAGTTCAAGGCATTTGGCCAGTTCGGTCTGAGTGAGGCCCGGCGTGCGGAAGATGTAGGCGACGGCACGCCACTGGGTGCGGGTCAGGCCAAACCTTGCGGTCGAAGCATCGAACAGACGGCGCAGCTTGCGCGGCACTTCTTCAACGAGAAAAACCAGCTCGTCCGTGTCCGTCACGGTGATCGGAGTGTGGGGGTCTTGCGCCATGGCCTGCAACCTAGCCTCGTTCGGAGCAAAGAAAAGGGCTTTACCGTAAGATGTCTTACATTATGATGCCCGCGTGCTCAATTCTCAGACTACGTTGGCCGGGGATGCCGGGATTGCCCTTGCGGCCCTTGTCGAAGGGCCGGAACATGGCTTGCCCGTGCTGCTCGCGCATGGCGGCGGGCAGACCAGGCGCGCATGGAAGCGCGTGTCCGGCCTGTTGGCCGCGCGGGGCTTCCGCGCCATCGCGCTCGATCTGCGAGGACATGGCGAAAGCAACTGGGCCGAGGATGGCGCCTATGATGTCGCCGATTTCGCGCGGGATCTGATCGCCGTCGCCGGATCGTTGGAACGAGGGCCTGCACTGATCGGAGCTTCGCTCGGCGGTCTTGCGGGGATCACGGCGGAGGGCACACTTGCCCCCGGCACTTTCGCCTCGCTCACACTGGTCGATGTCGCGCCGCAGCTGGAAGAGGGCGGGGTGGCGCGGATCGTGAGCTTCATGGCAGCGCACGCGCGCGAAGGCTTCGCCTCGCCGCAGGAGGCGGCCCGGGTCATCTCCGACTATCTCCCCCATCGCCCGAGCCGCACAGCCTCGTCCGGGCTGGCCCATTATCTAAGGCCGAGGCCCGATGGTCGCTACTATTGGCACTGGGACCCGGCGTTCATCGATTCAGTGGTCCGCCGCCGCGCCGAGGGCGAGGAGGCCAGCATGGTCGCACGCGAGGAGCTTTCCGAAGCGGCCTCGCGGCTGACCCTTCCGGTTCACCTGATCCGCGGTGGATCAAGCGATCTGGTTTCCGCGGAGTCGGTTGCGCATTTCCGGCAATTGGTGCCGCACGCGCATTATACCGACATTGCCGAGGCCACCCATATGGTGGTCGGCGACCAGAACGATGCCTTTGGGGATGCCATTGTGGATTTTCTGGTCCGCACCCATGGGAACGGCACTGTCGCATGAGCGAGCGGGCCGCGTCGTCGCCAAGGCTCGCGTTGGCGCTGACAATGCTCGGCCTGTCCGCTTGCGTGAGCGTTCCCGAGACAGGCCCGAGCCCGGCCTTGCAGACCGCGCAAACCATGGCCGCCGGTCAGACATTTGCCCCGCGCGGTGCCGACCTTTGGCCGCCCGACCGATGGTGGGAGCGCGCGGGCGATCCGCAGCTGACCGAACTCATCGACGAGGGGCTCGCCAATTCGCCGCAGGTCGCGCTTGCCGCCGCGCGCATCCGCCGCGCCGAGGCCGAAGCGCGGCGGATTGACGCTTCGCGATTGCCATCGCTCGGCGCCGAGGCGACGGGCGGCCTGTTCCGCCAGAGCGGCAGTTTCGGCATCCCGGCGCAATTCCTTCCCGATGGCTGGATCGATTACGGTCAGGTCGCGATCAATGCGGGCTACGATTTCGACCTATGGGGCCGCAACCGGGCCGCATTGGCCGCTGCGACATCCGAGCTGCGCGCGGTAACCGTCGATGCCGCACAGGCAAGGCTGGTTCTGTCGGTCGCCATAACCGCTGCCTATGCCGAGCTCGGCCGCGCTCACCGCGAACGCGACATTGCTGCGGCCATGCTCGTCAACCGGAGCACCGTGCGCGATCTTGTGGCCGAGCGTGAACGCAACGCCCTCGACAATCGCACCACTCTGCGGCTTGCAGAAGCGGAGGTGGCGCGCGCGGATCAGGCGCTGGAGGCTGCGGAAGAGGCGATCCTGATCCGCCGCAACCAGCTGGCTGCGCTGGTCGGCGCAGGGCCGGATCGCGGGTTGACCATCACGCGCCCGCCGCTTTCGCCCTCGACCCCCGTCACGGTTCCCGACGGGCTGACCACCGATCTGCTCGGCAGGCGGCCCGATATCGTGGCGGCGCGCGAGCGGGTCGAGGCTGCGGGCGCGCGCATCGAGCAGGCGCGGGCGGGCTTCTACCCTTCGATCAATCTGCGGGCCCTGATCGGCTTGCAGGCGCTGGGTCTCGGCAATCTGGTCGATGCCCGGTCGGCCTTCGGCGCGGTCGGCCCGGCGATCAGCCTGCCGCTGTTCGACGGGGGCGCGCGCAAGGCGCAATATCGCGGCACGGCCGCCGCCTATGACGAGGCAGTTGCGGGCTACAACCAGACGGTGATCACCGCCTATCAGCAAGCGGCCGATGCCCTGACCCAGCGCGATGCCGCCGACAAGCGCCTTGGCGCCGCGCGCAGGGCGCTGGCCGCCAGCGAGGACGCATTCGCGCGGGTGCGGGAGCGTTACGGTGCCGGTCTGGTCAGCAGGCTCGATCTGCTGGCGAGCGAGCGCGCGGTGCTCGAACTGCGTCTTGCCGTCATCGCCCTTGAAACCAATGAACGCGGCGCAACGCTGGCGACGATCCGCGCGCTCGGCGGCGGGTTCGACGCGCGCGAAACACCGCCAGCAGGAAGAGCCGACCGATGACCGATGCAGCAGCCGCAGAGCCCGCCGCCGATCTGGCCGAAGTCGACCCGGCTGTGTCTGCTGCCCGCAAGGCGGCACGCCGGATCTGGCTGCAACGGTTGGTCGTGGGACTGGCGCTTGTCGGTCTCGCCTGGGGTGGCTGGCATTATCTGTTCGCCCGCAATTCCGTGAGCACCGACAATGCCTATGTGAACGCCCAGATGGCGCAGATCACGCCGCTGGTCGAAGGGCCGGCGATCGAAGTGCTGGTGATCGAGACCCAGCAGGTGAAGGCAGGCGACGTGCTGGTCCGCCTCGATCAGGCCGATGCAAGGATCGCCGTCGCGCAGGCCGAAGCCGATCTTGCCGCTGCGCGCCGCCGTTTCACGCAGACGGTTGCGACCAACAGCGCGCTGGCGGCCCAGGTCGATGGCTCGAATGCCGGTCTGGTGCAGGCCCGTGCGCGCCTGCGGACCGCCGAAGCCGAGTTCGAAAAGGCCCGCGTCGATCTCCAGCGCCGCGAGGCTGTGGCGGCCAACGGCGCGGTATCGGGCGAGGAATTGACGCAGGCGCGCACGGCCTATGCGGCGGCCAGCGCCGCGCTCGATGCTGCGCGCGGCGGCATATCCGAAGTCACCTCGGCGCGCCGCGCCGCACAAGGCCAACTCGCCGCCAACGACGCGCTGGTGCGCGGTTCAAGCGTGGAGACAGACCCCGCCGTTCGCGCCGCCAAGGCCCGCCTCGATGCGGCCTTGCTCGCGCTCGAGCGCACCGAAATTCGCGCCCCCGTGGCAGGGGTGGTGTCCCGCTTGCAGGTCCAGATCGGCCAGCGCCTTACGCCCGGCCAGACGATCATGACCATCGTTCCGACCGAACACCTCTATGTCGATGCGAACTTCAAGGAAGGCCAGCTTGGCCGGGTCCGCGCGGGGATGCCGGTCGAATTGACGTCTGATCTCTATGGCGGCGATGTCGTGTATCACGGCAAGGTGGTCGGGCTGGCGGGGGGCACGGGTTCCTCGATGGCGGTGATCCCGGCGCAGAACGCCACCGGCAACTGGATCAAGACAGTCCAGCGCCTGCCGGTCCGGATCGCACTCGATCCCACCGAACTGCGCAGGCACCCCTTGCGTGTTGGCCTGTCGATGGAAGTTGTCATCGATGTCGCGCAGAACTGACGCCGAATGACAGCCACGGGTGGCCTGCCGGCATCGCAGCGCGTGGTCGCCGCGATCGCGCTCGCCCTTGCCAACTTCATGGTCATTCTCGACCTGACCATCGCCAATGTCGCTGTGCCGCATATCGCCGCCAGCCTCGGCATCACGCTGGAGCAGGGCACCTGGATCATCACCTCCTACGCGGTGGCCGAAGCGATCTGCGTGCCCTTGACCGGATGGGTCGCAGGGCGGTTCGGCTCGGTGCGCACCTTCATGGCGAGCATGGCCGGGTTCGGGATGTTCTCGCTCCTTTGCGGCGTATCGGTTTCGCTTGAAATGCTCGTGATCTGCCGGATCGGGCAGGGCATCGTCGGTGCCTTCATGATGCCGCTGTCGCAAACCCTGCTGCTCAAGGTGTTCCCATCGGACAAGCAGAACCAGGCAATGGGCCTGTGGGCGGTAACGACCTTGCTGGCACCGGCGCTCGGCCCGATCTTCGGCGGCTATCTGACCGACAACTACAGCTGGCACTGGATCTTCCTGATCAACATTCCGGTCGTGCTTCTGTGCCTGTTTGCCTCCTGGCGGCTCGCGCGTCCGCTTGAGACCGAGCGCCGCATCCTCCCGGTCGATCTTGTCGGCCTTGCGCTGCTGATCCTCTCGGTTGGATGTCTCCAGCTGGTGCTTGATCTGGGGAGGACACACGACTGGTTCGGTGATCCCATGATCGTCCTCCTCACGGTGATTTCGGCGGTCTCCTTCCTGTTCTTTATCGTCTGGGAACTGACCGAGGATCATCCTGTCGTCGATCTGCGCGTGCTGCGGCATCGCGGTCTCAGCATCAGCCTGCTCTCGCTGTTCATCAGCTTCAGCGCCTATTTCGCCGGCTTCATCATTGTGCCGCAGTGGCAGCAAACCTCGCTCGGCTACACGGCAACGCAAGCGGGCCTGTCCTCCTCGTTCACAGCCATCGCCGCGCTTTTGACGGCACCCGTCGTTGCCATTCTGGCACCGCGCTTTGATCCGCGCTTGCTGGCGTCCGGCGGGATCGTCTGGCTTTCGGCGCTGGCTCTCACGCGCACTTTCTGGACGACGTATTCCGACTTCTGGACCTTGACCATCCCGCAGTTCGTCCAGGGGCTCGGGATGACATTCTTCATGATCCCCTTGCTCGGCCTGACCCTTAACACCGTGGAAGAGCACGAGGTTGCCTCAGCCGCTGGCCTTCAGAGCTTCGTCCGCACGATCGCCACGGCCTTCGCAACCTCATTATCGCTCACCTATTGGGGCGACAGCCAGCGCGCCGCCCGCAACGACATCGTTGGCGTGCTCCAGCCCGAAGCCTTGCAGGCGCAACTGTCTGGCATGGCCTTTTTGCCCGAGCAGTCCCGGATAATGCTGGCCAACATGGTCGAACTGGAAGCGACGACGCTTGCCATCATTCACGTTTTCTGGGCGACCTCCGCGATGCTCCTCATTGCCGCCGCATTGATCTGGCTGGCCCCACGTCCCAGGAAATCGGGTGGAATGACAATGGGGCACTGACGGCCCGAGAAACCACCCAAGGTCTCTCGGGGGCATTCTCTTAATCCCAGAAGAGCAAGGCTGGCGAACAACAACCGGTCCTCTGCAGCATCGGGAGACTTGATTGTCGCCTTCTGACAGAAGTTGTCATTGACCAGATGGGTCGGGCAAGACCGGTAAGTCCCACGATGCGTCATACGCCGATGCTACTGCCGACGGTTCATCCAGTCGTTGAACTCCGCCCAGTCGATGCCAGAGATTGGAGACCTTCGCGAAATTCGGAGGCCGGGTCTGGTGTATGCCCTGGTCGCTTGGTGCGCTGCCTTCCGTCCAGGTTCATCGTTGTCCTCGGCAATGATCAGAGTGTTGAGGTCCTGAGGGAGCTGTAGGAGGGGCAAGCGTGCCGCGCCCATGGCCGCCCAGCAGGTCACGCCGGTTAGACCGGTGAAGGCGGCCGCGTCTTCGAAGCCTTCCGCAATCGCCAATACCCTATCAGACAATGTTGGTTGCCATGCCCCCTGCCCGCAGCTCCCCAGCAAGAACTTGCCGCGATGTTGGCCTGATCTAGGGTCCAGGATGATCCTTTGAACCGCCACAAGCCGGCCTACGTCACGTATGGCCACAAGCAGGGCTTGATGAAACGCCGTGTTTGGCTTTCGGCCAAGAGGGCACCGCGGATGGAACCGGATGTCGGGGAGGTCCGGGAGCAGAAATCTGCCAACGAGATACCGCTCTCCCAGCGTTCCATGAACGTCGATCGCATCATCCCACAGGCGCTGAGCCTGTCGCCTGGAGTCTACATTTCGAGCTGGACGGGGTTCGATGCCTTGAACTCGATTTGCACTTCGCAAGGCACATATGATGTCCCTTGGATTGCAGCCGGCAAAGCAATGCACGAGGACCCCTGATAATCCTTGGCGGATCGATAATGAGGGCGTCCTGTCGTCATGAGCAGGGCATCGGCACATAGCGTAGGAGCCGTGCCATGTACCGCGCAGAGCTACGACAAGGTTGATCGTGTCCTGAGTTGGTCGGAGTGCTGTTAGGGTCATGGGCTTCACTCCCCCCTCCCCCCTTCCCTCCCCTGCAGATGCGCGTGCAAGGCAGTCACTCGACCTCTTGGTAACCTACTCCTATTCGTTTGAAGGCGCTCTTGCGTCTTTCGCGGACCTGCCGGGCGATGATTTCGGCTTGTGCCCTGTCAGGAAAACTCAGGGTTACCCCCTGCCCTTTTGAGCCGATCCTCCCCCAGCGACGTTCAACCGTCGTCCAACCGAACAGGTCGGTTTGGATCCAGAGATGGTAGGCACGGGCAACATTGCGTGATGCGTCGATGGCTTGCCAATGCCAAGACTGGCTGATGGGCGTTCTCATGGTGGCTTGGTGACAGGGAAATCGGCTGTGGGTCCAACTGGAAATTTGAATCACTACATTCGCTGTGATTCACGGAAGCGATTGCATCGCAGGCGCTAGCCCTTCTCCCTTAGAAACATCACTATAAAAACGCCGCTGCTTGCAGCGGAAGGATTCTTGATTCTACAGATTCAGATTCAAGGTCAATTTCTGGCGTGAATTCAGGTCTCTAAGCCGAACTTCCTGACCAGATGGGGGTGTTAGGCTGACCAGATGGGGGCTGAACCCTGACCGAGCGGGGGCATTCACCTGACCTGCTGGGGCCATCCTGACCGCTTGGGGGACGGGCCTCCAGCACGCTGCCCAGTGGGCTAAT
>VFQU01000743.1_pt1 | contig 24345 bp, 21 predicted proteins | sample 3512311 | NCBI WGS metagenome assembly VFQU01 (sample SAMN10412377, study PRJNA504923) | tailings metagenome | isolation source: Relicate 3 Philex TSF3 active mining site | place: Philippines: Tuba, Benguet | collected 2017-08-29
CCTTCGAGTGGAGGGCGACTTCGTCATAGCGGGTGCCGCCCTCAAAGGGATAGCGTTTGCCGTCATAGCTGGCAGTGAACTGGGTGTGGAAGCGTTTGCCGTCGGCGCTGAGGCCATCGTGGACGAAGCGGACGCGGTTGCCGCCGGCGGCGATCCACTGGCGGGTGGATTCGCGGGGAGCGGGGCCGCTTTCGTAACGCGACTCGGCGGGAACAAACTGCCATTTGCCGAGACCGCGATCTTCCACGCCGGTCAGCAGAGCGAGTAGGGGAAGCAGCAGAAGCATGAGCTATTCATAGCGCAGTGCTTCGGCGGGAGCAATGCGGGTGGCGCTGCGGGCGGGGTAGAGCGTGGCGCCCAGGGAGACGAGCATGGCAAAGCCGGTGATCCAGGCGGCGTCCCAAAGGCTGGGCTGGAAGGGAACGTAGGCGATGGAGTAGATTTCCTCGGAAAGTTCAATGAGGCGGTAATGATCGGCCAGGTAACTGAGGCCGTAGCCGAGCAGCAGACCGACCGCGGAGCCGACGGCCCCGATGAGCAGGCCCTGGTAGATGAAGATGCGGCGCACCTGTTCCTGGCGAGTGCCCATGGAGAGGAGGATGGCGATATCGCGCTGCTTTTCCATGACCATCATGACGAGGGTGATGAAGATGTTGAGGGCGGCCACTAACTGAATGAGGCCGATGGTGATGAGGCTGACGACGCGTTCCATCTTGAGGGCGCCGAGCAGTTGGCGGTTCTGCTCCATCCAGTGCGTGGCGCTGTATTTGCCCCCCAGAGCGGTAGCGAGTTGAGTGGCGACAGCGGGAGCCTGATCGAGCTGGCGAACCTTGATTTCCAGGGCGTTCACCACGTCGCCCACCGACATGATGCGCTGCAGTTCGCGCAAGGAAAGGAAGGCGAAGTTGGCATCGACATCGTAGAAACCGGTTTCGACGAGGCCGCCGATGCGCATGCGGTGATAACTGGGACGGGGGCCGAAGGGAGTCAGTTCGCCGACGGGGTTGATGACCTGGAGGTAGTTGCCGGGCTTGAGACCGAGGCCGGCCGCGAGCTTGGCGCCGAGCAGCAGGTAGGGCGCGTCGCCTTCGGTTTCGCGGAGCTTGTCCAGGCTGCCGCTGGTGATGTAGGGGGTGAGGTCCTGGGCGAGCCGGCGGCTGGCGAGGTCAACGCCCTTGAGAACGGCGCCGGTGCTGGAGCCGCCCGCGCTGAGGAAGACCTTGTCGTAGAGGGCGGGGCTGGCTTCGATGACGCCATCCACCTGGGCGGCCTGGTTGAGGAGGTTGCGCCAGTCGCTGATGCCATCGCCGGAGGCGGCCTCGGTAATGGTGATGTGGGCGGTGGCGCCGAGGAGATTCTTCTGCAGCGTGGTGCGGAAACCATTGTTGATGGCGATGGCGATGACGAGGGCCATGACGCCAGCGGCGACGCCGGCAATGGAGATGAAGGTGATGACCGAGATGGCGGCCTGACGGCGTTTGGCCAGCAGGTAGCGGCGGGCGATGAAGAGTTCGAAGGGTAATTGCATCAGCGCCGCACGAGCACTTCGCGGATGCTGTCGCGGCTGAGGAAGAATTTGACGGCGGCGAAATCCTCGAAGAGACGTTCAATGTTGCGGTTGGTGAAGGTCTGGCCGGGCGGCATTTCACCGCGCTGGTCAATGATGAGGCTCGACTCGTCCTGGATGCGGAACTGGTATTGGGGAATGGATTGGCCGCGGTCTTCGGCGCTGAAGTAGGCGAGGAGGTAGGCGCCGGGTTCGAGGATGCGGTGCAGGTGGTCGACGGTGCGCTCGAGCAGGCTGGGACGCAGGAACTGGAGGCAATCCCAGACGAGGGCGCCGTCGAAGGGGCCGCGCTGTTCGCTGAAGGTTTGCACCAGGAAGCTGTCGACCCGAGAGGCATCGCGCTGGTTTTCGTAGAAGTCCCCGTCGCCGAAGCAGTCTTCGAGGGTGGCGAAGAAATCTTCTGAATAGAGGCGGGTGCCCATCTGGGTCATGAAGGCGATGTTGGCGGCATTGGCGCCACCGAGATCAAGCAGGCGCAGGTCGCGGCTGGTGTCGAGGCTGCGGACAAATTGTTGCAGGGCGGGACTGTGGCGGAGCAGGGGCTCGGCCTTGGGTGGTGGTGGAGGCGCCTCAGGCTCTGGCTGCGGAGCGGGCATGGTGGCGGGTCGGGGCGGACGCAGGCTGGGCTCGGCATCCTGCGTGCCCTGCATTGCCCGGAATAGCGCCTTCAAGGGATTGGCCATGGCCGTAGTTCAGAGGAGGTTAACGCTTGGGATCTCCGGCGGAAGCCGCGAGGCTTTGCTGGGAAGGGGTGCTAGCGGCCGGGGCGGGTTGAGGCTGCGGTTTGGCGGCAACGCGAGCGGGTTCGGTGCGAACGATGTCAATGGAGCCCTTGAACATGGCGCCGTCCTCGATCTGGATGCGGGCGGTCTTGATGTCGCCGACGAGGCGTGCTTCTTTCTTGACCTCGGTCTTGTCGCTGGCTTCGATGTTGCCCTGGACAGCGCCGAGGACGACGATATCCTTGGCTCGGATTCCAGCCTTGACCTTGCCGTTGGGGCCGATGGTGACCTTGTGGTCGTGCGCTTCGATGGTGCCATCGATTTCGCCGTCGATAATGAGGTCTTCCCTGGAATGGATCTGACCGGTGATGGAGACACCCTTGCCGATGGTGGCGGTGCGGGTGGCGACGGGGGCGTCGTAATCCTGACGGGAGGGAGTGGTGTGCATGGGTACCCCTTCGTTCATCCCCATGGCGGGTTGTGCGCTTGAGCGGGGCGCTGGTTCTTCATCTTTGCGGCGGTTCCACATGGCTGTACGACTCCTGTCGGAAAATTGCGTTTCAGTAAATACTTAGGCTAGCGATTCCCTTGCGTGAAACGCAAATCAAAATAGAACCAGGTACTTATCCACGCCATGATTGTCCGCTGCCAGAACCTTTCCGTGCATTATGGGAGCTTTGCCGCCCTGCGAGATTTTTCGCTGGAAATTCCCGCGGGGCGGGCGGCGGTGCTGGTAGGGCCGAACGGGGCGGGGAAATCGTCCTGCCTGAAGGTGCTGGCGGGGCTGGAGGCGGAATCCGGTGGGGTGGTGGAGGTGTTGGGGCAGCGGCCGATGGACGCGCCGCGCGCCTGGCGGCGAGGCCTCGGAGTGCTACCCGAGCATCTGGGACTGTTTGACGCCCTGTCGATTGAAGAGCATATGCAAATGGCGGCATCGCTGTACAGCATTCGCGGGGCGGGGGAGCGGATTGAGGAACTGCTGACCTGCCTGGGGCTGGCGGGGAGCCGGGACCGGTTTGCGGCGGCCTGTTCCTACGGGATGCGGAAAAAGACGGCGCTGGCGCTGGCTTTGCTGCATGCCCCACGGGTGCTGATACTGGACGAGCCGTTTGAGGGGCTGGACCCAGCTTCCTGCGAGACGGTGCTGGAACTGCTGAAGGCGCTGAAGTTGCGGGGGGCGGGCCTGGTGGTGAGCTCGCACATGTTGATGCACGTGGAGCGGCTGGCGGATGAAGTGCTGTTGCTCGATCAGGGGCGGGTGGTTTGGCGGTCGACGTCGCTTTCGGATGTGGAGTTGCGCTCGCACTATCTGGATGTCGTACATGCGCAGCCACTGCCGCGGCTGGAGTGGTTTTAAGTGCGACCGTTACTGGTTGCGGTGGGGCGTGCGGCCTGGCGCGAAGCGCGGACACTGAATTCAATACAGGGCAACAACTTCTTCTATTTCGCGTTGCTGCTTTCGCTGCAACCGGAGGCGATGGGGTTTGTGTGGCTGCTGGTGGGGCTTCTGCTGATGTTTCCGGCGCTATTGGCGCCGCTGGCGAAGATTCCCGCGCTGCGGCTGCAACTGTGGCCGCTGGAGAAGCGATCGACGCAGTTTCTCCAAATCTTCGCCCGTCCTGATTTGCCTGGGACGCCCTGGTTGTGGCGGGTGCTGCCGACGCTCGAGTTGCGGCAATACGTTCGTTCGCTCGATTTTGCGCTGGCGGGCGTGTTTGCCGTGCTGGCGAGCCTGTTTCGCTTCTTCACGCCAGAACTGGACCCCGAAGCGATACCGATACTGTCGCTGCTGGTGGTTCTGATGTTGAGCACGCTGGCGCAGAATCTGTTTGCGCTGGATGGGCGGGCGGGGCGACTGCGCTGGCGGCTATCGCCGGCGCCGGGGTGGCGGATACTGGCGCGAAAGGGGCTGCCGCTGCTTTTGCTGACCGCCGTGCTGACGCTGCCCTTGAGCCCACTGCCGGCCGTGACGGGGATGCTGGCGGCGCTGGCAATTGGGCATCACTTTTCGGTGCAGACGCCGCTCGACGCCGCGCCCTGGCGATTTACGGCAGGGCAGTTTTTCCCTTATGGTTTACTGCAGGTGTTTGCCCTGTTCAGCTCGGGAATTGCCGTGGCGCGGGGCGAATTGATTTACTTTCCGCTGGCATTAGTGGCCTGGGCGGTTTCGCTCTTCGTATACGGGCGGGCGCTGGAAAGCGCCTCATTAGAAAAGCTTTAAGCACAATAGAAATCAGAGTGTTAACTTAGGACAAAGTTCGAAATGCGCATACTGGTCGTCGAAGACGAAAAGCGGATTGCCGATTTTCTCGGCCGTGGTCTTGAGAGTGCTGGTTACGCGGTGGATATCGCGCCGGATGGCCGTACGGCCATCGAAATGGTGCATGCCACCGATTACGATCTGATTACGCTGGACCTGATGTTGCCGGATATGGACGGCCTGCAGGTGCTCGAGAAGATCCGCAACCGGAAGGTGAACCCGCCGGTGCTGGTGCTGAGCGCACGCGGGGCGGTGGAAGATCGCGTGAAGGGTCTGGAACTGGGTGCGGATGATTACCTGATCAAGCCGTTTGCGTTTGTGGAATTGCTGGCGCGAGTGCGCGTGTTGTTGCGGCGCGGGCAGCCGACACCCGAGAAGCTGACGGTGGGTGAGCTGTCGCTCGATTGCATACGCCGGAAGGTGACGCGCGCGGGTGAGAACATTGACCTGGCGCCGAAGGAATTTTCCATTCTCGAATACCTGATGCGCAACAAGGGGCGGCCGCTGAGCCGCACGATGATTGTGGAGCATGTGTGGGACATGGACTATGACGGGTTGACCAACATCGTGGATGTCTACATACGGCACTTGCGCAGCAAGATTGACGATGACTTTCCGACCAAGCTGATCCATACCGTCCGGGGTGTGGGTTACATGCTGGATCTGCCAGATCCGGCATTAGCCAAGGCGGAGCCGAACGGCAAGCCAGGAGCCTGAGTGCGATGCCGGGCGGGAACATACTGCGCAGTCTTCGTTTCCGTCTGGCGGTCAGCTATACGATCTTCTTCGCGATACTGCTGACGGGCTTTGGGTTCGTTTTGCGCGGGATGCTGTCGGAGGTGATCGAGTCGACAGTGGAAGGGCTGCTGGACGAGGAGTGGGCGGCGTGCAAAGGCTTTCTGCGCATTACCAGCGAAGGTAACGTGCAGTGGAATTACGACCCGGCAGATAAGGAAGAAGCCGCCATTGTGGAGAGGCTGCGGCTGATTTACATGATTGCGGATGACCGCGGTGAGGTGCGCGAGTCGTCGGAACTGTACCGGGAGATTGGCTTTCAGAGTCCGGCGGAAATTGTGGAAGTGCTGAACACGGGGCGGACGCGTTACACCTACCACAAGAACCAGCGGAACCAGGTGTTCATGGTGCGGCAGAGTCCGCTGAGTGAGAGCAACAATCGTTACTTTCTGGCGCTCGGGCGGAACTACACGCCGAGCCAGCGCGTGATTGACCAGTTCAGCAACAGCTATTTCTTCGCGCTACCGCTGATCATTCTGACGGCGGCGGGACTGGGGTGGCTGCTGGCGCGGCGCGCGATGCAACCGGTGACGGAGGTGGCCAGCGAGGTGGCCAAGCTTACGGGTTCCAATTTGTCCTTGCGGGTGCCATTGCGGGGATCGGGAGATGAACTCGATCATATGATCGGGAACTTCAATTCGATGGTGAGCCGGCTGGAGCAGAGCTTTCAGCAGATACGGCAGTTTTCGACCGACGTTTCGCACGAGTTGCGGACGCCGGTGACGGTGGTGCGCGGGCAACTGGAAGTGGCGCTGATGACGGCGAAGTCCGAAGAAGAGCTGCGCGAGGTGATTGAAGGGGCGCTGGTGGACATTGACCGGCTGTCGCAGTTGATTCGCGCGTTGCTCAATCTGGCCAAAGCGGAAGCCGGGCAGTTGACACTGCAGATGAAGCCGCTGGATCTGGCGGCGCTGGTGCGCGAGGTGGGGGCGGAACTGGAGATTGCCGCGCAGGACCGGGGTGTGGATTTGCGGCTGGTGTTGCCGCGGACCGCCTGGATGGAAGGAGACCGCATACAGATTGAGCGGCTGCTCTATAACCTGATCGACAACGGCATCAAGTACACACGGGCGAAGGGCTTCGTGGAGGTTTGTGTTTTTCCGTCGCCATCGCGATTGGTGCTGGAAGTTCGCGACAATGGAGAAGGAATCGCGCCGGAACATCTGCCCCATCTGTTCGACCGTTTCTACCGCGTCCCCGGAAGCAAGACGAGCGGGGAGAAGGGGCTGGGCCTGGGGCTAAGCTTTGTCGCCTGGATCGTGAAGTCGCATCGAGGCGAGATTGAGGCACAAAGCACGGTGGGCGAAGGCACCACCTTCCGCGTGACGTTTCCCGTGGAAGTACAACCGGAGAGGAGCCGTCCTGAAGATGGAGATCAAGGAGAGACTGCTGGAAGGCATTCGCATATTGGATCTTGAGGGGCCGTTGACGGCGGGTGAGCCGTGCCAGTTGCTGCGTCAGCATTCGACGCACGACCTGGAGACGAAACCCAAGGTGATCGTGAATCTGGCCGGAGTGGACTACATTGATTCGAGCGGTTTGGGGATGCTGGTGAACTGTTATTCGACGCTGGAACGCAATGGCGGGGGGCTACGGGTGCTGAACCCCTCGGAGCGCAACATGGAGTTGATGGTGCTCACCAAGCTGGCCACGGTATTTCAGGTGTTCAAGGAAGAACAGGACGCGGTGAACAGCTTCTTCCCGGACCGGGAGATCAAGAAGTTCGACATTCTGAGCTTTGTTCAGAATCAACGGAAGGCGCGCGAGAATCCGTAAAGGAGTGATGAAGCCGCAGCCCAACAGTGTGCTGGTGTTCTACAAGGTCACCTGCCCCACCTGCAAGTTTGCCTTGCCATATCTGCACCGTATAGACCGGCCGGTGCTGGGGGTGTCCCAGGATGATCAGGCGGCGACCGAGAAGTTCACGCGGGATTTCGACGTGCGGGTGCCATCGATTCTGGACCGGGCCGAGGAAGGGTATCCGCTCAGCAACGAGTACGGCATACACCACGTGCCGACGCTTTTCGTGATTGACGCGGAGGGGCGAGTGGCCGAGCGCATCGAAGGCTTTGACAAGGATGCGCTAGAGAATCTCGGCGTGGAGTTTGCCGAAAGTGAGCGGGTGCCCGAGTACAAGCCTGGTTGAGCGAGCCGGAATTAGCCCCCGGCGGGGGTTGCTACTTTTTGAGAATCGCGAGGATTTCGGCGGCCGTGGTGCGGTCGCCATGGGTCTTGCTGATTTTGGCAAAGGTGATTTTGCCACTGCGATCCAAGAGGAAGGTGGAGGGGTAGGCAGTTTCTTTGGGGGCATCCCAACGCAAGCCATAGCGGTTGGTGAAGGTGTAGTTTTCGTCGAGCAGCAATTGGAAGTGCGCGGGAAGGGCTTTGTCGGCGATGAACTCGGCGCCCTTGTCGCGCGGACCGGGGTAAACGAGGATTACCTGCTGCCCGGCGAAATCCGCAGCTTTGCTGACGAAATCCTTCACCTGGCGATTGCAGAGGGGGCACTGGTAGCCGGGGAAGCCGCGGAGAACGATCAGCACGACGGGGCCCTGGGCGAGTTTGGCGCTGAGTTGGACAGAGGAGCCATCGAGGTTGGGTAACGAGAAATCCGGGGCCTTTTCGCCGGGCTGGGGTGGTGCGGCGGCGAGTAGACTGAGGGCGAAGCAGAGAGTGGTCAGGGCGGTCTTCATGGGGTTCTATTGGGGTATGCCGCACGAAAAGTTACGGTAGGCACCTGCCGGAATAGTACGCCGGTTCTCTGCCGTCGTGAATTGGCGCGGACTAGACTCAGAGCGTGAGTGCTGGCCGTATCGTGCAGGTGGGAACATTGGTGGCGATTCTGCTGGGGGACCTGTATTTTCTTGCAACGGGCGCGGTGCGGCCCAGCCTGGTGGTGGCGCAGCTGATGATGATACTGACGGTGATGATCATCTCGTTCAAGCGGCGTAACCGGCCGGGGCCGCGGCGCGCGGCTAGAGACTGAGACTGCGCAAGTACTTGACGCAGCGGGCAACGGAATCGACAGCGTCGCCGGCAGTGAAGTCGAGCTCAATCAGGTAGTGCTCAACGCCGGCTTTTTCGGCTGCCTTGAGGATGGCCGGGAAGTCGAGCCTGCCTTCACCGAGAACGCTGATCCATTCCTTGCTGAGGCCGGCTTCGCTGGTGCGGACGGGCGTGCCTTTGGCGAGGTCCTTGAGGTGAATGCTTTTGACTCGTCCGGACCATTCGTTCAGCAGAGCCTGCGGGGAATTGCCCGTGATGCCGACCCAGAAGACATCCATTTCGAGGCGGACGCGGGGGTCGAGTTCTTTCTTCAGGCGGTCGATGTAGCGCTGGCCGGGTTCGCCAGCGAACTCGTAGGCATGGTTGTGGTAGTAGATTTCGAGGCCGTGTTTGGCCGCGAGATCGGCTGCTTTGCCGTAGGCGGGGATGGCGGCATCGCGGTCTTTGGGTGCGACATAGCTGGTGCCGAGGCGGCGGATGCCCCACTGTTTGGCGAGTTGCGCCATCTCTTCGAGCGGTGCGCCGCCGGCGAGGACGAGGCCCGTATCGAGGAAGAGATGGACGGGCTTGAGCCCATTGGCGCGAATGTGATCGGCGTGATCGCGCAGATGGTTGGGGCGGACCTCGATGGTGGAGATGCCCACGTCCTTGAGGCGCTTGTAGGTGGCGGCGGCATCCTGGGCGAGCAGGTCGCGCACGGTGTAGAGATTGATACCGATGGGGTGGCTAAAGCTCCTGGCGGGGAGCATGCCGGCGGCGGCGAGGCCGAGCCAGTGTCTGCGGGTGAACACCATAACGCTTTACAGTCTATTCGAAGCGGGCAGCCGGAAGATTGGCGAATTGTCGATAGAATTACGAGAAGTTCATCGTGGGAAGATTCTGTTTGATATTCGGGGCATTGGTCTGGCTGCTGTCATTGAGCGGGCAGGAGCCCGCCAGGCCGGCAGAGAAGAAGACTGAAGCAGGGGCGGACGGCAGCAAGCCGGAGAACCTGCTGGGACGCGTGAATACGGCCGGAGGCGAGGCGCGGCGCAACGAGAACATCTTCATTACCGCGATCAACAACAATGCCCAACGGGAATCAGGCATCCGAGTGGGGATGACAGCGACGCCGGTGACGGAACTGAAGGCGGAATCGCGATTTTACGGAGCGGAACTGGGAGTAAGTCCCACGGGGTCGATTCATCTGGGAGCGCAACGAATCAGCAATGGGCTGCGGGGCGGGGTGTACTGGACGCATTCGAACTCGGCCTTCACAGCGCGCAGCTTTTTTCAGGTGGGGGGTGTGAGGCCGGCGCGGGAAAACTCCTGGGGGGCGAGGGTGAATATACCGCTGTGGACGGGTTCGTTTCTGGGTCTCGAAGGATCGCATGAAACGCGTAGCGGGTTTGTGAACGGCAACGTGCTGGTGCCGCTAGCGAACGAACGGACCTGCCTGTCGCCAGACCCACAGATCTGCGCGGTGGTGAACCGGTTCTTTGCCGCCTGGCCCAACGTGGCGCCGAACCGGCCGGATATTGAGCAGCGGACGCTGAACACGAATGCGCCGCAGTCGATCCTGACGCAGACGGCCAGTCCGCGCTGGGAGCAAGTCTGGGGCCGGCACCGTGTTACGGCGCGGCATGCGTGGACCGGGCAACAGGTGGACGCCTTTCAACTTGTGGCCGGGCAGAACCCGGACACCACCACGCGTTCGCATGATTCGCGGCTGACGTGGACCTATACCGTGGGCCCGCGCACCAATTTTGATGTCTCGACCGGTTTTCAGCGGGCGACGAGCCTGCTGGCGCCAGAGCCCAATGCCGTCGGGCCGCAAGTGATCATTGGAACGGCCTTCGAGCGGCTGGGGCCCATTTCGTCCGTGCCGCTGGACCGCATGCAGAACCGGTACCGGGGTGCGTTTCGTGGTCAACACATCGCGGGCAAGCACACGCTATCGGCTGGCTTTGAGTACGGGCGGTTGCAGTTCAATGGACGCGAGGCCTCGGCCAATCGCGGAAACATTTTCTTCCGGAATGATTTTGGCCGGGACGCGATCACGAACTTCCGGTTGGGCATTCCGAACCGCTACTCGTTTGGCGCCGGGGAGATGATGCGGGGCTTCCGGCGGCACGAATGGACCTTCTTTGCGCAGGACACCTACCGGGTGACAAATTCCTTTGTGCTGAACCTGACGCTGCGGTGGCAGCCGCAATTGCCCTTGAACGAAGTGGATGGGCTGAACGATATCGCCTTCAACTGTGACTGCAACAATGTAGGGCCGGGGGTGGGTTTCGCCTGGCGGTTGCCGCGCGGCTGGGGCGTGATGCGGGCGGGCTACTCGATACAGTTCGGGGAGATACTGCCAGCGACTTTGACGCAGGTGCGCTGGAATCCGCCTGGGTTTCAGAAGGTGGAAAACCAGCGGCCGCCCTTGTTGAATCTGCTGCAGAGCGTGGTGCTGGACCCGAACGCGCGCGCAACGGTTTTCGAGTATCCGCGCGATCTGGCGACGCCCTACGCGCAACAGTACACGCTGGTATGGCAGCCGCCGCTGAGCGGGCGCTATGGATCGCTGGAGCTGGCCTATGTGGGCAGCCGCACCTGGAAACTGTTGTATCTGCAATATCTCAACCGGGCGCGAAATCTACCGGGGCTGGAATCGACCACGGCGAATATCAATATGCGCCGGCCCAGTGAGCAATACTTCGATTACCGCTACATCTTCAACCTGCCGCGCGCCTACTATGACGCGGGTAAAGTGACCTATACGCTGCCGACGCGCGGGGGCTGGACGGTGAACGGGAGCTACTGGTTTTCGAAGGCGATTGATACGGGGGCGACCTTCGTGAACATTGCCGCGGGCGAAGATGCGATGCAGGGCCATGCGCAGGTGGAGAACGGGGTGATTGGCGATCTGAAGGGAGTGAGCAACTTCCATCAGGCACATGCGGCGCTGGCGACGATCAGCTATCAGGTGCCACGGCGCGTGAAGTGGCTGCAGGACTGGCGGGTATCGGCTGTGGCGGTGGGCCGTAGCGGAACGCCCTTCACGTTGACGACCGGCTCGGACGCGCCGGGCTATGGGAACGTGGATGGCGTGACGGGCGACCGGCCGCATGTGTTGGACCCGCGCGTGTTGGGCAAGACCATGAGTCATCCGGATGTGGCGCCGCAGCTGCTGCCGCGCAGCGCATTTGCATTTCAGCAGGCTGGAGATGTGCGCGGCAATATCGGGGTAAACACCTTCCGGCGCGCGCCGTTGCGCAATCTGAATCTGGCGGTGGAGCGGCGCTTTCTGCTGGGCCGGGACAAGAGCCTGGCTTTCCGGGCGGAAAGCATCAACGCCACCAATACGCCGCAGTTTGCCGAACCGGTGGCGGACCTGTCGAACCCGGCCTTTGGCAAGATCACGAATACCCTGAATGACGGGCGCAATGTGAGGTTTACGCTGAGTGTGGATTTCTAGAACGCTGCTGGTGATGATGCTGGCGGCTCCGGTGAGTCTGAGTCCGGACTACAAGTTGTCCTTTCAGGGGCTGGGGCCTTTATACGTCGGCATGCCGGAAGCGCGAATCGCGGGGCTGGTCAGTGACGAACTGGAAGACCGCGAGGAGACGAGCGAGGGGTGCCGGGCCTGGAGATTTGTGACGACGGGCGTGAGTTCACCGCTGGCGGGTTTGACGCTGGGAGTGAAGCAGGGGCGGTTGGTACGGATTGAGATTGATACGCCGGAATGGCAGACGGTTTCGGGGGCGCGGGTGCGGATGCCGGAGGCGGCGCTGCGGCGGATCTATGGCAAGCGGTTGCGCGAAGAGATACACCCGGTGGACGCGACAGGGCGGCTGCTGGTGCTGTCGGGGCGAGACGCGGGAGTGAAGCACCTGGCGCTGGTGTTTGAATCCGATGGGGACCAGATCACGCGAATGCGCGCGGGGCTGGCGGCGGACCTGGCGCTGGTGGATGAGTGCCGCTAGTAGACGGACTTGTTGGTGTTGGAGAATTCCTCAGGGGTCACCCCGGCGGCGGCGAAGATCCTGCGGAAAGCGGCCTCGGTGGGTGGGGAGGGTTTGAAGTTGCCGAAGCGGTAGCCCTGGGCGATAGCGAGGGGTGTCCATCCGAAGCGGTTCTTGCGGTTCCAGACTTCGAGTTTGGCGCCGCGCTGCCAGAGTAGTTCCACCGCGCCGGCAACGTTCTTGTAGGCTGCGCCGTGCATGGCGGTTTCGCCGTTCTGATCGACAGCGTTGGGGTCGTTACCAAGATCGAGGGCGACACGGACGGCCTCGACTACTTCTTCGTCAGTGCCAGCGTCCTCGCCGGGACTGCGGGTGCCCAAGCCGGCAGCGACGATGAGCGGGGTGGCGCCATCGGCATTGGGGATGAGCGGGTCAGCGCCCAGTTCCGCGAGGAGGCGCATGAGTTCTGAATCTGCGGCGCGGGCGGCCAGCAGGAAGGGGGTGGCGCCGAGGGTGTTGAGGCTGGTGAGCCCCACGTTGATGCGTTTGGTCATGCGGGCGTTGAGGTCGGCGCCCTTGGCCTTGAGTTTGCGAACGAGGTCGAGGCTGGAGAGGTTGCCGGAGCCATAGGGGGCGGGGTCGTTGTCGCCGAGGCCGGGCTTGCGAACACCGGTGATGGCGTGGAGGGCGGTCCAGCCGGAGGCAGCGGCGTTCGGATTGGCGCCTTGGTCGAGCAGCCAGGCGGCGAGCTCAAAATGGCCGCTGAGCACGGCGAGGTGCAGGGCGGTGGAGCCGGGGCGAGGGGCGGCGGCGATGCGGGTCGCCTTGTGGGGATGGTCAGGCGGCACCTCGACGATTTGGTGCAGGTCAGCACCAGCGGCGATCAGCGCGGCGAGGACATCGCGATGGCCGTTACGGGCCGCGACGAGAAAGGGCGTAAGGCCCGTGCCCAGCCGCAGGTTGAAGCTGGCGCCATGCTTGATCAGAGCAGTGACGACGGGGGCATGACCCTCGGCGGCGGCCCAGAGCAGGGCAGTCTGGCCGCGGCGGGGCTCGGCGTGGTTGGGGTTGGCGCCGTGCCGCAAAAGGACTTCGACAGCAGGCAGGCGTCCAGTGCGGGCGGCGGTCATCAGAATGGATTCGCCCCCGGGGAGTTGGGTGTTGGCGTCAGCGCCAGCGTCGAGCAACAGTTGGAGGATCTCCGGATTGCCGTTCTGGGCGGCGATGGAAATGGGTGTAACGCCGTAGCGGTCAGCGGCGGTGGCGTTGGCGCCGGCAGCGAGCAGGCGGCGAACCGCAGCCGTGTCGTCCTGGAGGGCGGCGGTGGGAAGATCCTGCGCGGTGAGGCTGAACAGCAGCAGCCAGAATGGGCTCATAGGGAAACGAGACGGTCGATTTTGCCTTTGCTGTCAGCAAAGCTGTCGAGGCGGACACCGGCGCGATCAAGGAGCGTGAGGTGAAGGTTGGCCAGCGGGGTGTTGGGCTGCTCGATGAGGTGGCGGCCACCGTGGGGCTTGCCGCCGGCGACGAGGACGGGCAGGTTGGTGTGGTCGTGGATGTCGGCATCGCTCATGCCGCTGCCGTAGAGAATGAGTGAGTGGTCGAGCAGGGAACCATCGCCATCGGGGGTGGCCTTCAGCTTTTCGAGGTAGTAAGCGAAGAGCGAGACGTGGAAGGCATTGATGCGGGCCACCTTGGCGAGTTTCTCGGGGTTGCCGCCGTTATGGGTGAGCGGGTGATGGCTTTCGGTGACGCCGACTTCCGGGTAGGAACGGTTGCTGGTTTCGCGAGCGAGTTGGAAGGTGATGACGCGGGTGACATCACCCTGCATGGCGAGCACCTGCAGGTCAAACATAAGGCGGGCGTGGTCCGCATAGGAGGCCGGGACGCCTACGGGGCGTTCGAGATCGGGCAGAGCAGAGTCCTGGGTGGAGGCTTCGGCCTGCTGGATGCGGCGTTCCACTTCGCGAACGGTATCAAGATATTCGTTGACGCGGTGGCGATCGGCGGGGCCGAGTTGGCGGTTGAGCCGGGCAATGTCGGAACGAACCCAATCGAGGAGGCTGGCTTCCTTGCGCAGTTCGGCGGCGCGTTCGGTGGCGGGGCCGCCATCGCCGAAGAGACGCTCAAAGGCCACGCGGGGGTGGGCCTCGGCGGGCAGAGGGGTGGTGGGGGAAGACCAGGAGAGATTGTTCTGGTAGACGCAGGCGTAGCCGTTATCGCACTGGCCCACAACGGTGAGCAGGTCCATGGCAAGCTCCAGCGAAGGCAGGCGGGTGGCCTGGCCCATTTGCTGGGCAGCCAACTGGTCGGCGGTGGTGCCGAGGTAGTAGTCGCTGCTCTCGGTCCACTTGGCGGTGGCGGCGCTAAGGAAGGCGGCGTTGGAGGTAGCGTGGGTGCCAGGGTAGGCGTTCTTGAGTTCGAGATTGTCGATGACGGTGAGATGCGAACGGACGGGTTCGAGGGAAGCGAGGGAAGGGGAGAGTTGCGTGAGCTGGCCGTTAACGCTTTGAGGAGTCCAGGCGGGACGGTGCGCGCCCATGGGCATGTAGACAAAGCCCAGGCGGCGGGGAGAAGGCTTACTGGCCTTCAGTGCGGGTGTCATGGCATCCAGCAGCGGCAGCGCGAGGGCGGTGCCTGCTCCACGCAGCAGGGTGCGGCGCGAAAGCGCGCGGCGGGTGAGAATCATGGGTTTCTCCTTTGCTGGAAGGGCGAACTACTTACGATTCCAAGAATAATCGAAGAGATGCGGTAGTTGCTTGGTTGGGCGTCGCGCAGAATCTGCCGGACAGCCGGGGCGTCGGCTGGGGTAAGGCCACGGCCGAGAGAATAGCTGAGCAGCTTTTCGGTAAAGGTGGTGGCGAAGAGTTCCTCGCGTGTGAGCAGGGCTTGTTCGAGACCCGCGATGCCGGCGAACTGGCTGCGGTCTGGCAAGCCGCCGGCATTGTCGGCGGCGTCGCGCCAGCGGCCGACGGCGTCATAGTTTTCGAGAGCGAAGCCGATGGGGTCCATGAGTTGGTGGCAGCCGAAGCATTGGGGGTTCTTACGATGTTCGGCGAGGCGCTGCCGCAGCGTGAGTTGTGCGCCAATGGGGGCGTTGTCTTTGAGCGCCGGGACATTGGGCGGCGGCGGAGGAGGAGGGATGCCGAGGATGTTGTCGAGAATCCACTTGCCGCGAATGACTGGCGAGGTACGCGTGGCGTAGGAGGTGACGGTGAGGATGCTGCCATGACGCAAGAGGCCACCGCGCGGGGTCTCTGGCGGCAAGGCGACGCGCCGGAAGTGACCACCGTAAACATGGGGAATACCGTAGTGCTTGGCGAGGCGTTCGTTGAGGAAGGTGTAGCGGGCACTGAGGAGCGTGCGCAGTGGCTGGTCCTCGCGGAGGATGCTCTCAAAGAAGAGCTCGGTTTCGCGGCGCATGGCCTGGCGGAGGTTATCGTCGAAGTCCACAAAGCTGCGCATGTCGGGGGTGGCGGAATCGAGGTTGCGCAGGTAGAGCCACTGGGCGGCGAAGCTATCGGTGAGGGCACGGGAGCGAGGGTCGCTCAGCAGGCGGCGGACCTGCTTTTCGAGCACCGGCTTTAGCAGGAGTGTGCCGTTTTCGGCGGCGGTGAGGAGTTCGTCGTCGGGGATGCTGGACCACAGGAAGAAGGAAAGACGGGTGGCGAGTTGCAGCGGGGAGAGCGTGTAAATGGCGCCGCCTGGAGTGTTGGCGGGCGCCTGCTCGACGCGCAGCAGGAATTCAGGACTGACAAGGATGGCGCGCAGAGCCATTTCCATGGCGGAATCAAAGGACTCGTTACGGCGGGTGCTGCGGAAAAACCCGAGCGGGGCGTTGAGGTCTGCCGCGGTGACCGGCCGGCGATAGGCGAGGCGCATGAGGCGGGAAAGGCTGCGCGTGGCGCAGGGTTCTTCTTCGGCCTGGGTATTGGGCTGGCAGGCGAAGATCTGCCGGCGGCTGGGGCTGTCGGTGACGCCCGTGGGCTGATAGGGACCGAGGATGGAAAGGGAGTAGAGCGCTGGGGTGATGCGGGGGTGGCGGTCCATGTTGAAGTGGGCAGCCACGGGTTGGCGTTCTGTTTCGAGAACGAGATTGGGCAGTTTGGGAAAGGTGACTGTGACCTGGTGCGGGCCAGCTTTGAGGGGCAGGCGAAAGCGGAGGTGTTGATCCACCTGGGAATGGTCGCCGGAAGGAGGTGGCTGGACCTGGAACAGACGCACGCGTTCACGGTCAAGGAGTACCTCCACCTGGTGTTCGCCGCGGAGCCCTTCGACGTGTTCGTTGCGGTCGCGAGCGAGGCGGATGACGAATTCGTATTCGGCGTCGAGCGGAAAGGTGTGGCGCAAGGATGTGCCACCGCGGGTGCCGAGAGGTAAGCCGTCAAAGTGGTCTTCCTGGGTGAGGTCGGGCCGGAGAGTGATGGTCTCGCCACCGGGGGAGCGCGGGGGGATGCCCATGGCGAGGCGGCTGATCTTGCGGGCCGAGGCGAGGTAGCGTTCCAGCAGGGTGGGCGAGAGAGTGGCGAGCGTCATGTTGTCGAAGCCATGGCTGGCCTCGTCGGGCGGCAGCAGGGCGTCGACGTCGACATCGAGGGCGAGCAGATCGCGGATGGCATTGCGGTATTCGGCGCGAGTGAGGCGGCGGAAGGTGTCGGTGCGGCCGGGGTCGCGGGGAAGTGCGTCGAGCCGGGATTCGAGGCGGGCAATGGCATCGCGGTACTGGGTTTCGGCGGGAGCGGGAAGGGGGGCGGGCGGCATCTGGCGAGCCTTCAACCGCCGCAGGACTTTTTCCCATTCACCAGGGTGCGCCTCAAGCGTAAGTTGTTCGAGGGAGAGGTTGGCCGTCTTGAGTTTGGCGTTGTGGCAGCCGAGGCAATATTTCTGAACGAGGTCTTCCTGAGCACAAGCCGGGAAGGCGGCGAGCAGAATTAGAAGACCACGACGAGACCACATGCCTTGGACGATATCGAGCAAGGCGTAGGTAAGTCAAATCTGGCGAAAATCTTGACCAGGGAAAGATCAGGTTGCTATTCTATGAATGCGGGGTGGAGCAGCCTGGTAGCTCGTTGGGCTCATAACCCAAAGGTCGCATGTTCAAATCATGCCCCCGCAACCAACCCCCCTCCTCTTTCCCTTTCAGCCCACACGGTTACTGTCCCTCCCATACCAGTCGCAACCCCAAATTTGTCTGCCGGGATTCTGGCGTATGGCGATGCCGGTTCGCGCTGCGTAGCGCTTCTGGCTCGTTAAACCAACTGCCGCCACGGATTACTTTTTCGCGCCCGGTGGGTGGGCCTTGGGGGTCAACCGCAGGACCTGGCGAATATGGCGCGAACCAGTCAGAGCACCACTCCCAGACGTTGCCATACATGTCATAAAGATTCCAAGCGTTGGGTCGTTTGGTGCCCACCGAATGGCTGCGGCCTTCGGCGCGTGAGTAGAACCAGGCGTGATTGGCCAGGGTGCGGTATTCCGGATCATCCCCGAAGCTGAACCTTTCGCTCGAGCCGGCCCGCGCCGCATATTCCCACTCCGCTTCCGTGGGCAGGCGGAACCGACCCAGTCCAAAGGCATTCAAGCGATTGAGAAAGTCCTGCGCATCATTCCAGGACACGCGTTCCACGGGCAACTGCGATGCGTTTGTAGCGGGTTGGAAGGTGGAAGGATTGCTCCCCATGACGGATTGCCATTGTTCTTGCGTGACTTCCCAGGCGCCCAGCCAGAAGGGCCGCGAAATGGAGACTTCCCGGACAGGAGCTTCGTCGGCAGCACGGCCCGCTTCGCTGGCGGGGCTACCCATCTGGAAGCGCCCGGCGGGGATGCGTACCACGCGCAGCGGTATGGAGCCGGGCAGCAGAAGCGTGCGTTCTTCCACTGAGTCCAGCTCTTTCACCAGTCGCAGCCCAATGGCCGTGTAGCGGCCATCGGGCAGGTGGCGGTGCCGGTTGGCGGAACGGAGCACGGGCGGGAAGTCATACCAACTGCCGCCGCGAAAGACGCGCTCGCGGCCGGAGTTGGGGCCCGTTGGGTCAGTCTGGGGAGCAGCGGTGTAGGGGCCGTACCAGTCTGAGCACCATTCCCAGACATTGCCGTGCATATCATGGAGGCCCCAGGCATTCGCTGGTTTGAGCCCGACGGCGTGGGTGGTGGCAAAGGAGCGGCTGTTGGCCCAGGCAAACTCATGTGTTCGGTCGCGCCCAGGGGTCAGCGCCCAGGGATAGGGTGCGGTAGTGCCAGCGCGGGCAGCGTATTCCCACTCAGCCTCGGTGGGAAGCCGGAAGCGGCCGAGGCCCAGCGCGTTCAGCCGCTTGAGAAAGTCCTGCGCGTCCAGCCAGGAGACAGAATCCACGGGCCGGTCCAGCGGGTCGTCCGGTGTCATGGGCGGTGCGGCGGCTCGTTGGAAGACAGCGGGGTTATTGCCCATGACAGCCCGCCACTGGCGCTGCGTGACTTCAAAGACACCCAGTTGGAAGGAGCGGGAAATGGTGACCTCGTGCTGAGGCCCTTCGTCGGCATCGCGGCCCAACTCGGTTTCCGGACTACCGCGGTGATAGCTGCCTGCGGGAATGGTCACGAAGGCAAGCGGCACCCCACCGGGCAACTGTACCTCGGTCCGGGAAGCAGACGATGGGGCTGCTGGTTCCAGTTGCAACTCGACGTGGAAGTCGACATCAGCGCCGCTGTTTTCGACGCGGAGTGGGTCGCCGGGTATCAGGCTGGCGGCCGCGGGCAGAAGGACTTTTCCGGAGAGGCGTCCGCGAGCACTGGCTAACTGAAAGGCGTCATTCGAGCGAATACCACCATCGGAGGCGTGATTGCCCAGATTCATCTGCCAGGTATAGCGATGCTGAGCGGGTGTCCGTAGTTGATCGCGGAAGATCAGCCGGGCGCGGTTACCGGGTTGGAACTCAACCGTAAAGGAACGCGTGACATCAACGCCCAGCGACGCATACTGACTACCGCCCGTGGCAATAGCAACTCCGCCGTTGGGCTTGGCCGTAAAGGATTCCAGCCGGCCCACCGTGCCGCGGGCGCGTTCGCCCACCTGCCGCCCGTCCACCAGCAGGGTGGAGAAATTGCGAGGATCACGCGTCTTTTCGGGACCACCGGCGAAGCTGGCGCCGTAGGCGAAAAGCTGGAATTGCAAAGCCTCGGGCTGATCCCAGGCGTGACTGTGCCATTGCGTGTCGGCGTGGAAGGACAAGAGGAGATCGTCGGCGTCCTGCCAGCGGTTGCGAAAGAAAACGAGGCCGCCACTGCCCGCAACGGCCGGGGGGAGAATGCCAGTGGGGTCCTGTTCCGGGATGTTGGCGGGATAACAGAGCATGGCCCAGATGACCCCCTCGCGCCGCGGATCAAAGCGCCGCTGGGCCGGGCCCGGACTGAGGCGGCCCATATGCCGCTCGTACCACCACTTGAAGTGGGGCAGGTGATCAGGCGGAGTGAAGGCGAAGAGCAGACTGGCCCAGCCCTCGTCGCCAATTCCGGAATTGCTCACGCCGGACATGAGCCAGGTGCGCCCATTGCCCGCATCGTGGAAGGTGCCCGAGTACATGGCTTGCTTCCACCAGTGATGACGACTGGCTTCCGCGTCGAGATCGTGGTCGCCGACCGAACGGAGAGTCAACAGAGCACGCAGAAGAAAGATTCCACCATAGCCGGTATAGCCGATGCCCTCCTGTGATACGCCGAGTTCATCGAAGTTCTGCATGTGGTGCAGCAGATCATTTTTAAGCAGCGCATACCGGTCTGGCCGCTCCTTTTCGAGCCGTAAGGCGAGCAGCATCAGCAACTCGCTGCTGCGGCAGACAGACACCCAATTGGAGCCCTTATGGTCGGCTTCCACATTGGCATGGCGGAAGTCCACCCAGGCATTGAGTCCCGCGCGCAGTCTGGCTGCTACCCAGGCAGTTTGCGTGGGTGACCAGGCCGCCCGGCACCAGTCATAGGCGTAGGCAAAGCCCGAGCCGACGGTAGCGCGCGCGAGGCCGTAGCCCTGCTCGAGGAGAATGGTCTCGGAATTCGCATTCCGGTAGACCGATTCGAGAGCATCATAGGCCAACTGACAATAGCGCTTGTCCGCGGTGAGCAGATGCAAAAACGCGGCCATGGTGGCCTGGTAGGCGTGGCCGTAGTTGGCATTCTGGGCGTCGGAGATTGCAGCGCCTGATTCTACCCGCTGCCGCAGCAGTTCGAGCATTTGCTGGTGCGGCGATCCTTCAACCGATGCGAGTTGGCGGATCTGTGCAGCCTTGCTGGCGTCCAGCAGCAGCCGTGGCTGCGCCGCTAGAAGCAGGCTGAAGAATAGCAACAGAAAGAGACCGCGCATGGCGGGATTATCACATGAAGCGCCTGCGACGGCCGACCACAAAAATGAAAACGGGCCGCGTCAGCCGCGGCCCGGACAGGTTTTGGGTGGGTGGCCGTTACATCTCAGCCAGAGCGGCTACGAGCGCCCCTTTGGCAGTGCTGTTCAGTGGCGACTGGGCCATACGGACCTCACTGAGCGGCAGGGGGAATTCGCTCTCTCGCAGGACCTTCTCGAAGCGCTCGCGGAAGCCCTTGGGCATGGAGGTGCCACCCGAAAGGACCATCGGCACCGGCTTGCCCATGCGGGGAATGTTGCGGGAGTTGGAGAACGCTTCCTTGAGGCCATTCACGACGGCGCGGATGACTTCGTCGTAGTAAACGTTGAGCACCTGATGCAGCTTGTCCGTGAAGGGGCCATTCAACTGGAAGGACTCTTCCTTGGCGAGGCGGATGCGGGTAGTCAGTTCGCCAGTGATGGTGGCGGCCGAAGAGTCAATATAGTCGCCAGCCTTGGGCACGCTGAAGCTCACGACGGGGACGGCGAGGTAGCTGAGGCAGACGTTGACGAGTCCGCCGCCGAAGCTGATGCCGACGCCCGAATAATTGGTTTCTTCGAGTTCACTGAACACAACCGCGAGACCTTCGTTGATGGGTGTGGGCTCACAGCCAACTTCGCGCAGGATCTGGGCGATGGAGGCGTCGTGGTAGGTGAGATTCTCTTCGGCGCCAAGCGGGGCGGCGGGGACGCTGTAGTAAACCGGTAGCCCGGGCCGGCGTTCGCCTTCCGTGAGGTTCTCAATCAATTGCTTGAGCATGACCGCGTTCTCGGGCTCGCTGGGGTTGAGGACGCCGCGGTTCATGGGGCGGCGGGACTCCATCTGGAGCAGGTCGGCAAAGCGGGAACTTTCGTTGCCGGGAACGATGATCTTCTTGTCGAAGTTCTCCCCGGTTACCACGTAGGGGACGCCTTCGCGCTTCAGCGAAGCCTCGGTCATTTTCGACCAGGGCACTTCAACGAAGGCATTCAATTGGCTCTTGAACTGGAACTCCTCGCCATGCTGAACGGCGGCGACAATGCGGCTGGTGCCGACATCGAGGCCGATGGCGGGCGTCTGGGGGGAATGTTTCATGGGGTCTCCTGTTGGATTGAACTCAATGTCGATTCGGGAGCCGCGTCAGTGCGGCGGTAGTCGGGGAGCAGGGCGCTCAAGCGGCGGTAATGATTGCGCAATTGCGTGCGCAACTGGGCCACCGATACGGAATCTTGCTGGGCGCGCGCCCGGAGAATGTCTTCGCTGCTGACGACGCCCTTCCACATGCGAGCGCCGGTGGCGGCAAAGAAGGTGCCGTCGTAATTGAAGCCGAAAAGGTGAAGGCTGGCCAGCGGCTGGTCGTAGTTGTCTGGCAGGCCAAAGGCCTCAAAGGGAAAGTTACCTGCCCAGTCGGTGTGATAACCGATCTGGAAGTTGGCGGGGTTGATGGAAACCTGGGCGTGGGTGACGCAGTTGGCGGCGGGAATGTTGTAGCGGGCGCGCAACATACGGGTGAGCATGCGGCCGGAGTCGAGTTGGCCTTGCGAGATGATGGGGGCCTCGTCACCGGGCCGGGTCTGGGTTTCAAAGGAAACGGCCAGGAAGGAGTCGTTGAGGCTGATATAAGCCCACTGATCGTCGGCCCAGACCGATTTGCCCGCGTGGTTGGCGGCATCATTCTCGGCGACGACGCGAAAGACGCGGCCGAAACGGTCAATGACGTAGTGGTAGGCCTTTTCCTTCTGCACGTATTGCAGCAGACCCTCGCCCAGCAGTTTGAGCCGGCGGGTCTTCTGTTCTTCCAACTCTTCGAGGGTGCTTTCCGTGGTGTGGAAGACAATGCCGGCGGCTTGGCGTGAGGGCAGTTGAGTGAGCAGAGAGTTGGGCTGGTTGCGGTTCCAGACGTAGTATTCGCGAGGACGGTTGGTGGTGGCGTACCTGGTCTCAATACGCAGACCGTTGGACCAGGTTTCGACGCCCCCGCGCGACTCAATCAGCCAGGTTTTCTCAAGCGGACCTTCCTTGACCGGGCGGGCGCGGGCTGCCAATGGCGGCTCTGGCAAATTGGCGCTGGCTGTGCGGCGTGAGAGCAGGGAGTAGGTGGGAATAAGCAGCAGGCAGGCCGCAGCGAGCCAGAATTTGCGGTTTCGCAACCACCAGTACTGCGGCCGGCCGAGAACGGTTTCCACCTGATGCACGCGCCGCTCGGTGTTGCGCAGAAAGCGCAGTTTCTCCACCGGGTCTTCAATCTTTGAAGCCCGGGCCTCGATCATCGGTTTGAGTACGTCTCTTGGTCTCAATCCGCTCAAGCAGCGCGATGCCCTTCCATTGCCTCCGCGATTGTTAGATCGGCGGAGTCGTCATATTCCCTTATACCCTTCACAGCCCCTGAACTCAGTGATCTGCTTTAGTTTATCTGGTGGCGGGAAAGAGTGGAAATTCTCGTCCGGACGAGGTTTTTTGAGAGGTTTGCTAATTGAAAGCCACCCTTAGACCGATATCAGTACAAACACGGATAGACAGACCAAAGGGTATAGACTATGCGCCTCGAAGAAATCGACTTTGACCGGACGGTGCAAGGAGCAGCGTGTTTCCTGTTGCTGGCGGCAGGGGCGTTGTTCGGCTACGAATTGCGTAAGCCGCCCATCGCAGCGGCAGCGCCAGCGGGGATGGTGAACAAGCAGTCTGCCCTGGCTGCTCCCTCCGGGCGCGGCGAACAATGGAACCGGTTGCCAGCCCTACCGGAACGGTACCAGCGCAAGAAGATTTTCCTGGTGAAAGCGCGCAAAAGTTTCCTGCCGGGAAAAACTTACGCTAGTCGGGAAGCTGGCGTGGGTAGTCAACTTGAATAAAATCAATCACTTGTGATTTGGTCCAAGGTTTGCATACAGTAAAGGCAGGAGAAACAGTCATGCAAGCCAATGAAATTCGTTTGGGAGTTCTGTCAGCGGTATTGGGAGGAGTTCTGGTGGCGGGTATCGGGGCGTTGACGATCAACCGCAGCAGTGCGGATTCCACACCGGCAGTGCCGGAAGCTGCGCCGGTGCAGACGGTGATTGTGAATGCGCCGGAAGTGGTAGTTCCGGGCTATACGGGGGCTTTATATGATGCGCAGGGTCGCGTTGTGGGTGTTGCCGTCGAAAGGAAAGCCACTGTCGCGCCGGTTGCCAGTGGTGGTGGCAGCAGCGCAGCTGTGACGTCCTCGCAGGGACGCTCAAAGACCAAGTCCGCGGCGATTATTGCCGGGAGCGCTGGCGCTGGTGCGGCTATCGGCGCGATTGCGGGGGGCGGCAAGGGCGCAGCCATCGGGGCGATCTCAGGCGGTACAGCAGGCCTGATCTACGACCGGACCACCGCGAACAAGAAAAAGTAGCTTCCAGTCAGCCCCTGCCACTGGTATCAGTGGCAGGGGCTACTGCCATATCTAGTGCCTTGACCCCTTCGTGGTTGTGCCGCATATTTGGTAATGCGGCGCGAGCCAGAACAGAAAGGGGTAGATATGGTTAAAACAAAAAAGGCGAATCTTGATTTGTTGGTGCCGTCGCCCTCGTTTACGTCCACCGACGTGGCGCAATTGACGGGCGTGAGCTTGCGGCAATTGCAGTGGTGGGATGAGAAAAAGGTGGTGTCGCCGCGCCAGGAAGGGCACCGGCGGCTGTATCTGACCGAGGAAGTGCTGGAAATCTCGGGGATAGCGGAGTTGCGGCGAAAGGGG
>VFQU01000744.1_pt1 | contig 24345 bp, 18 predicted proteins | sample 3512311 | NCBI WGS metagenome assembly VFQU01 (sample SAMN10412377, study PRJNA504923) | tailings metagenome | isolation source: Relicate 3 Philex TSF3 active mining site | place: Philippines: Tuba, Benguet | collected 2017-08-29
CTACGCGCGCTTGACGAAGGAAGAAGCGGTGCGGCAGTTTGCGGCGCAGCACAGTGGGGTGCTGCCCAGGCAGGGGACAAGCGCGAGCCATCCGCCACATATACCGTCGCTGATTGGGGTTCAGGAACGGAAGTATCTGGACTCGACGGGGTTTGCGCGGCACCGGTCGATTGGGGACCTGGCGCGGTATGCGATTACGAATCAGGGACTGGATACGCTGGCGCACTTTGGCGATTTTCAGCCGAGTGCGAAGGCAACGCCATTCAGCTCAGAGATTGGGACGCGGTATAGCGATGAGCAGTTGTACGCACTGGGGCTATACCTGTATTCGCTGGAAGCGCCGAAGAATCCGAATGAGATGGACAAGCTGGCGCGGCAAGGGGAGCGGGTGTTCCGGCAGCAGGGGTGTGGGGGGTGCCATACGCCGCCGCTCTACACGAACAACAAGCTGACGCCGGCGAAGGGGTTTGCGGTGCCGGAGGCGCTACGGAAGACGGACGACATTCTGGACGTGGTGGTGGGGACGGATGCGACGCTGGCGCTGAAGTCGCGGCGGGGGACGGGGTTCTACAAGGTGCCATCGCTCAAGGGGGTGTGGTACCGGAATGCGTTCGGGCACGGGGGATGGGTGGATACGCTGGAGGAATGGCTGGACCCGGCGCGAGTGAAGCCCGGTTATCAGCCGAAGGGGTACTGGCAAGCGCCGGGGCCGATTGAGGGGCACGAGTATGGGTTGAAGCTAAGCGAGGAGGAGCGGCGGGCGCTGATTGCGTTTCTGAAGACGCTGTGAGGGGGCGGGCGTGAGCTTAACGGAGGCGATTCAAGGTGGCCAAGTCAACGCCAAGCTACTTGAGTATTTGATTCAGCAGAGGTGGCCCGATAGAGCGCCCACCATGAACTGGAAGCTCACGGCCGGCTGCGCGGTATTCCTCTTCAATCCAGCTGAAGACAGTGGGGAGCTCGCGTAGCGCTTCTTCGGCGGTTGGCATAAGGGCGTGGCAGCCGGGGATGGCCGGGATCTCGGCCACCCAACCATCTGGCTGGTTGCGATAGAGGACGATTTTGTAATCGTCAAAGCTCATGTGGAGATTGTACTGCGGCAGCAACTGCAGGTTACTCCACGGCCAGGAGCTGATTGGAGGGGTTGCGGAAGGGGCCGACTTCGAGTTGGACCGGGACGCGGCCGCGGAGGCGGATGCCGGGGGGAACGCGCAGGTTGACCTGGAACAGACCACGGAAGCCCGGGGCAGCGCCCGCAAACAAGACCTCGGCAGGGATGCCAGCGATGGAGACTTTCGTTTCCTGCAAAGTGACCTGCAAATTCCCGCTGGCGCGGAGGAGGCCTTCGCCCGTGCCATAGAGCGTGAGAATGTCGCCGGCGCGGGCCGGGGAGGTGTCGGCATTGAGCGCACCGCTGGGGTTGACCGCGACGATGAGACCCGCGGCGGTGAACCAGCCGGGGTTGGCGCCGACGATGTCGATGATGCGGCGGGTGAGCAGAGCACCGCCCATGCGGACTTCGATGGCGGCTTCGCGGCGGCCCGCGATGCCGTAAGGGGCCTGGAAATTGACCTGGGTGGCGTTGGCAAAGAGGATGGGGGCGGCGAGGCCATCGAAGGTGATTTCGATGAGTTCAGGACGGGTGAGGCCAGTGGCCATGAGGGTGAGCAATTGACCGGGGGCGATGGGGCCTTCGCGGAAAGTGGCGGCGTGGAGGAACTGGAAGGTGGTGGTGTTGGATTCGATGATGGCGGGTGGGGGAGTGAGACGGCGGAGACGGTCGTTGAGGCGGTCGGCGAGGATGAGGGAGCCGTCGGGGTGGAGGGCGAGGCCCGCGGGCGAGTTGAGGGTGAGGGTGGGACCGGGGCCCGAGTCAGAGTTGAAGCCGTTCTCGCCGCGACGGCCGGCGATGGGCTCAGTGAGGCCGGCGGCGGTGCGGCGGGAAACGAGCTGGGTGGTGGCCTCGGAGTAGTAGAGGTCGCCCTGGGGACTGGCGGCGAGGCCGGAGATGGTGTTGAGATCGCGGGCGAGGGTGCGGAGGCGGCCGGACTCGAGGGCGGCGAGGGCGGTGTGGTTCTGGTCAGTGAAGTAGAGGGTACCCTGGGCGTCGAAGGCGAGCAGGCCGGGCTGATTGAGGGGGGAGGAGAGGGCGGTGGCATTATCGGCGGGGAGGCCGCGGAGGCCGTTGCCAGCGATGGTTTCGAGCTTGCCATCGAGGGTGAGGCGGCGGATGCGGTGCTGGCCACGCTCGCTGAAGTGGAGGCGGCCCTGGGGATCGAAGGCAAGGCCGGCAGGTTCACTGATGGCGGCTTCGGTGGCGGTGAGGCCGTCGGGGGAGAAGGCGTTGCGGCCATTGCCGGCGATGGTGCGGATGGGGCCGCCGGGTTGGAAGACGCGAATGCGGTGGTTACCGGTATCGGCGACGTAGAGATTGCCGAAGGCGTCGAGGGCGAGGGGGCCGGGGGAATGCAGGAAGGCTAGGGTGGCGACGCCGCCGTCGCCACGGAAGCCGGGCTCGCCGGTGCCGGCGACGGTGGAGATGAGACCGGAGGGGGAGATGGCGCGGATGCGGTGGTTGCCGGTGTCGCTGAAGTAGATGGTGCCCTGGGGATCGACCACGACAGCGGAGGGTTGTGAGAGGCGGGCATCGAGGGCGGGGCCGCCATCGCCGCGGAAGGTGCGGAAGGTGTTGTTGATGAGGATGTCGATGAAACCGGTGGGGGAGAGGCGGCGGAGCCAGGAGCCGCCGGCGGTGAGGACATTGCCGAGAGCATCGACGGCGACGTCGCGGCCGCCAGGGGCGAGTTGCTGGACGGGGGAGGTGCCGTTGACTTCCCAGAGGAAGTCGCCGCGAGTATCGGCGATGAGGATGCGGCCATCGGCGCGACGGGCGAGACCGACGGGGCGTTCCAGGGGAAGGTCAGTGGAAGCGGAGCGCCAGATGTCGACCAGACCGTCGGCGCGGAGGCGGCGGATGCGGGCGTTGCCGCTGTCGGCGACGAGGAGCTGGCCGTCGGAGTCGAGGGTGAGGCCAGCGGGATTGCGGAGTTCGGTGGCAGCGAGGGGGATGGAGGTGAGAGTGCCGTCGGGGCGGAGTTCGAGGACGCGGTTGGCGCCGAAGTCAGAGAAGTAGATGAGGCCGGTGGGCAGGATGAGGACGTTGCGGGGGGCGCTCAATTGGACCTGGGTGGCGGGGACGTAGAGACCGGCGGGGGGGATTTCGCGGGCGCCGCCGCCGGCGATGGTTTCGATGATGCCCTGGGAGTTGATGCGGCGGAGGCGGGCGTTGCCGAGATCGGCGAAGACGACATCGCCCGAGGGGCTGACAGCGAGGCCGTAGGGGGTATGGATGCGGGCGAGGTGGGCGGGGCCGTTGTCGCCGGAGAAGCCGGGGAGTCCGTTGCCGGCGAGGGTGGTGATGGCGCCGTTGGGGGCGATGCGTCGGATGCGGTGATCGTCGGCATCGGAGAAGTAGATGAGCCCGGCGGGGCCGGTGGCAACGCCCTGGAGAAAGCGCACGCTGGCCTGGGAGGAGGGGCCGCCGTCGCCCGCGGCGAGACCGCCGGCGATGGTTTGGACCTGCCAGTTTTCAGCTGCCCCGGCAAGCAAGGGCAGGATAAGTGAAATCCAGTACCTCACAGGAAGTAGTGGCTTGAGCTAAGGGAAAATCGCCAAAAATTTGCCGGGGGGTGGGCCGATAACGGAAACAACAAGCGACCTCAAGGAAAACTATGAAGTACAACCGACTGGCCCTGGCGGCAGCCTGGATAGGACTGTCTGCGCTGGCAAGCGCAGCTGAGCTGCGACTGAAGACAAGAACGATTGAGCCCGGAGCGGGCGGCAAGCAGGCCGCGGCGCTGGAGGCGGGAGCAGTGGCGCGCAGCGTGAGCGGGCAGCGCTACCGGTGGCTGGTGCAGCGGGAAGAGGAAGCGCCGGGGTGGAGTGAATGGGAGCAGCGGGGGGTAAAGGTGTTGGCGGCGGTGCCAGTGAACGGGTATATCGTGAGCGCGCCGGCGGGGTTTGACCCGGAGGGGCTGAGCTACAGCTATCTGGCGCCGATTGCGGCGAGCGACAAGTTGAGCCCGGAATTGCAGGTAAGCGAGATGGTGGCGGCGGCGGTGGCTGAGGAGCCGGAGAGCAAGCTGGTGCTGGTGCACTTTCACGGGGATGTGGAAGGGTGGGAAGCGGACGGAATTCTGGCCACGGAGGGCCTGACGGCAATCGAGAATGCGTCACTGGAGCCGAAGGACCGGCTGGTGGAGGTGACGGGGGCGCAGATGCAGACGCTGGCGTTGTGGGATGAGGTGGAGTACATTTTTCCGGCGCCGGAGGGGATGAAGAACGGGGAGATCTATCTGGTGTGCGGGGGGGTGTTGAGTGGGGGGCTGGAGGTGGCGATGCTGGCCGCGAGTTATGGAGAAGGATGGGATGGGCCGGGGCGGGGACGCACGGAGCTGACCTATTCGCTGGGGTCGCTGGGGACGCGGACAGAAGCAGGAGCAACGCGGGCGGAGGTGGTGCGCGCGCTGGCGGAATGGTCGCGGGTGGTGGCGGTGGGTTTCCGCGAAACCACGAACCGGACCGCGGCGCGGAACCTGGACATTTTCTTTGCGACGGGGGAGCACGGGGACCCGTTCCCGTTCCGGGCGGGGTCGTCGGTATTGGGGCACAGTTTCTTTCCGGCGCCGCCCAATCCGGAGCCACTGGCCGGGGACATACACGTGAATGATGCGTGGAGCTGGTCGATCGGTGGGCAGTGGGATATTTACTCGCTGATGCTGCATGAGGTGGGGCACTCGCTGGGGATCGGGCACACGGACCGGCCGGAGTCGGTGATGTACCCGTATTACCGGAAGGCGGAGCAACTGACGGAAGTGGACATTGCCTCGATACGGCAACTGTATGCGGCGCCGGAAGAAGAGGCGACGCCGCTGGGAGTGACGATTACGACGCCGACGGTGCTGACGACGAGCGGGACGGCAGTGAATGTGGGCGGGACGCTGACGGGGGCGGGGCCCGGGGTGGCGGTGACGCGACTGAATCTGGCGAATAACCAGGTGGCGAACTGCCTGGTGAATTCGGTGCAGACGACCTACAGCTGTGCGAATGTGCCGCTGGTGACGGGTAACAACACGATCCGCGTGACGGCTACGCTGGCCGGACGCACGGCGAGTGTGGAGCGGACGGTGGCGCGGACGGCACCGGCGACGGTGAGTTTGACAGTGAATGCCGTGGCGTCGACGACGACGGCAGCGGCGGTGAGCCTGAGCGGCACGGCGAGCCATCCGGACGGGATGGCGAGCGTGACGTGGCGCAATCAGGCGGGGCAATCCGGAACAGCAACAGGGCTGGCGAATTGGGCGGCAACTGTGCCGTTGCAAGCCGGCCTGAACAACATCATCATCCGCGGCACGGCCCGTAATGGGGCGGTGGCGGAGCGAACAGTAAGCGTGACAAGGAACACGACAACAACAACACCAACGGAGGACAGAGTACCGCCACGTATGACTATTCAACAACCCATTGGGAACTTCATTTTGACAAGTGCGCCAAGACTGACATTTCGGGGCGCGGCGACGGACAACGTGGGGGTGACGAAAGTCACCTGGACGAATACGGCCGGCAATCAGAGCGGCGCCGCGAGCGCAACCACGGTGAACGGAGTGGTGAACTGGAGCTTTGACGTGAGTCTGGCCGTGGGCTTCAACACGATACAGGTACGGGCCTGGGACCCGTCGGGGAACTCGACGTTGTATTCGACGACGGTGCGCCGGTATTAGGCAAATCGCATAAGCTGGAGCGATGCCAAAGATAGCACGCGCGACCGTAGCCGGGACCGGGATGATGGGACCGGGAATAGCGAGCACACTTGCGCTGGGCGGCGTCCGGACGACGATTCTGGGCCGCTCGGAGGGGAGGGCCTGGAACGCGCTGCAGATGGCGCGGGAGCAATTGCTGCTGCTGGAGCAGAACGGGATCATCACGCCGGAGCAATCGAACGGAGCGCTGGAGCGGCTGGACGCGAAGCACGACTTTCGGGAAGCGCTGGAGGGCTGTGAACTGGTGGTGGAATCGATTCCCGAGGACATGGCGCTGAAGCAGGAGTGGATTGCGGCGGTGGAGGAGGTGGTGAGCCCGGAGTGCTGGATTGCGTCGAACACGTCGGGGCTGAGCATTACGGTGATGGGGGAGCGGGCGAAGCATCCGGAGCGGATTGCGACGACGCACTTCTGGAACCCGGCGCACCTGATGCCGCTGGTAGAGATTGTGCGGTCGCCGAAGACGGCGGACGCGGTGGTGGAGGGGTTGCGGGAGTTATTGACGGAATGCGGGAAAGTGCCGGTGGTGGTGCACAAGGACCGGCGGGGACAGTTGGGGAACCGGTTGCAGATGGCGATGGTTCGCGAGGCGGTGAACATTGTGGCCGAGGGGATTGCCAGCGTGGAGGATGTGGACAAGGCGGCGAGTCTGGGCTTTGGGTTGCGGCTGCCGGTGTACGGGATCTTCGAGCATCAGGACCTGGTGGGACGGGACGCGTTTACGGTGTGCGACTACGTGGCGGGGGACCTGTATAACGAGCCACACGCGCCGCCGCTTTACAGGCTGCTGCGGGACAAGGACAGCCTGGGGGCGAAGCCGGGGAAGGGGTTTCACGACTGGAGCCGGAAGGACCCGGAAGCGGTGAAGCAGCGGCGGGACCGGTGGTTGCGGGAGTTTCTGAAGTCGCCGTACGGAGAAGCGATCCGGCCGAAGCGGTAGAGTAGCTGGATATGAAGACCGTTTGGGTGATGCTGCTGACGGCAGCGGCGCTAATGGCGCAAGGGCGGATACCGGTGGTGCTGTCGACGGATGTGGGCAACGAGATCGACGACCAGTGGACGATTGTGTATCTGTTGCTGCGGGAAGACCTGGACGTGAAGGGGATCCTTTCGGCGCATGCGCCGTCGATACCCGCGCCGGCGGGGAAGAACTCGCTGCGGATCCTCAAGGGGGTAGTGGAGGGCCGGATGGGCTTGCAGCAGCATCCACCGCTGGTGGCGGGTGCGGATGAGCCGCTGGCGGCGATGGACAAGCCGCGCGAGTCGGCGGCGGTGGACTTTCTGATTGCCGCGTCGCGGGGGTATAGCGAGGGGAACCGGCTGCAGGTGTTGAACATTGGGGCGATCACGGATGTGGCGAGCGCGATATTGAAAGACCCGGGGATTACGAAGCGGATACGGGTGATCCAGATGGGGTTCAACGATGCGGTGAAGGGGGGAAATGAGTACAACATTGCCAACGACCCGCTGGCGATGCAGGTGGTGCTGAATTCGGATGTGCCGCTGGTGACGGGGCCGGGGGATGTGTGCCGGCGGGACCTGGCATTGACGCTCGAGGAGGCGCGGAAGCTGGTGGCGGGGCACGGGCCGATCGGGGAGTGGCTGTACGCGGAGTTTGAGGACTGGTATTACCGGCATGTGAAGCCGCTGCGGAAGAACGATTTTTCCAAGCCGTGGATGATCTGGGACAACATTACGCTGGCCTATCTGCTGGGGATGGCGGAGGTGCGGGAAGCGCCGCGGCCGGGGATGAACGAGCAGATGGAGTTTGTGCCGGGGCGGAACCCGGGGGCGCGGATGACGTGGATTACGAAGGTGGATACGCGGCGGCTCTGGGCGGATTTCGTAGCGCGGCTGGACCAGTTTCAGGCAACGCACGCGGTGCCCCCATTTGCCATGCGGTTTTAACAAAGTGCTGCTAAGTTGGCAGCATGAGCATTGCGCGTCGTGAATTTGCCGCGGCCCTGGCCCTGGCGGCGTCGAACCCGTGGCGGGTGTGGGCCCAACCGAAGATGGAGTTTCCGTTCACGCTGGGGGTGGCGGCGGGAGAGCCGTTGCCGGCAGGGATCGTGCTGTGGACGCGGTTGGCACCCAAGCCTCTGGAGCCGGAGTTTCTGCCGGCGGTGAACGTGCCGGTGCGGTGGGAAGTGGCGGCGGATGAGGGCTTCCGCAAGGTGGTGCGCAAGGGGAGCGCGATGGCGACGCCGGGGCTGGCGCACTCGGTGCATGTGGAAGTGAATGGCCTGGCGGCAGGGCGGGAGTATTGGTACCGGTTCATGGCGGGCGGGCACCAGAGCATGACGGGGCGTTTTCGGACGGCGCCGGCGGCGGGCAGTATGCCGGCGCAATACCGGCTGGCCTTTGCGTCGTGCCAGCAGTGGACGCAGGGGCTATGGACGGCCTATCAGCATCTGGCTGAGGAAGACGTGGAGCTGGTGATCCATCTGGGGGATTACATCTACGAGCAGGGCTACCGGGGGCAGGTGCGGAAGGATGGGCACGAGGAGACCTTCACGTTGAAGGATTACCGGAACCGGTATGCGCTGTACAAGACGGACCCGTTGCTGCAGCGGGCGCACGCGCGCTTTGCGTGGATGACGACATGGGACGACCACGAGGTTTCGAACAATTACGCGAACGCAGTGCAGGAGAAGGGCCAGCCGATGGATGCGTTTCTGAAGCGGCGGGCGGATGCCTACCAGGCCTACTACGAGCACATGCCGTTGCGGACGGCGACGATCCCGCGGGGGCCGGCGATGGACCTGTACCGGCGGGCGGACTTTGGCGGGTTGATGCGGCTGCACATGCTGGATACGCGGCAGTACCGGACGGACCAGCCGTGCGGGGATGGCCTGAAGAAGGCTTGCGCGGATTTGCAGGATGGGGCGCAGACGCTGCTGGGGGCGGCGCAGGAGAAGTGGCTGGCGGAGGGCATTGGGGGTTCGAAGGCGGTGTGGGACTTGCTGGGGCAGCAGATTTTTGTCTCGATACAGGACTTTGATGCGGGTCCGGATGAGGTGTACAACATGGACTCGTGGTCGGGCTATCCGCTGGCGCGGAAGCGGCTGGTGGAGACGCTGGCGGCGCAGCCGGAGCGGAACCCGGTGATCATCACGGGGGATGTGCATTCGAGCTGGGCGGCGCAACTGCACACGGGCGGGCAGGACACGAGCACGCCGTGCGTGGCATCGGAGTTTGTGTGTACGTCGATCAGCTCGGGCGGGGACGGCGTGGCGATGACGCCGCGGACGGAGGCGATGATGCCTGTGAATCCGCAGATCAAGTTCTTCCACGGCAAGCGCGGGTATGTGCGCTGCGAGGTGACGAAGGATACGTGGCGGACGGATTACCGGTCGGTGGATTACGTGACCAAACCGGGGGCGCCGGTGAGCACGGTGGGCAGCTTTGTGGTGGCCGCCGGGAAGCGCGTGATCGAGAAGGCCTAACGCAGGGGCAGGCGTGCGTAGCGGCTGAAGGGCGTGGGGGACTGGTCACGCACGCGGAGAATGAGATGGTATTGGGCCGGGTCGGCGCCGGGGGGCAGTTGCACCCGGATGCGGCCCGGCCCGAGGTTTTCGAGGGGGGCGGAGGGGCCGGGGTAGAAGAACCAGTGGAAGAGGAGAGGGTCGCCGTCGGGGTCGCGGGAGGGACGGGCGTCGAAGGTGAGGTTGGGGCCGGGTTTGACCTTGACTTGAGGAGGGTGGTTGGCGCGGCCGGGGAGGCACCAGGTGAGGCGGGCGACCATTTCGTTTTGCGCGTCTTCGCGCCAGCGGTAGGTGGCGATGAGTTGGGGTTCGGGGTCGTTGGGATCGGCATCGGGGTCGATGGCATCCTGCCAGCGGAGGCGCTGGGGGTTGGTGGGGGTCATGCGGCCGCCCCAGCCGCCGAGTTCGGGATGGTCGGGGTGGTTGAGGCCGTTGGGAAAGAGGAAGAGGAAGCTGGGGGAGTCGCCTTCCTTGACGCCGCGGACGGGGCCGAGGCGGCGGGTCCAGATGTCGCCGCCGCGGTAGTTGGGGTAGAGGGCGCCCAAGGGGCCGCGGTTGGTATTGACCTGGGAGGCGACCCAATCGGCGCTGGAGAGGCTGAGGTCGCCGCCGCGGTACATGCCACGGATGCCGAAGCCGCGGGTCATGTAATAGAGGGCGGGCCATTCGGCGGCGATGACGGGGCCGGTGGAATCCTGCTGGCCGATGCTGTGGACGCGGAGGCGGCTGGTGGCGGCTTCGCGGCCGGTGGAGCGGAGCTGGTGGAGGGCCTGAGCGAGATCGGCGCTGCCGCCCCAGATGAGGACCCAGAGGGGGCGGGGGTCGGGCTTGAGGATCTGCTGGACGAGCCAGTCGGAGGCGGGGGTGTTCTTGCCGGGGCCGAAGCTGAGGGCGGGGTCGATTTTGGGGCCGGCGATGGGCTGGCCGGGGTGGACGAGGCGGTGGAGGGAGGCGGGTGAGGGGAAGCGCTTGTGGTGGCGGCGGAGGTTGGGATAGCAGGCGGCGTAGGCGTCGATGGCTTGATGGATGAGGTCGGGGCGGACGGTTTGTCCGTGGCCAAGGTTGGAGGAGGCGATGAGGCCTTCGAGGTCGAATTCGCTCGAGTAGAGGAGGAGGCGGATGAGGGACTGGCCGTCGTCGGGTTCCTTGACGCCGGCGGTGAGGCTGCTGATGTCGGTGAGGACGAGGACGCGGGGGCGGGGTTGGGCGGGCAGGAGGGTGGCGAAGGTAAGGAGTAGGAGGGCGCGCGCCAGCATAGTGGCTATCTTAGAGGAATGGCGCTGAGTGTGCAGATATTCGGGGTGAAGAACTCGCAGGCGACGCGGGCGGCGGAGCGGTTTTTCAAGGAGCGGCGGTTTCAGATTCACTACGTGGATTTGAAGGTGAAACCGCTGGCGGCGGGAGAATTGCGGCGGTTTACGCAGAAGTTTGGGAGCCTGGAGGCGCTGCTGGATAAAGAGGGAAAGGAGTGGAAGGAGGCGGGGCTGGGGTATTTGCGACTTGGGGAAGCGGAGATGCTGGCGCGGCTGGAGAAGGAGCCGAAATTGCTGAAGCTGCCGCTGGTGCGGTGTGGGAATCTGCTGGCGGTGGGGCAGGATGAAGCGGGGTGGAAGGCGATGGTGCCGGTGAAGGCAGGCTAGGCGGCGCCGGACCAGTATTCGCGGTCGAGGCTGCGGTACTGGACGGATTCGGCGATGTGTTTGGCGGCGACGGCAGGGGCGCCGGCGAGATCGGCGACGGTGCGGGCGACCTTGAGGACGCGGTCATGGGCGCGGGCCGAGAGGCTGAGTTTGCGGACGGCCATTTCGAGGGTGCGTTCAGCGGCGGCGTCCAACTGGCAGCTTTCGCGGATGAGGCTGGAGGGGAGGTTGGCGTTGAGGTGGCCGCGTTGTTGTTGCATGGCGCGGGCAGCGGCGACGCGTTCGCGGAGCATGGCGGTGGAGAGGCCGTCGCCGGAGCCGCGAAGTTCCTGGTAGGGGACAGCGGGGACTTCGACCTGGATGTCGATGCGGTCAAGGAGGGGGCCGGAGATTTTGCCGAGGTAGCGCTGGATTTGCGCGCCGGTGCAGCGGCATTCCTTGGTACGGTCCCCAAAGTAGCCGCAGGGGCAGGGGTTCATGGCGGCCAGCAGCATGACCTTGGCGGGGAAGCGGAGGCTCATGTTGGAGCGGGCGAGGGAGACAGCGCCTTCTTCGAGGGGCTGGCGGAGTTGTTCGAGGACGTTGCGGTTGAATTCGAGGAGTTCGTCGAGGAAGAGGACGCCGTTGTGGGCGAGAGAGATTTCACCGGGGCGGGGCGTGCCGGAGCCGCCGCCGACGAGGCCGGCGTCGCTGACGGAATGGTGGGGGGCGCGGAAGGGGCGCTGGGCGAGAAGGCCTTCGCCCTGGGGGAGGACGCCGGCGACGCTGTGGATCTGGGTGGTTTCGAGGGATTCGGCAAAGGTGAGGGGAGGGAGGATGCCGGGCAGGCGGCGGGCAAGCATGGTTTTGCCGGAGCCGGGAGGACCGATGAGAAGGAGATTGTGGCCGCCGGCGGCGGCGACTTCGAGGGCGCGCTTGGCAACGGTTTGACCGCGGACATCGGCGAACTCGAATTCGGGTTGCTGGGGGAGGGCGGCGGAAGTGGGTTGAGCGGGTTGGAACTGAGAGGGCTGGTTGAGCAGACTGACGGCCTCGCCGAGGTGTCTGACACCGAAGACCTCGACGCCCTGGACGACGGAGGCCTCGGCGGCATTATCCACGGGGACGATGACGCGGGGAATGCCGAGGCGCTGGGCGCAGACGGCCATGGAAAGGGCGCCACGGACGGGGCGGATCTGGCCGTCGAGGCTGAGTTCGCCGACGATCAGATGATCGGAAGAAGGAGGGCAAATGCCCATGGCGCCGAGGATGCCGAGGGCCATGGGGAGATCAAAGCCGGCGCCTTCCTTGCGGATGTTGGCGGGGGCGAGATTGATGGTGACGGATTTGCTGGGGTAGCCGAAGCCGGAATTGAGGAGGGCGGAGCGGATGCGCTCGCGGCTTTCGCGGATGGCGGTGTCGGGCATGCCGACGGTGATGAAGTCGCGGGCACTGCCGCCGGGGGCCATGTCGACTTCGACATCGATGAGGTGGGCATCGATGCCATAGACGGCGGCGCTGCGGGTGCGGAAGAGGGCCATAGAAAGTGATAGTGAGTCAGTTAGGAGAAACTTCTCCGGGATTCTGCAGGATGGGCAAGGAGATGGTGAAGGTGGAGCCGCGGCCGGGGGCGCTAATGAGGGTGATGGAGCCGCCCATGGCATCGCAAAGCCGGCGGGTGATGGCGAGACCGAGGCCGGTGCCGGAGGCGCTTTTGGCGGTAGACCAGTTGACCTGGGTGAAGGGCTGGAAGAGCTTTTTCTGATCTTCCTCGCTAATTCCCTGCCCTGTGTCCTGGACGGCAAAGTGGAGCCAATCGGTTTCAGCGGAGCGCGTGCGGGTGACCCGGAGGACAACCTCGCCGTTCTGAGTAAACTTGCAGGCATTGCTGAGGAGGTTGTAGAGGCTTTGGCGGAAGCGGGTGGGATCGGTCCAGAAGGGAGGGAGGCCGGAGGGAAGGTCGACGGTGAGGGTGTTGTGGTTTTTGGCAGCGAGCGGAGCAACGGTGGCGGCGCATTCCTGGATGAGGGAGGGGAGATCGACCCAATCGGGATGTATGGACATCTTGCCGGCTTCGATTTTGGACAAGTCGAGGATGTCATTGATGAGTTCGAGGAGGTGGCGGCCGGCTTTGAGCACGCGGTCGAGATCCTGCAGATAATCCTGGTGGCCATTTTCGGAGACCTCTTCGATGAGCATTTCCGAGTAGCCAATGATGGCGTTGAGAGGAGTGCGCAGTTCGTGGCTCATATTGGCGAGGAATTCGCTTTTGGCGCGATTGGCGGATTCGGCCTGATCGCGGGCCTGTTCGAGTTGAACGGCGACGAGCTTGCGCTGGGTGATGTCGCGGCAGATGAGCGTCATCTGTGTTTCGCCGCCGACGTAGGATTCGCCGATGGAGACTTCGAGGGGGATGGCGTGACCCTGGCGATGCTGGCCGACCATATCGAGGGCTTCGAGCGAGCAGTAGGAGTGATCGATGCCACCGGGCAGGAATTCCTGTAGAGAGCGGCCAAGCAGGGATTGCCGGGGGTAGCCGAAGATGCGGCAGGCCGCGGCATTGGCATACAGAATGGTGTCGGCCGCATCGACGGTGAGGATCGCGTCGGAGGCGGTATCGGCGACGACGCGGTAGCGCTCTTCACTGATGCGGAGCGCCTGCTCGGAAAGCCACTGTTCAGTAACGTCGTGGTAGCTCCAGACGCGGCCGATGATGGCGCCATCGAGGCGCTGGGGTTGGGAATAGCGCTCATAGACGCGACCGTCGAGGAAGTGAATGACTTCGCGGCTGGCCATTTCGGGATTGGCGTAAAGTTCGGCGATGCGCGCGAAGAAGTTGTCAGGATCGGAGAGCTGTTTGCGGGCCTGCTCGCGGAAGAGGCTGATCTGCTGGCTGGCGGCGATGTCGGGTGCGATCATCCAGAGATCGAGGAAGCGCTGGTTGTAGGTGACGATGCGCTGATCGAGGCCGCTGACCAGAATGCCATCGGCGGTGGCGTCGAAGGTGGCCTGGAGCATGGACAGGAGTTCCGCCTGGCGGGCGAGGGCGTCGGACTGTTCGAGGAAGCGGGCGATTTGCAGACCGGTCTGCTGGAGGAGATCGAGCAGCATCTGATCTGCCTCGAAGCGGTGGGAAGCCAGCAGTTCGATGACACCGAGGATGCGACCGCCAACGGCGAGCGGGAAAGCGAGACCGCTGCAGAGGCCAGTCTGGAGAGCCATGGTGAGGCGAGGACAGTCGGCTTCGCCAGTGAAATCCGGGACCGAAACGGGCTTAAGCGCTTGCCACGCCTTACCCGGCAGACCTTGGCCCGAAGCAAGAGGGATTTCCCGGCTGAACCGAAGAAAGTCGGCGTCGGCAAGGGCCGGGACGCTCCAGGAGTCAGAGTAGCGCAGCAGTTGCTGGTTTTCATCGAGGCGCCAAACCATGCTGATGCTGAAGCCGAGGCGGGAAGTGACAATTTCGAGGATCTGGCGCAGACCTGACTGGGGATCTCTGGTTTCGGCGAGAATTTTGGCGACGTCGAGTTCAATGGATTCAAAGAGGCGGTAGCGGCGGCGCCGGGTGACATCCTGCTGAATGGAAAGAAAACCGTCATGCTGGCCGGTATCGGTGAAGAGCGGGTAGACTTCGACTTCTGTCCAGTAAGGGGAGCGATCCTTGCGGTAATTGACCAACTGGAAACTGAAGGGGCGCAGTGCGGTGAGCGATTCCGCGACCAGCTTGAGTGTGTCAATGTCCGTTTCGGGACCACTGAGAAGGGCGCCAGCGGACTTGCCGAGGGCGTCTTGTTCGCTATAGCCGGTGAGGTTGGTGAAAGCCTGATTGACCCACTCGATGCGGTCGTGGGGATCGGCAATGATGACGGCGCGGTCAGTCTGCTGGGCGAAGACGCTCAGACGGCGCAATTGCCCTTTCTGTTTGAGAAGGCGGTCATTGAGGCGGCGCAGATCCTGGACGGTGGACATTTGGGCCTGGGCCAACTGGAGAATGTCAGGGGAGGCGTCGTGGAGGGGGAAGTCTGAGAGGCGAAGCCCGAGGTTGCTGAGGGTTTCAAGACAGTCGACCCAGGGGGTGAAGAGACCGACCAGCGTGTGAGAGTCAGCGCCGAGGACGAACTGGCCACGCAGCCGGAAGCGGTTCTGTTTTTCGCGCAGGTTGAAGAGCAGGCCTGTGGACTGGGCAATCGCCTCGAAGTCTGGAGGAACAGCCGGGCGTTGAATGTCGAACAGATCGATGAATGCGGGTTGGCCGTCGAGTGCGGGCAGAAGTTTGGAGAAGTTGGGCCCCCATCCCATGAGGCGCAGATCCCGATTCAGAAGGAAGTGAAAGGGGAAGAGCTGGTTGAGAAAATCGGGAGCGAAAAGACTGGTTTGGGGGCCGGTCATGAGAGGGATCAGTTCCAGCGAACGAGGAAGGAGTCGTGGCCGCCGGAGGGGTTCCATTCCGTGAGTTGGCGCACCTCGACGGGAGTGGAAAAGTATAGTCCGAGACCGTGGATAAGGCCCTGGACGAAGGGCGCCAGGCCGCGGCGATGGGAGAAGTAGTTGAGCACGAGGGAGTTTTCTTCGACGTCGGTACAGGTAAAGCGGGGGGGCTCGAGGTGAGGAAAGATGAGGTTGACGCGGGTGTGGAAGTTGGGCAGGAACTGGAGAAACTCTTTGACATTGGCGCCGGAGGCCTGCATAAGGTGGCCATAGCCCCGGGCGGCGGTAACGGTGACCCAATGAACGCCGAAAGCGTGGAGGAGGGTGTCGGCGGGGGCAGCGAGGACTTCGCTGGCCGCCCCGACGAGGCGGTAAGTGAGCTCATCGGGGTATCCCTCATTGGTCAGGAAATACTCCACATCCACACCGGCTTGACGGCGGATCTGAAGCCAGACCTCTTCTCCGTGCGCCGCGGTGACCATGCCTTCCAGTGCCTGATTGACCATTCCGTACATAAGTGACTCCTTCGAATCGAATCGAGGAAGTGTGAGCAATTCGATCGCCAAACCGGCGTTTCAAAATGAACCTGAAATTTTTCTCAAACTCACCGTGGATTGACCGATCAGGGTGAAGGGGCAATGGCCAGACTACTGATCGTCGAAGATAACGAAGCGAGCCGGGAGATGCTGGCCAAGCGCTTGTGCAAGCGGGGGCACGAAGTGACGACGGCGGTGAGTGGGGAGGAGGGATGGCAGTTGGCGCGGGCGGGTGGGTTTGCGGCAATCATTCTGGACATTGGGTTGCCGGACATGAGTGGTTATGAGTGGGCGCAGCGGGCACGGGCAGATCAGGGGCTGGCCCCAGTACCGATCGTGGCGTGGACTGCGCATGCGCGGGCAGAAGAGAAGAAGAAGGCTCTCGAAAGTGGATGTGACGCAGTGGTGACGAAGCCACTGGACTGGCTGGATTTTTCCAAGGTGCTCGAAGGATTGCTGGCGAGGCCGGCAGACAAGGTTGAGGTGATGACCCGATGACGGAACGCAGTGAAGTATTGCTGGTGGTGGATGATGAGGAGCCGAACCGGGATCTGTTGAGCCGGCGGCTGCGCAAGGCCGGATATCAGGTGGAGTGCGCGGGGAGTGCGCGGGAGGCACTGGGTGTGCTGGAACGGGAAGCGGTGGACCTGGTGTTGCTGGATAACATGATGCCGGAGATGACGGGGATTGATCTGCTGAAGTTGTTGCGGGCGACGCAATCGGCGGTGGATCTGCCGGTGATCATGGTGACGGCGTTGAGCGACAGTGGGCGGGTGGTGGAGGCGTTGACGAGCGGGGCGAACGATTATGTGACCAAGCCGATTGATTTTCCGGTGGCGCTGGCGCGGGTGGAGGCGCAGTTGCAGCGCTTGCGGGAGCAACGCAAGGTGAAGGCGAATGAGGAACGGCTGGCGCTGGCGGCCAAGGGGGCGAATGAAGGGTTGTTTGACTGGAATCTGGTGACAGATGAGCTTTACGTCAATGACCGGTGGAAGAAGATCACGGGATGGCCGGAGTGGGCGGGGACAACGGGGCAGGAGTGGCTGGGAGCGATGCCGAGCCGGGAGGCGGAGCGGTGGCGGCGCAATTTTGCGCGGTGGAGCAGCAAGGCGGGAGCCGAGCGAGTGGAGGATGAGTTGCGGCTGTTGGGTGAGGACGGGGCGTGCCGCTGGATTGTGCTGAAGGGGACCCTTGAGAGAAGTGCGGAAGGGCGGCCGCACCGGCTGGTGGGTTCGATTGTCGACACGACGTTGAGCAAGGCCTATGATGCGCTGACGGCGCTGGCCAACCAGCATATGTTGCTGCACTGGATTGAGCAGATAGAGCCGGGGGCGGTATTGATGCGGATCGGGCTGGACCGGTACAAGATTGTGCAGGACAGCTTTGGGGTGGCGTCGGGGGAGAAACTGCTTGAGGAAATTGCGGTGAGGCTGGAGACGACCTTAAGCGAGATCGACCCGGAGGGATGCCAGCGGCCGCCGCAATTGGCGAAGCTGGAGGGGGACCAGTTTGGGGTGCTGGTGGGGCCGGATCGGGGCGCCAAGCTGGCAGAGGCGCTGGCCCAGATTCTGGTGGCAGTGATTGAGAAGCCTTTGGAGATCCAGGGGCGGCGACTGTTCACGAGCGCGAATATCGGGATAGCGATTGCAAATGGGCAGACGCCCGAGCAACTGTTGCAGGACGCAGGAACAGCGCTGGGGCAGGCGCGATTGCAGGGACGGGGGCAGGTGGCGTATTTCGAGGAAGGACTGCGCGGGCGGGCCATTGACGAATTGGAGTTGGAGAACGATTTACGAATCGCGGTGGAACAGGGGCAACTGGAGGTGTATTACCAGCCGAAGCTGCATCTGGAGTCGCATCGCGTTTCTGGCTTTGAGGCGCTGCTGCGATGGAAGCACCCGGTGCGGGGGTGGATTCCGCCGGATGTATTCATCCCGATTGCGGAGCAGAGTGGCCTGATACAGCCGATTGGGGAGTGGGTCCTGCGGGAAGCGTGTCAGACGATGCAGCGGTGGCGGAAGGAGTTTCCGGAGCGGGCGGAGCTGGAAGTGAGCGTGAACGTATCGGCCTACCAGATGAAGGACGGGCGGTTGGCGGACAAGGTGAAGCGGGTGCTGGCGGAGACAGGGCTTCCGGCCGAAGCGCTGCAGTTGGAGATTACCGAATCGGTATTCATCGCGGATACGCGGGAGACGCAAAAGGCGTTTGACGAGTTACGAGACATGGGGATTGAGTTGAATCTCGATGACTTTGGGACGGGCTATTCATCACTGCAATATTTGCGGAACCTGCGCTTTGATGCGCTGAAAATTGACAAGTCGTTTCTCCGGAACATGACGCTTGATGATGCGTCGAGTGAGCTGGTGCGCTCGATGATGAGCATTGCGCACAGCCTGGACATGAACGTGGTGGCGGAGGGAGTGGAGACAGAGGAACAGCTGAATCATCTGCGTGAAATGGGCTGCCAGTACGGGCAGGGATATCTCTTCTCAAAACCGGTTCCGGCAGAGGAGGCGTTGGCCATTTTGCGGGGGGAAGCGCCTCAAGTCTGACGCATGATCTGCTGCGGCAGGATGCGGGTGGAGCGGGTGGCGGGCAGGAGAGCCGCGGCGGCGAAGACGAAGAGGAGCGAAGCGGCGGCGCCGAGGAACGGCAGGCGGAAGTGGCTGCTGTTGGGCAGCAGGAGCAGGACGGGAAGGGCGAGGACGATGGAAGTGGCGGCGAGCAGCAGACTGCGTCCGATGCTGTAGAAGAAGAGGCGGGTGCGGCTGCAGCCCAGCGCCAGGCGAATGGCCATTTCGCGCTGGCGGGCGAGAGCTTCGGCGGCCATGGTGCCATAGACACCGCTGGCGAGCAAGGCGATGCCGAGGCAGGCGAAGGCGAGGAGGAGTTGGAGCTGGCGTCGGGGTTGCCCGAGGATTTCCTGCATGCGGGTGGGGAGAGAGACGGTGCCGCGGTAGTCGAGGTCCGGGTGGACCTGGGAGAGAGTGCGGCGAAGCTGCTTATCGAGTTGAGCGGGGGGGATGGAGGTTGCAAAGACGAAACTCAGCAGGGGCCAGTATTGGGACTCGGGAGAGAAGAAGACTTCCGGGCGGGTGGGCGTGGAGTTGGGAGCGTAAGGCAGGTCGGCCACGACGCCGGTAATACGGAACCACTGTTTGCCGTCAGTGGAGAGGCTGCGGCCGAGGGGATTACCGGAGAGGTAGCGGCGGGCGAAGCTCTGGTTGACGAGGACGCTCCATTGATCTTTCTGCCACTCGCCCTGGAGCAGGGGCACGCCAACGAGGGAGAAGAACTGAGGGGACATGGTGCGAATGCCGATGGAGTCGCGGGTGGGCTCGGGAAGGCCCTGGATGTAGACGGGGCTATCCTGGGAGCCGCCTTCGAGGGGGAGGCGGTCAGCCAGTTCGACCTGACCGATGCCGGGAGTGGAGGCTAGCTGGCGGCGGAGTTCGGTGATGGCTTTCTGGAGGTTGGGGCCGCCGATATCCCAGGGGAGATAGACGCGGGTGCAGGCGAGGGAAGAGGCAGCAGGCGGGAAGGGGAAGTGCTGGAGGGTGAAGAAATCGAAGAGGTATTGGTAGGCGCCAACGAGAACCAGGAGGCCGAGGATGGCCTGGCCGACCACGAGCGGGCGCTGCAGGGAACGGCGATGGGGCAGGCCGAAGACGAAGAGGGCGGCGAGGAGGAGCAGGGAGAGGACGGCGGCACCGAGGAGGAAGCTGAAGCTGCGCCAGTCGAGGTTGACAGTAAAGAGGAGGGGGAAATCGGGGCCGAATTCGAGTTGGAGGAATTGGAGGGCGAGGGGAGCGGCGAGAAGTGCGCCGGCTGCGCCGAGAGCGATGAGGCAGGCGGATTCCAGCAAGGGCAGGCGGAGCACGCGCCAGGGGCCGGCGCCGAGCCAGGAGCGGAGTTGCGTTTCGGCCGCGGAGGCCAGTGAGCGGGCGGCGAGAATGGCGCTGAGGTTGAGCAGGGCCAGAGCGAGCAGGAGAAGAGCGGCAGCCTGGAGGAGAGCGGCTGGCTCGAGGGCTTCCTGAGCCCAGGATTTCTGGGCGGGGACGAGTTGGATGTGCAGGCCGGCGTCGGTGTCGGGGTAGCGCTGGGCGAGTTGGGCGGCGACGGCGCGGGTGGCGGCCTGAGCGGCGTCGAGGGAGACGCGGGGGCGGAGGCGGGCGAGCCCGGAAAGAAAGCCGGCTTTGCGGGAAGCGTTGAGCAGGTTGGGGGTCATGGGCAGGAGGACTTGGACGCGACTGCCGAGGGTGGCTTGCTGGGGGATGAGGCCGATGATGGTGACGACCTGATTGCCGAGCCGGAGGGTGTCGCCGATCTGGCCCAGCGAACGGCCGGACTCGGTGAGGAGGGCGACGGGTGCGCCGCGTAACTCGCTGGGGGTGAAGTTGCGGCCGGCGAGGGGTTCGACACCCAAAACAGCGAGCCAGTCGCCGGTGAGACGCATGGCCTGGACGGAACGATTGCCGGCGGCGGTGCGGAGTTGGAGAGTTTCGCCGTAGGAGCCGGCGACGGCGGTGAAGGCGGTGACGCCGGCCTGCCAGTCGGCGAGGCGGGCGGGGTTGGAATTGCTGAGTTGCTGGTTGCGCCATTCCTCGATGACCACCAACTGTTCCGCCGCGGGAACCGGGAGAGGCCGGAAGAGCATGGCATGGAGGACGGCGAAGAGGGCCGTGTTGATGCCGAGACCGACGGTGAGCAGGAGGACGCCGCTGAGCAGGAGCAGGGGCTGGCGCAGAAGGCGGCGGAAGGCCAGGCGCAGGTCGGAGAGCCAGTCCTCGAGGCTGGTGAGGAGATCCATGTCGCTGGTGGATTCCTGGAGTTGGGTGGGGCGGCCGAACTGCTGGCGGGCCAGGCGGCGGGCCTCGGGCTCGGCATGACCGCGGGCGAGGAAGTCTTCCGTGAGGCAATCGAGATGATGCTGGACCTCCTCTTCGGCGCGGGAGCGAGTAGAGTCGCCGCGGAAGAGAGTGTTGTGAAAGCGTTGGAGCCAGGACATGGGGGTTTCCTCAGGCCGACTGGAGAACCAACTGGATGCCGCGGGAGACGCGCTGCCAGTTCTCGCTTTCGGCATTGAGTTGAGCGGCGCCCTGGGGGGTGAGGCGATAGAAGCGGGCGCGGCGGTTGGTTTCGGTGAGGCCCCAATCGCTGGTGACCAGGCCTTCCTGTTCCATGCGGTGGAGGGCCGGGTAGAGGCTGCCTTCCTCGACCTTGAGGAGTTCTTCGCTGAGGAGGTGAATGCGGGAGGCGATGCCGTAGCCATGGAGGGGACCGGCGGCAAGGGTTTTGAGGACCAGGAGGGAAAGGGAGCCGGAGAGGGCGTCCTGGCGGATTTTTTGGCTCATTTGTATACCTAGAATTCTAGACGTAGATTTCTAGGTATAGGTTCAAGGAATTTTTTGGCCAGTCTTTCAGGCCATGAGGTCGAGGGACTTGAGGAGGTCCTTAAGGAGGGGGAGGGGGAGGTCGGCTTCGAGCTTGACGAGGCTGTCCTGCTGGTGGAACTGGAGGCGTTCGAGGAGGTCTTTCTGTTCGCCCTTGAGGGTGAGGCGGAGGAGACCCTGAGCGCCGCGGAGGGCTTCGGCGAGTTTCTGGGCGTCGGCGGGAGATTCGCCGGTGGCCTCGGCATGGAAGGTGGCGCCGGTGGTCATGTCGAGCCAGGCGGTGAACTGGCACAGGGATAGAGGCAGGCTCTTGATGCCGGCCAGGCCAGCTTCCGGAAGGCGGGGGGCCAGGGAGGCGAGGTAGAAGTGGCTGGAGGCGGGGAGGGTGCCGACGAGATTGATCAGGTCGCGGGGGATGCCGTTGCGGAGTTCGCGATTGTCGATGATGGAGCGGAGGGAGGAGGCGGGGCCGGCGACGGCGACGCTCGAATTGAAGAAAGTGACAGCGAAGGATTCCTGGCCGACGAAGGAGAAGCCCTTGTAGGGGAACTTCTGGGCGCCTTCGAGGCGGAGTTGGGGCTCAAGGCCGGAGTTGGTGATGCCGCCGTCGACGAATTTGCCGCGGATGAGGGCGGCGCGGGACTTGCCGCCGAGGCAGTAGACGACTTCGTACATGCCCTTGGTGAGGTCAATGCCGGTCTGGATGCGGAGCTGTTCGAGAGCGATGGAGCCATCGCGGGGGAAGAAGATGTCCCAGGCGGGGGTCTGGCGGAGGTTGTCGAGACGGACGCCGGCGAGGGTGGTAGTGTCGGGGGGGATGAGGGGGGCGAGAGCAGGGTCAACCCGTTGTTGGGTGACGGTGCGGGAACAGGCCGCAAGGAGGGGGGCGAGCAGGAGGGCGCGCCTTGATAGAATCGGGCTCGTACGATGCGTATTGACTCTCACCAACATTACTGGAATCCGGATCTCCTGACATATTCGTGGATGCCGCCGGGGCCGCACCCGCTGCGAAGAATCTACCTGCCGGCGGACCTGGAGCCGACGCTCGGGCAGAATCAATTCGATGGTAGCGTGGTGGTGCAGGCGGCGCAGGTGGCCGAAGAAGCGGCGTGGCTATTGAACCTGGCGGCGCAACACAAGTCGATTCTGGGGGTGGTGGCGTGGGTGGACCTGAAGGACGCGAATATCGGGAAGGTGCTGGATAACCTGCAGAAGCATCCGAAGTTTGTGGGGGTGCGGCATCTGATACACGATGAGCCGGATGTGCGGTGGATGCTGCAGCCGGAGGTGGTGCGGGGATTGAAGGAACTGGAGCGGCGCAAGGTGCCGTATGACCTGCTGCTGCGGCCGCCGCATCTGCCGTATGTGCCAGCCCTGATTGAGAAGGTGCCAGACCTGCCGATGGTGGTGGACCATATTGCGAAGCCCTACATCAAGGAGGGGATCTTTGAGGGGTGGGCGCAGGATATGGAGCGGATTGCGAAGCACCCGAAGCTGTACTGCAAAGTGTCGGGGATGATTACCGAGGCGGACCACCAGAACTGGAAGGCGGAGCAGTTGACGCCGTATGTGCAGCATGTGTTGAAGCTGTTCGGGTTTGACCGGCTGATGTTCGGTTCGGACTGGCCGGTGTGCACGCTGGCGGGGACGTGGAAGCAGGTGCTGGCGGCGTTTACGCAGGCACTGGGGGCGCAGGACGCCGATGAGCGGGCGAAAATCCTGGGGTCAACGGCTGCAAAGTTCTACGGATTGCGTCTATAATCGCAGCGAGGAGCTTTACCCCCGAATATGAAAAAAACCCTGATGGCGATTGTGGCGCTGAGCGCCGCAGCCTTTGCGCAGGAAAACCCGCTGACCACCGTTGCTTCGAACATGTACAAGCAGGTGTCCGGCAATATTACGAAGTCGATTGACAAGATGCCGGCCGACAAGTTTGGCTTCAAGAGTGTGGATGGTACGATGCCCTTTTCGGAATTCGTAGGCCACCTGGCGGACGCCAACATGATGTACTGCACGGCGGTGACGGGCGGAACCCGGCCGGCGAGCGTGCGGAAAGAAACCTCGAAGGAAGCGCTGGCCAAGGCCTGGGCGGCCTCGGTGGCGGAATGCACCAAAGCGTGGGGCATGACCACGGACGCCGGCATGACGAAGATGGTGAAGATGGGCCAACGGGAAGTGCCGGCGGCGCAAGTGCTGCTGGGCAACACGAACCACACCTGGGAACACTACGGGAACCTGGTGACGCTGCTGCGGATGAACGGGCTGGTGCCGCCGTCGTCTGAAGGCAGGTAATGCCGGTTCGAGGCAAAATGACGCGGGGACAGCTGCTGCTGTCCCCGTTTGCTTTATGGGGTGCGGCGGCAGGACAGCGCGTGGTGTTTGTGTGCGGGGACCACGAGTACTCGGGAGAGCTGACGATGCCGCGACTGGGGCGCGAACTGGAGGCGCGCTATGGGTGGCGGCCGGTGATTGTGAAGAGCGTGCCGGACCAGAACGGGGAGACGGACATACCGGGGCTTGATGTGCTGGAAGGGGCGGACCTGGCAGTGTTCTATCTGCGGTGGCGGCGGCTGCCGGCAGAGCAACTGGCGCACATTGAGAAGTATCTGCGGAGCGGGCGGCCGGTGATGGGGTTGCGAACGAGTTCGCATGCGTTCAACTACCCGAAGGGCGATGCGCGGGAGGAATGGAACCGATGGGGGCCGAAGGTATTCGGGACGCCGCCGGGGTGGAACGCGGAAGGGCACACCCATTACGGGCATGAATCGACGACCCTGGTGAGGGTGGCGGCGGGCATGGAGAAGGACCCGCTGGTGGCGGGGGTGGCGCGGGAGTTTGCCGTACCGTCGTGGCTGTATCATGTGAAGCCGAAGTACCCGCCAGCGGGGGCACGGGTGGTGCTGGAGGGAGAAGCCGTGAACCCGAACAAGCCGGCGGTGGTGAACCCGGTGGCGTGGATGTGGAAGAACGAGTACGGGGCCAAGAGTTTTTACACAAGCCTGGGACACCCGGGCGATATGGGGATGGAGCCGGTGCAGCGGTTGCTGGTGAACGCGATGCATGAA
>VFQU01000745.1_pt1 | contig 24266 bp, 18 predicted proteins | sample 3512311 | NCBI WGS metagenome assembly VFQU01 (sample SAMN10412377, study PRJNA504923) | tailings metagenome | isolation source: Relicate 3 Philex TSF3 active mining site | place: Philippines: Tuba, Benguet | collected 2017-08-29
CCAACTGCTCCGTTTACCACCAAACCTCAAATGCCTCGCGCCTTTGGGGCTGGGGCACCTCTGTCTCCCCTTGACTCCTCCCTATCATGGATGTCCTGGCCCGCCCTTTGGGCGGGCCTTGGGACTGTCCTCTCCGCAATCTAGCCGGTTTTCCCTACAGGAAGAACCGCACCCCCAACTGAATCATCCGCGAGAAATTCGCCTGGCTGTTGATCCGGCCAAACGCCGCATTCGTGTAGGTCGTATTCGGTGCGTTGAACATCGGCGTGTTCGTCACATTCAACGCCTCGGCCCGGAACTGCGCCCGCAGCAGTTCACCAATCCGGAATGTCTTGAAAAGCGAAACATCCCAATTGATCTGCCCCGGTCCGCGCAGCGAAGTCGTCCGGCTCAGGTTCCCGAAGCTGAACTGCGGCGCTTGCGAAAACGCCGCCACATTGAACCAGCCGTCCAATCGCTTCGCGAATGGCAGGTCTGGCACCGGGCTGACTCCCGTCGCATTCGGCCGCATGTGGTTCGCCCCAATGCTGCTGTTGTCATTCGGCTGCGTAATCGTCAGCGGATACCCCGACTGCATCACACTCACCGCATTCAGCGACCAGCCACCCGCCACATAATCCAGCACCGGATTGCTGCCCAGGAATCGCTTCCCTTTGCCAAAAGGCAACTCATAGGTGGTGGACATCGAGAACCGGTGCGGCGTGTGCGAACTCGAAAGGCTGTATTCCGCCTCGGGCGCATACGCATTCTGCGGCCCGCTCACGGTGCCGGCAAACGTATTGCCCACCGCGCCATAGGCCGCGTCCATGTTCTGTGACCACGTATGCGTCGCCAGCACGGTCAAGCCCTGGCTGAAACGGCGCTGCACCTTGAAGTACACCGCGTGATACATCGCCCGGTTCGTGTCCGCCCGCTGCAGGGTCACATTGGTGAACTGCGGAAACGGGCGCAACAACTGCGATTGTGTAACCGTCGCCCCACCCACCGCCAGACTTCCCCCCCGGCCGAACATCGGGTTTGGCACTGCCCGGTTCAACCCCGTGCCCAGCGAAAGAAATTGCGGGTTCAACTGGTTGATGTTCTGCCCGTCCTGCGCCAGATTCAGACTCTTTGAGCCGATGTATCCCGCGCTCAGAATGAAATTCCCGCGCATCTGCCGCTGGAAGTCGAACGAGTACTGCTGCACATAGCCGCTTCGGGCGTTGATGTCCGGAATCGCGATGCTCTGGCCAATCCCCGTCAGGCCTCCCTGCGCCCGGCCCACTGGTTGCAGCAAGCCATTCGGGTAAGGGTTATTGAGACTCGCCGCCGGCGTCACATTTCCGTCCACACTCGCCACAATCGGTGTGGTTTGCGAGAATCCCAGCGTCGACTGGAAGCTGAACGCCAGTGGCGCCCAGAAGATTCCGTAACCGCCCCGTATGGCCGTCTTCGAGTTCAGCGCGTAGGCGACTCCAATCCGCGGCGAAAACCGGTTCAGATTCGGGTTTCCCGCATGGCGCGGATAGCCATTCACTCCGGCAAACATCACCTGGCCGTTGATCTTCGGCTCCGTCACGGTTTGCTGCAACGGGCTCGCCGCCGCCGTATCAAACCCCACGATGAAGTTGTCATCCCGGTCGGCCGGCCCGTTTTCGCGCTCATAGCGCAACCCCAGGTTCAGCGTCACCTTGGGCGCAATCCGCCAGTCGTCCTGGAAGAACAGTCCGTAGTAGCGGACATAGTTGTAAAAGTTGGACGCCACTGTCATGCTGCCTCCGGTCGGCAAGCCCAGCAGCATCGTGGCCAGCCCCGCGCCAGTGCCCTGCGTGGTCGCGTTGGGCAGCCGCCGCGTGAATACGTCGTTGAAATCGAAACTGCTTGGTCCCACCGCCGGCGCCCCGTCGTGCTGAATGATGCGGTAATCAAAGCCCGTCTTGAAGGTGTGCTTTCCCACAAACTTCGATGCCGTCGCGTTGAAGCTCTTCGAATGGAATACGCTTTGCGAGGTCGTGCCGCCGCCGTAGCTTGCCAGCCCCGCCACACTGATGCTCGGGAAGGCACTGAATTGCGTCATCCCTGCCAGACTCGCCGGCAAGCCCAATTCCTGCAAATTGAAACCCAGGCTGGTGGGCGTGGAAAAATTCGGAAAGCGGTTAAACCCATACCGCGCCGCGATCACCAGTGTCGCCGACGGCGTGAAGGTGGAGTTCACCTGCGTTGCATCCACCTTGCGAAACAGCACGCCCTGCCCCGGCGTCGCCACCCCACCCCACCAGGCGTTGGCCGGCTCACGGCTGCCATAGTGCAGGTATGAGGCCGATGCGCGCCACCACGGAAACAATTCATGGTCCACCTTCCAGGTGGTCTGGTCCGCCCGGTTATAGGCGGCTACCGTCGCATCGTAATTCAGCTGCCCGTAACGGGTAACACCCGCCACGTTGGGTACCGGATAGTAAGAGGCCATCGCCCGGCCAATCGGCGATATCCGGCTTGCCGGTATGATGTTTCCCGGAAATGCCGTCCGTGGCCCTACGGAACTGATGCTCTGTGGGTCATAGATGATCTGCTGCGCCGTGCTCCCGGCCACCACCGAATTGGTCTGCGAAAAGTCCCCGGCCCGCTCGAGCATCGTCGGCACATTCAGCCGCGTGCCCGCCGATTCGGTCTGCCGGTAGGCCTCACCCGAGATCCAGAAGAAGGTCCGGTTCCGGCCGTCATACAGCTTGGGGATCCTGACCGGCCCCCCAATCGAGCCCCCGTAGTTGCGGAAAGGCTGGTCAATGATGGGCGTGCCCGCCCGGTTCGAAAAGAAGTTGTTCGCCAGTAAACCCGTCTCCCGGATGTAGCCCAATGCCGAGCCGTGCATCTGGTTGGTTCCCGACCGCAGAAAGGTGTTGAAGATGCCCCCACCTGTGCGTCCGATTTCCGCGTCGTAGGTGTTGGATTGCACCTTCATGTCCTGCACTGCTTCCGGCGTCGGAATGATCACCGCCCGATTCAGCGAATCCGTGATGCTGATGCCATCCAGCGTGTAGTTGTTGCCTCGCACCGGTCCGCCCGCGATGGAAATCTGCGAAGAGCCGCTCTGGTCCTGCATCCGGTTGAACTTCGGGTTGCCCACTTGCACCACCCCTTCCGACAGCTTCGACAGCATGAAAGGATTCCGCCCCAGGTTGGGCAGGTCAATGAGTTTCTGCCGGTCAATCGTTTGCCCGTTCGAGACACTCGCCGTTTCGATCTCATTGGTTTCACTCACTACATTGATCGATTCGCTCACCTGCCCCAGTTGCAGCGTAATGTCCAGCGTCACCGCCGCTTGCGTCGCCACCACCACCCCGGCCGATTCGGCCCGTTTGAATCCATCCGCTTCCACCGTGATGCGGTAAGTCGCCGGCATCAGCGCCGCGAAGTTGTACAACCCATCATCGCTACTCACCGTCCTCCGGGCGATAGCGGTTCCTTCATCCGTCACGCTGACAATTGCATTCGGAATTGCCGCACCGTTCGGATCCACAATCCGCCCGCGCAGTGACCCTTGAAATGATTGGGCGCTCAGCAGATTCGCCCACACGACGATTAGACACACGTATCTCATACACTCTCCTTGAGGAAGTTACGATTGGCATCAGCCACGGAGCTAGTTACTGTACGGGGTGTAAACGGTGATTCTGCGGCGAATCAGGGAAGGCAAGTCGCAAACGATGCGGTGCGATGTTCAGTCAGGATAGGCGATTCTCCCATCGAAGTAAAGAAGAAAGTACATTGACACATCCCGAAAATTCTTTTCTCCCCTCCTTTCAACCCCTTAGCCGATTGGCGCGGGTTATGCGTTTCTTCCCCGGGCCATGATGGATCCGGAATCGGGGACTGTCCACTCCCCGAAATGCAAACCAGGAGCCAATCTGTCATGCCCGCCACAGCAACAGTAAAGAATCCTTCTCTCACCCCCAAGGCCCACGGCCTCACCGACATCCAGGCCGAGTTGTACGCCCTGAAAAACCTCGACAAAACGAACCCAATCTGAGCCCAAAGCCACCTCCGGCCGCCTTCGGGCGCTCTCGGAGACTGTCCTAGGACCGCCCGCAGGGCGGGCCGTGGGACTGTCTCCTCCCCTTGGCAAAACCCTTTTCTGGGATACTCAAATCTGAGGCTACCCTGCCGATAACTTCTTTTGGCCAGCTCTGCTTTGCCGGCCAAGAGTATCCCTCCTGAACCTCGCCGTTCCCCGTAAAACCACAAACCTAATTTTTCTTTCAGGAGATCCGTGTGTTCACTTCATTACTATTCGTGTCTCTGCTCGCCCAGTGGGCTGAGCCTTCTTCTGCCACAATGCAATTGCCCTCGTCGCAGGGCGCTCTCACCGGCCGTCTTACCGGTGCCAGTAACGAGTCTTTTTCCCGCCTTCGCGTGCTGATTACTTCTGTCGGCGGTCGCACCATACACGCCGAAACCCATGTGGACCCCACTGGTGGCTTCGACATTGCCTTCCTTGGTAATGGCGTCTTTGAGCTCCAGGTGGTGGCCCTTGATGGCTCTCCCGTTCACCAGCAAGCCATTACCCTCCCCTTCATGGGCAGCTTGATCGTCGATCTGAAACGAAGCCAATCTGCCACCCCTCGACCACCCATTTCTGTGACCCGCCTCCAGCACAAAACCAATAAGCAGGCCAGCCGCAAGTACAAAGACGCTCAGGCTGCCGCTGCCAGGTCTGACCATCACGCTGCCATCCGCCTCCTCAACGAAGCGCTCAACCTCGACCCGGAATTCTACGAAGCCCTGAATAACCTTGGCGTCGCCCACACCCGTCTCGAAGATTGGGACTCTGCCCGCGAGGCTTTCGCCCGCGCCATCTCCATCGACGGAACGGACCCAATCGCCGAGGCCAACCTCGCCTATGTCGAACTGCGCCGCGGCGCTTTCGCTTCCGCCGAGTCAGCCGCCCGTGCCAGCCTCCGCGCCGATGCTGTCAGCCCGCGCGCGCACCTCTATCTCGCCCTCAGTCTGCTCAATCAGAACAAAGCGCGAAACGAAGCCATTTCTCACCTGACTCGCGTTCAGGACGAAATGCCCGACGCCCGCCGCCTCCTCGAAAAGCTCAATCAGCCCTAGCTCCAGAACTGCAGGTAGGGGCGGCCCTTTGCCAGGCGTTCCACCAACAGCGCCGCTTCCCGCAAATGGTAGTCGCCCCACATGCAGCTTTCTCCGCTCGGCACTTTCCGGCCAGCCGGTACATGGTCCCAGCCATTCGGCCGGTGGTATACCGCATGCAAGAGCAGGCCCTGATGATTGGCGTCCGTCGAGAGATACGGCTCTTCCAGCAGGGTCTTCAACACCGTCAGCCCCGCCTGCGTGTAGCGCGGCTCCTTCAGGTATTGCCCCAGCCTCAATAGCCCCTGCGCGGCAATCGCCGCCGCCGACGAGTCCACCGGCTCATGATCATTAAACGGCTCGGCCGCCCGGTCCAGGTAATCCCCCAACCGGTGCAGGTTCGGCGCCCCCGTATCCCAGTACGGCACCCCGCAAGTCGGCGTGTGCTCCAGGTAGAAATCGCAGGTGGCCCTCGCCGCCCGCAGCATCATCGCCTTCGTCTCGTCCAGGCCCACATCGTTCAGCGTTTCCAGCCACTCCAGTTGCTCGGCATACCCGCACATCGCCCAGGCCAGGCCCCGCGTCCAGGTCGTAAACGGCGAATAGCCCTGCTGCGAACTCGGGCAGCGGAAGCGCCCGTCATTGCGGTTGAACACCGCCTCGTGCACTGTCCGCCCCGGAATGTCATAGGAGTCCCGGCCTTCCCCGTAGTAGATGTTGAATTTCGCCGTCGCCGCTGCATGCTGCTTCAGCCGTTCCAGCAGCGAAATACGCTCATCGTTCTCGGCCGTCAGCACGTGCCCCAGCCGGTGCGCCACCGCCAGTGCCCGCAGGCTCCGGATCGTGTCCACAAACAGCGAGTGCGGCCCGTTGAATGAATAGATGTAGCCGCCCCCACCATGTATCGTGGACCAGCGCGCCGCCTGCACCGCCCCCGACGCCTTCAGCGCGAACTCGTAAAAGTGCTTTTCCCATTCGTTATGCGCAATGCGGCCCTCGTTCATCAGCCGCAACAGGTTGCCGTACGTGCTCACGTTGTTGAAGCCGTGGTCGTGCACCCCGATATGCGTCACGTGCGTCGCCATCAGCTTCACCGTGTGGCGGCGCCCCAGTTCCAGAAACTCCGGGTCCCCCGTCGAGTCAAACTGCAGGATGGCCGCCCCAAACTGAAAGCCCTGCGTCCATTCCGTCCAGCCCCGCGAGGTGTACTTCCCCTCGATGGTGAAGACAGGCGAGCCCTTCGCGGGCGACCAATCGCTTTCCAGACTCAGAATCTTCGCCGCCGAGGCGGTCCACATCTTCTCAATCGCCGGAACTAAGGTGGCTGGGGTAATCGCTGGATCGACTTTGATCATGAACTTACTAGAATAGTCGAGAGCCCCTATGCCCCAGCGAATTTTGCCCCTGTTTTTCTTCCTCCTTACGGCTTGGGCCCAGCCCAGCCAGCCCCCCCTCGACGGCGCCGACCGTACCCGCTGGTTTGAAGACGCCAAGTTCGGCATCTTCGTCCACTGGGGGCCTTATTCTGTACTCGGGCGTCATGAATGGGCCCGCCACTGGTTCCAGATTCCCCAGGCCGAATACGACCGCTACGCCCGCGCCTTCCACCCCGAAAAGTTCAATGCGGACGAATGGCTCAGCCTCTTCGCCCGCGCTGGCGCCAAATACACCGTCGTCACCTCCAAACACCACGACGGCTTCTCCATCTGGCGCTCCAAGGCCAGCGACTACGACATGGAAATCACCCCCTACAAAGGGGACCCCCTCAAGGACCTCGCCAAGGCCGCCCCCAAACACGGCCTCCGCCTCGGCTTCTACCACTCCATCATGGACTGGCGTCACCCCGCCTACCGGCCCCGCCGCGCCTGGGAAGTCAAAGACCCCAAGGCCGGCGGCAACAACAACCTCTACGTCGACTTCATGAAGGAACAGCTTCGCGAACTCCTCACCGGCTACGGCGATGTCGCCATGATCTGGTTTGACGGCGAATGGGAACACACCCTCGCTGAGCTCAAGCGCGACGACGAGGTCTACGACTTCATCCGCTCCCTCCAGCCCAACACCCTCATCAACGACCGTCTCTACGAACGCAAGCCCGGCAACAAGGCCGACTTCGGCACCCCCGAACAGTTTGTCCCCGCCACCGGCTTCGGCGGCGCCCTTTGGGAAAGCTGCGTCACCATCAACACCCACAGCTGGGGCTACAACCAGTACGAGACCGAGTTCAAGACCGAGCGCGACCTCATCCGCATGCTCATTGAGGTCGTCAGCAAGGGCGGCAACCTGCTGCTCAATGTCGGCCCCAAGCCCGACGGCACCATCCAGACCGAATTCGTCACCCGCCTCGAAGCCATGGGCGACTGGCTGAAAGTGAACGGCGAAGCCATCTACGGCACCCGCGCCAGTCCCTTTGCCCGCCTCCCCTTCTTCGGCCGCGCCACCCAGAAAGACTCGAACCTCTACCTCCACGTCTTCGCCTGGCCCACCAACCGCGAACTCCGTGTCCCCGGTCTGCGCAACCTCGTCCACACCGCCCACCTGCTGGCCGACCCCCAACGCCGCCCCCTCCCCTGGCGTCGTGATGGCAACGACCTCGTCCTGACTCTCCCCTCACAGGCCCCCGATGACCGCGCCAGCGTCATCGCCCTGCGCCTCGATAGCGCCCCGCAGGTCACCCCCTTCTTCATCCAGCCTGACCAGCGTGGCGTCGTCCACCTCGGCATGGAATCCGCCGAAATCGAAACCCGCTTCGAGCAGCGCGCCAAGAAAGAGAACGCCCTTGGCCGCGTCTTCCTCACTCGCTGGAGCCGTCCCGACGACATCCCCACCTGGAACTTCAGGCTCCCCCGCGCCGGGCGCTACCGCGTCGAACTCCGCTACGGCGCCACCCGCCCCAATCGCGACAAGCCCATCGCTGTCACCGCCGGCAAACAGTCTCTCACGGGCAAGGTGGTCGATACGGGCAATGAGTGGGTCTTCCGCTCCCAGTCCCTGGGCGTGCTCAGCCTCGCCGCCGGTGAGCAGACGCTGCAGGTCAAAAGCACCGTGGCCCTCGACGGGGTCACCCTCGAAGGGGTCACCCTCACCCCGGCCCCCTGAAAACATTTTTTGCCAACCCTGTCGAAAGCCGCCAGCCTCACCCGTCGTCCGGTTATGAAGTACATGCTACTCATTCACGAAGACCAAGCCCCTTACGCGCAGGTCAGCCAGGAAGAACAGGCCGCTCTCTACGGACGCTACATGCAGTTCACCTCCGAACTGCGGGCGGCCGGCAAGATGCTGGGTGGGGAAGCCCTCCAGCATCCCCATGCCGCCACCACTGTGCGCGTCCAGAACGGACAGCGCCTGCTCACCGACGGCCCCTACGCCGAAACCAAGGAACAACTCGGCGGCTACTACCTCATCGATGTCCCCAACATTGACGAGGCCGTCGCCGTCGCCGAAAGGATCTGCCGCCTGCACACCTGGAATCACGCGATTCTTGAAGTGCGCCCGGTGATGGATGTCGGCGCCTGAGGCCATCACTACCGTTTACCGCGAAGAGCGTGGCCGCCTGCTGGCCACGCTCATTCGTCTGGCCCGCAATCTCGATGACGCCGAAGAGGTGCTGCAGGAAGCCTTCGCCCGCGCTGCCCGCCTCTGGCCGGATCAGGGCATCCCCGCCCGCCCCGCCGGCTGGATTCTCGAAGTCGCCCGCAACCTGCTGCTCGATCAGCGCCGCGGCGAAAAGCGCCGCCGCGAACTCCTCCGCGAACTCATCGTCGATCGCACCGACGACACCGAACTGGCCGATGACGTCCTCCGCCTCATCTTCACCTGCTGCCATCCGGTGCTGAGCCTCGAGGCGCAGATCGCCCTCACCCTGCGCACCGTCGGCGGCCTCACCACCCCCGAAATCGCCCGCGCCTTCCTGCTGCCCGAAGCTACTCTCGCCCAGCGCATCGTCCGCGCCAAGGCCAAGATCCGCGATGCCGGCGTCCCTTACCGCATCCCCACCGCGGCGGACTTTCCCGAGCGCCTCACCGGTGTGCTGCTCACCCTCTACCTCATCTTCAACGAAGGCTATTCGCAACACCGTCACGACCTCGCCGCCGAAGCCCTGCGCCTCGGCCGCCTCCTGCTCGAATGGCTCCCCGGCCAGGCCGAGGTCGAAGGCCTGGTCGCTTTGATGACGCTCCATCACGCCCGCCGCACCGCCCGCCTCAACGCCCAGGGCGATCTCATTCCCCTCGACGAGCAGGACCGTTCTCTCTGGCAAGCAGCTGAGATCGCCACTGGCCGCCAGCTCGTGGAACAGGCCCTCCGGCGGCGCCAGCTCGGCCCCTATCAACTGCAGGCCGCCATTGCCGCGGCGCACACCGAGGGCCCCGACTGGCCGCAGGTGGCTCTGCTTTATAACGAACTCCTGCGCTTTGATGCCTCGCCCATCGTCCGCCTCAATCACGCCGTAGCCGTGGGGCTCGCCGGGGATGTCAGCACTGCCCTCAGCCTCCTCAATGACCTCCATGGCCTCGATGCCTATGCTCCCTGGCATGCCGCTCGTGCTCAAATGCTCAAGAGGGCTGGTGAGCCAGCGGCGGCGCGTGCTGCCTTTGGCGCCGCCATCCGTCTGAGTCATAACCGTGCCGAACGCGAATACCTCTCCCGCCAGCAAGCCGCTATCGCGCCTCCAGCTTGAAGTCAGCCAGTGCGAGGCCTGCCCGCGCCTGCGCGACCATTGCCGCGAGGTGGCCCGCGTCAAGCGCCGCGCCTACCGCGACCACGAGTACTGGGGCCGTCCCGTGCCCAGCTTTGGCGACCCTGCCGCGCGCATACTGCTCGTCGGCCTCGCCCCCGGCGCGCACGGCGCCAACCGCACCGGCCGCATGTTCACCGGCGACCGCAGCGGCGACTTCCTCTTCGCCGCCCTCCATGCCGCCGGCTTTGCCAACCAGCCCACCAGCCAGCACCGGGACGACGGCCTCCAACTCAACGACGTTTACATCACCGCCGCTGCCCGTTGCGCCCCTCCCGGCAACAAACCCCTTCCCACCGAGGTCGCCGCCTGCCAGCCCTTCCTGCTGCGCGAACTCGCGCTGCTCACCCGCGTCCAGGTGGTTATCTGCCTCGGCCGCATCGCCCTCGATGCCTATGCCAGGGCCCGCGGCCTGCGCCTCGACTTTGGCCATGGCGTCTGGAACGAAACCGACCCGCCCGTGCTCGCCTCTTACCACCCCAGCCAGCAGAATACCCAGACCGGCCGCCTTACCCCCGCCATGATGGCCGCCATCTTCGCTGCCGCCCGGAAGCGTTTACGCTGAAGACAGACATGCTTCGCCTGGTTTGTGTTCTCCTGCTGGCCCAGTTCGCCCCCCAGACGGCGCCCCAGCGCTATCGCGTCAAGGTGGTCCGCAGCTTCCCGCATGACCCCGGCGCCTTCACCCAGGGCCTCGAATACCGCGACGGCTTCCTCTACGAGGGCACCGGTCTCAAGGGCCAATCGACAGTCCGCAAGGTGAAGCTCGAAACCGGCGCTGTGCTCCAGAGCAAGCCCCTCGAAAGCCAGTACTTCGGCGAAGGCATCACCGTCTTTCCGGACCGTATCCTCCAGCTCACCTGGCAATCCGAGCAGGGCTTTATCTACGACCGCAAGACCTTCGAGCGCCGTGGCCAGTTCCGCTACACCGGCGAAGGCTGGGGCCTCACCTCTGACGGCAAGCAGATCTACATGAGCGACGGCAGCTCCCAGATACGCATCTGGGACGCCACCACCCTCAAGGAACTCCGCCGCATCACCGTCCGCAGCGCCGGCCGCGCCATCGACAACTTGAACGAACTGGAGTGGGTGGAAGGCGAACTCTACGCCAACGTCTGGCAGACTGACTACATCCTGCGCATCTCCCCCGCCGACGGTCGCGTCACCGGCATCATCGACTGCACCGGCCTGCTCGATCAGGGCCAAGGGCAAGCCGACGTCCTCAACGGCATCGCCTACGACAAGGCCACCCGCCGCCTCTTCCTGACCGGCAAGCTCTGGCCCCGGCTCTACCAGGTCGAACTCGCCCGTGTTCCCTGAGATCCGCGCCGTTGTCCGCAAGATCCCCAAGGGCAAGGTCGCTACTTATGGCCAGGTGGCGGCGGCGGCTGGCTTTCCCCGCGGCGCGCGCCAGGTGGCCTGGGCGCTCAAAGCCTTTGACCCGCTTTTGCCCTGGCATCGCGTCATCGGCAGTGGCGGCAAGGTGCTGCTGCGCGGCTCGAGCGGCGTCGAGCAGATACAGCGCCTGGAAGCCGAAGGCGTCGTTGTGCGCGGAAACCGTATTGACCTCAACAGATTCGGTATAAGCTACTAAGTAATGAAGCGCGTGTTGTTAGCCTGTCTGGGCTTGAGCTTGTTGTACGGTGCCTCGCGCGTGGATCCCAAGGAAGAAGCCCTGGTTGCCAAGCGCCGCAACTATTGGGCCTTCAAGGCCCCTGTCCGGCCCGCGGTTCCGGCTGGTGTCCACCCGATTGACTTTCTCGCTCCCGCCGAACGCCCCGCCCTCGATCATCGCCAGTTGGTGCGCCGCCTGACGCTTGATGTCACTGGCCTGCCGCCCGCCCGCTTTGAGGGCAAGTACGAAGAGATACTGGACCGGCTGATGGCCAGCCCGCAATACGGCGAACGCTGGGCCGCCAAGTGGCTTGATGTCGTGCGCTATGCCGACACCAACGGCTACGAACTCGATGCCGAACGCACCCACGCCTGGCGCTACCGTGACTACCTGATCCGCTCCTTCAACTCGAACAAGCCCTTCGACCGCTTCCTCAAGGAACAGCTCGCCGGCGACGAACTCTTCCCCGGCGATAAGGACGCCCTCATTGCCACCGGCTTTCTCCGTGCCGGTCCGCGCCACGTGGTGGGCGGCAACCAGGACGAAGAGCAGAACCGGCAGGAAGACTTGATCGAGATGACCCACGCCATCTCGGCTACCTTCATGGGCCTCACCATGAACTGCGCCCGCTGCCACAATCATAAGTTTGACCCCATCCTGCAAACCGACTACTACCGCCTGCAGGCCATCCTGGGCGCCACCGAGTTCCGCGAAGTGCAGATTGCCACGGGCGAAGAAGCCCGCGCCGCCGATGAGGCCCGCCTCGCGCATGACGCCAAGCTGAAGCCCATCCTCGATGAGATCAAGGAGATTGAACGGCCCTACCGCAAGCTCTTCCGCGAGCAGAAATTGCCTACGCTCGAAAAGCAGTTCCGCGACGTGCTGGAACTCCCGCCGGGCAACCTCACCGAAGAGCAGAAGCGCCTGCGCAAGGAAGCCGAGCGCCAACTCTCGCCGACTTGGGACGAAGTAGTCGCCCTGATTCCGCCTGACCTCAAGGCCAAGCGCGCTGCCCTGCGCAAGAGGATGCACGAGATTGACCTCGACGAGCCAGACCCCGCGCCGCACGCCTATTCTGTCTACACCGTCAACAAAGCCCGGCCCACCCACTTACTCAAAGTGGGTGACCACAAGCTGAAGCAGCAACTGGTGGAGGCAGGCTTACCGCTCGTACTTGCCCCCGATTTGGGCCCGGTGCTCGAAGACCCGCGTGGCCGTCGCGCCACGCTGGCCAACTGGCTGGCTGACCCGGCTCACCCGCTCACCGCCCGCGTCATCGTCAACCGCATGTGGCAGTTCCGCACCGGCAAAGGCATCGTGGCCACGCTCAACGACTTCGGTGCCCTCGGCGCGCGGCCGAGCAACGCCAAGCTGCTCGACTGGCTCGCTACGGAACTGGTCGCGAGCGGCTGGAACCTCAAGCACATTGACCGTTTGATCCTCACCAGCGCCTATTACAAGCAACAGGCCGCACAGCGCCGCCGCATGGACTCTGACCAGGTCCGCGACAGCATTCTCGCCGTCAGCGGCATGCTCAACCCCAAGATGTACGGCAAGCCCGTCAAGACCCCGATTGAGCAGGAAATCTACGACATCATCTTCACCGAAGGCGAGCCCGATAACCTCTGGCCGCTGCCCAAGGACCGCACGGAAATGTACCGCCGCACCATCTACGTGCTGAACCGCCGCACGGTGCGCTTGCCGCTGCTGGCCAACTTCGATCAGCCCGATGCCATGTCGAGCTGCCCGGAGCGGCCCACTTCCACGCACGCGCTGCAGAGCCTCACCATGCTGAACAGCGACTTCATGCAGGAACAGGCCAAGGCCTTTGCGGCACGATTTAACGGCTCAATCGACACTGCCTACCAACTGGCGCTGGGGCGCGCGCCGAGCGCCGCCGAACAGCAACAGGCGCAGGAGTTTTTGGCGAAAGGAGGCACAGCCGAGGAGTTTGCCCTCGCGCTGCTCAACCGGAATGAATTCCTTTATCTCCCGTAGAAACGTGCTGCGCACGGCAGCCAATGGCTTTGGCGCGGTGGCCGCTGAGTGGCTGCTGCAGCGTGACCTGAATGCCGCCCAGGGGCCGCACTTCGCGCCCAAGGCCAAGAGCGTGATCTTTCTGTTCATGGTGGGCGCGCCGTCGAGCATGGACATCTTTGACCCCAAGCCAGCGCTGAACAAGTACGCTGGCCAGCCCCTGCCCGAAAGCTATGGCAAGGTGGGCGGGCAGTTCACCGACGGTTCCAACCCCCTGCTCGGTTCGCCGTGGGAATTCAAGCGCTATGGCCAGAGCGGCATCCCCGTTTCGAGCCTGATGCCCCATACGGCCGAGTGTGTGGATGACATCTGCTTCGTACGCACCTTCTACACCGAGAGCGTCGTGCACGCTCCGGCGATGTATCAGGTACACACCGGCCGCATTCTGATGGGCTACCCGAGCATGGGCTCATGGGTCACTTACGGGCTGGGCAGTGTAGCGGATAACCTGCCTTCGTATGTGGTGATGCCGCAGCCGGAAGGCACGCCCGAAGGCGGTACGCCGTGCTGGGGCTCAGCCTTTCTGCCGGCGGTGCACCAGGGTACGCTCTTCCGCCCGGGCCCGACACCCATTCTGCACCTCAAGCCGCCCCCAGGCGTAACACCCGAGAAACAGCGGCGGACGCTCGACCTGATACAGGCCATGAACCGCATGGACGCGCAGCCAGAAGACAACGAGATGGCGGCGCGCATTGCCAGCTATGAGCTGGCCTTCAAGATGCAGTCTGCCGCGCCCGAGGCGGTGGACATTGCGAGCGAACCCGAACACATACGCAAGATGTATGGTGTGGGCGAGCCGCGCACGAATGACTTTGGTACGCGGCTGCTGCTGGCGCGGCGGCTGGTGGAGCGCGGTGTGCGCTTTGTGCAGATCTACTCGGGCGGCGGGCCGGTAAGCATGCAGTGGGACGCTCATAGCCACCTCAAGGAGAACCACGAGAAGATGTGCGGCTTCACGGATCAGCCCGTGGCCGCGCTGCTCAAGGACCTCAAGCAGCGGGGCTTGCTCGATTCGACGCTGGTGATCTGGGGTAGCGAGTTTGGCCGCCTGCCGACCAGTGAAAGCGGCAATGGACGTGACCATAATCCGCACGGTTACACGATGTGGTTTGCCGGTGGCGGCGCCAAGGGCGGCCGCATTATTGGCGAGACGGATGAGTTTGGCCTGCGCGGCGTGGGCGAGCGCTATCACATGCGCGACTTCCACGCGACCATCCTGCACATGCTGGGCCTCGACCAGCACAAGCTCTGGTATCTGCATAATGGCCGTCATGAGAAGCTGACTGACTTTGGCGGCACGCCGATTGCGAAGGTGTATTCCTAGATGCTGGCCTTACTACTCTTTGCCTCGCTCACGGATGGAATGTGGCAGGCGGCACAGCCGACTTACCAGCGGACCATCGAGCACCCCTTTCTGAAAGAACTCGCCAGCGGGCAGCTGAAGCCCGAGAAGTTTGAGCGCTATCTGGTGGAGGACATCGCTTACCTGCGGGTTTACGGGCAGGTGCTGCGGGACCTGGCCGAGAAGGCGCCCAAGGCGGCCTGGAAGCAGTTTCTGCTGGAAGGAGCGGCGGGTTGCGATAAGGAAGTGGAGCACATACATCAGGCTTACTTCGGGGGCCGGGCGAAGGAGAAGGAGCCTTCGGCGGCGAACGCGGCGTATCTCAAGTTCCTGCGGGATACCGTGCGGGACGGCAGCTTTGCCGAGGGGATGGCGGCGGTGTTGCCCTGCTACTGGGTGTACCTGGAAGTGGGCAAGACCTTGAAGACGAGAGGCAGCAAGAACCCGAACTACCAGCGCTGGATTGACTTCTACTCAGACCCGCTCTATGCCGGGACGGTGAAGAAGGCCCTGAACATCATGAATGAGGCGGGACGGAGCGAGCCGAAGGAACGGTTGATTGAGATCTACAAGACGGGGGCGGAACACGAGTACCAGTTCTGGCACTCGGCTTACCACTTGCTGCCTTAGGCAGTCAAGCCGTCATGATATGCTCAGGCCATGTTACCGCGACTTATCGTGAACATGACTTACTTGGGCTGCATTGCCGTACAGGCGCAAAACTCAATCAACTTGTCCAATCCTCTGTTGCGCGCTTGCGGCCAGGTGGAAATTGGCGGCGGCTTTACAGCCCCCGGCTTACAACAAGTGCCCCCCACCTGGAACTGGGGCGATGGAACCACTTCAGAGTCGTTCTTCCCGGCCACGCACACTTACGCTGCGAACGGCCAGTACACCATAACGGCTTCGGTCCGGCAGCAGGCCACCGTACTCGCGTCGGCATCCGTCGTCGTTCCAATCGCCACGGCCGGTGGCGCCCAGTGCGGCAATCTGCTGGTTGTCGAACCTCCGCAGGTTACGCTCCGTGATGGCCGCGTTTCGCAACAATTGACTGTTACGCATATCGCGCCGAATGGCTCTCGGAGTGTGTTGTCGCCGGCTACGCTCAGTTTCCGCAGTCAAAATTCGGCTCTCGTTCAAGCCTCCAACCGCGGCCTGTTAACTGGGTCGGGATTTGGCAATACAACGGTGGAGGTAGTGGATAGTTCCACGGGCCGGGTCGTACGGGTGCCCGTCGAAGTGGGTGATTTTCGACTTGAGCCGCCCTACCTGCGACTTACGCTCGGCCGTCAGCCCGAAAGGCAAATCCGCGCGATTGTCACCCATGCGGATGGATCAACCGGAAGCATTGCGGGGCGCAACCTGACTTTCCGCCTTGCCCTGCCGCCGCCACAGGACCCGGTCATTTCGCTCTCCCCGCAGGGGCTGGTGCGGGGTCTTCGCCTTCCTCGCAATTTCAGTGAACTCGATGGTGTGGTCTCGGCAAACAATGTGGTGGTGAGGGTGGCGGATTTTCTGCCGGATCTCAACTTTGTCGACCTCATGTCGGGCCGGACCCGATTTCACATCGCCAGCAAAGTGGGGGACTACGATTATTTTCAGATCCTCACTGGCTCACAAGTGGCCCGAATTAGGGACCTTTCGCTGTTCTGGCAGGAAGCCGCCGCCGGGCTGCATGTCTCCCGGCAAGGGCAACGCGCCCTAGTCAACGATGTGGGAGGCTCTTCCGACCCAAATGATCCAACAGTGCCTTGCGGACTTTCGGGTAATCCCACTTTGCTCGGGACCGGCCCGGCCAAACCGGAACACAACTCCTGCCTGATCGTGGCGACTCAGCAACCCGATGGCCGACTGCCGCAGTGGTTCGTCTACTTCCATGAAATCGGGCATGACAACACGCTGTCCAGCGCACGATTCTCGCAGTTCGGGACCAATGCTGCTCCATCCCGGTTTGGCTTCAATTTCAACGAGGCTTTCGCTTCCACCCTCGGTATATACTCCGCCGAAGCCATCCGCCGGAACGCGCAACACTATCAAATTCCCGCGCAGGTGCTGCGGGAATTTGAGGTCAATCAACTGTATCCTGAGTCGCTTCGGTGGACTAACGCGCTACGCGAGTACGAAGCGAAGGGGGCCGCCTACGCGACGCTAGACCCGGACATACTCACGGCCATCATTGTCCAGTTGATGCGGGAAGAGGGTCTGGACTGGTACGCGCGGTTACACAGCGCGTTTCTCCATCCCGCGATACCTTACGACTTTCAGATTGCTGGAGAAGCAGAAGTAGCAACGGCACTGGTCGCGGCCATCAGCGCCGCCACAGGTAAAGACCAGCGGGACCGCTTCACCACCCGCTGGAACTTTCCTTACTCGGCGGCTGCCTATGAGCGGCTGTATCCTGTCATGCAGCAACTGACTCGCCAACGGCAGAGCGCGCTCACCCCGGAAGGCGTCACCAGCGCGGCAAGTTACCGGACGGGGCCCATTGCTCCTGCTTCGTGGGTAGCTTTGTTTGGCGAGCATCTGGCGCCCCGGTTTTTCATGCCTGAGAGCTTGAGTCCCGCAGTGGAACTTACCACCGTGAGCATCACGGACCGAACGGGCACGAGCAGGCCTGCGAGCCTGCAATTCGTCTCCCCGGGACACCTCAACATCCTCATTCCGGACAACCTGAGCGCTGGCCCCGGACGCCTGCGGGTGCAGACTTGGCTTGGCGCGACCGAGACGGCCATTGAGATCCAACCAGTCGTGCCGGCGCTTTTCACGGCCAACGCGACCGGCAGCGGAATCGCTGCCGCGACCTGGCTGCGAGTGCTGCCGGACGGCACCCGCACGGAAGGCTTTGTCTCCAGCGAACCCCTTGATGTCAATGCCGGTCAGATCTACTTGAGCGTTTATGGTAGCGGTATCCGCAACCAGACTGCGGCAAGCGTGAGGATCGGCGGCCTCGCGGTGCCGGTGCTGGGGGCGGTGGCCCAGGGGCAATTTGCGGGGCTGGATCAGGTCGTTGTGGGTCCGCTGCCCACTGCACTGGCCGGTCGCGGAGAAGTCAGCATTGAAGCCAACTTCGATTCCCGGCCAGCGAACCCAGTGTCGATCATCATTCGCTAGGTATAGCCGTCAGGCGGCCGTCGCGCCACTCGAGGATCAGACATTGGCCGGGGCAGGCCTGGCCGGAGTGGGCGCCAATGACGGGGATCGACGTGTCGCGGAAGTGGAGGCGGGTGAGGAAGGTGCACGCCCAGGGGTATTCCGGGGGGAATGGCTCCGTTTTGTACAAAATGGGTTGGCCGTTGGGCTTGACGTGCGCTAGTTGGGCTTCGAAGGCGTGGATGGCGGCGGATTCGGCATTCCAGCCGGGGGCGGTGGACTGGGCCGGTTGGAGAAGGGCGAGCAGCAGGCAGAGCCAGAGGTGGCGGGCGGCGAGCAGGGGGAGAGCGGCGCAGGCGATGTAGACGCTGTCAAGGCCGCGGGTTTCGATGAAGGCGAGGGGGAGTATCGCGAGGGGGAACCAGAGGAGGGCCAAGAGGGAGAGGCGGCTGCGGTCGCGGAGGGGGGCCAGCAGGGCAAGGCCCAGGAAGCCGGAGAGCCACTGGCCGCCATAGACGGTGAGGGAGTGCCAGTAGACAGCCGGGCTGTAGTGGGGTTGATAGTCGCCAATGGAGGCGAGGCCCTGGGGGCCGAAGAGGCGGCCGGCGAGGAAGGGCAGGGCCAGGGCCAGGGCCGGGAGGTGGAAGCGCCAGGTGATGCGGCGGTGCCAGAGCAGGTCATAGAGAGCGATGAGGGGGAGCAGGAGGAGGGTGCTTTCCTTGGCGTTGAGGCCCAGCCAGAGGGGGACGAGGGGGAGATAGGGGTTGGTGGGGAAACGAAGCCACAAGGCGAAACCGGACCACAGCATGAAGAATGCGAGCATTTCGAAGACGGTGCCGGTATTGAGGTAGAGGTGGGTCCAGTGGGGGTGATAGACCATGAGGGCGGAGGCGGCGAAGAAGGCCGTACGTTGCGCAGTGAGCCGCTCAGCAATGTAGCCCAGCAGGAGGGCGTTAGCGATGAGCAGGGCGAGGATGGCCAGGCGCCAGGGTAGGGCTGCGAAGCCGAAGCAGGGCCAGAGAAGTTTGTAGAAGGCCTCGCCGAGGGGACGGTAAAGCGGGGTGGGTTCCCAGAAGAAGAGCATGTCGCGGAGGATGGAGAGCCACGGCGCATCGAGGATGCGGTAGCAGTTCATCAGGTCGTCATGCGACCAGCCGGACTGGAGCAGGGTGGGGGCCTTAAAGGCCAACCAGAGAGCGAGTATGAAGGGCCAGGCGACCCTAGCGGAGGTGGCGTTCAAAGAAATCGACCATTGCCTCGTTGAGATGGTAGCGGGCGGGGCCCGAGACGCCGTGGGATTTCTGGGGGTAGACGCTGAGCTCGAAGTGCTTGCCGGCCTGCTGGAGGGCGTCGGTCATCTGGAGCATGTTCTGGAAGAGGACATTGTCGTCGCCGATGTTGTGGACGAGCATGAGCTTGCCCTCGAGGTTTTTGGCGTGGCTGATGGGCGAGCTCTGGCGGTAGGCGGCCTCGTTTTCCTGGGGCAGACCCATGTAGCGTTCGGTGTAGATGGTGTCGTAGAGGCGCCAGTTGGTGACGGGGGCGCCGCTGATGCCAGCGCGGATGAGCTTGGGGCGGGTGAGCATGGTCTGGAGGGTCATGTAGCCGCCGTAGCTCCAGCCGGACATGCCGATGCGGGCAGGGTCGACGAAGCCGAGCTTGACGAGGTATTCGATGCCGGCCTGCTGGTCGGCGACTTCGATGCTGCCGAAGTTGCGGTAGAGCCTGGATTCCCAGAGGTGGCCACGGCCGCCGGAGCCGCGGTTATCGACCTGCCAGATGACGAAGCCGCGGTGGGCGAGGATCTGGTCGAGGTTGGGGCCGCCGGGCCAGGCGTTGCGGATTTGCTGAGAGTGGGGACCGCCGTAGACCATGACGATGGCGGGGTACTTCTTCGTGGGGTCAAAGCCCTTGGGCTTGATGAGGCGGGCGTAGAGCTTTTCGCCATCGGGGGCGGGGAACTCGAGGAGTTCAGTGGGGAGAAGGTCGTATTCGTCGAGGGGCTGGCGGTTGGGGGCCATGAGTTCGGCAAGCTGCGCGCCGTCGGCGCTGTGGAGGGTCTGGCGGGTGGGCTGGTCGATGGCGGAGTGGGTGTCGAGGAAGAACTCGGCGGTGGGGCTCATGGAGATGGTGTGGAAGCCAGGAGAGGTGGTGAGCAGACGCTTGGCCTTGCCGTCGAAGTTGACGACGTATAGGTGGCGCTGGCGGGGGTCGGCCTCGGTGCTGGTGTAGTAGACAAGGCGCTGGGAGATGTTAACAGCGTTTACATTGGACACTTCCCAGTTGCCGGCGGTGAGGGTGGCGCGTTCTTTGCCGTCGAAGCCAAGGCGGCGGAGGTGGCGGAAGCCGGTGCGTTCGGTGGCCCAGAGGATTTCCTGTTTCGCGGGGTCGATGTGGGTGAGCGAGTGGACATTGAGCCAGTGGGGGTCGGACTCGGTGAAGACGGTGCGGACCTTGCCATCGGTGACGGAGGCGGCCAGGAACTGGAGCTGATTCTGAATGCGGTTGAAGCGTTCGACGGCGACTTCGGTGGCGCCGAGCCAGTGAACGCGGGCGAGGAGGTAGCCGCGGGTTTCGCCGAAGTCGAGCCAGCGGGTGGCGCCGCCGGAGGCGGGGATGAGGCCGAGGCGGACGTCGGCGTTGGTGGTGCCGGCTTGCGGGTAACGCTCGGGTTCGGCGAGGGCGGGGGTGCGGAGGAGGTCAGCCTGGGGGTAGATCATCTCGTGGGAGATGTCGAATTGGAGGTAGGCGAGGCGTTGGGAATCGGGGCTCCACCAGAAGGCGGTGCCGAGGTCGAGTTCTTCGGGGTAGACCCAGTTGAGGCGGCCATTGAGGAGGGGTTCCGAGCCGTCGTGGGTGAGGCGGGTGACTTGGCCGGAGTCGATGTTGTGGGAGTAGAGATCATTGCCGATGCGGTAGGCGATGAGCTTGCCATCGGGGCTGAGTTTGGGGTCGGCCTCGCGGGCTTCGGTGCGGGTGAGCTGGCGGGGTTCGCCGCCGGAGAGGGAGAGCCAGAAGAGGTCGCCGCCTTCGGCGATGAGGAGGGCGTCGCTCGAGGGGGCCCACTGGAGGCGGGCTTCGGTGACGCGGCGATTCTGCCAGTCGAAGGCGAGGGCGGGGCGGGAGTCTTTGATGGCCTTGTCGGCGAGGCTGTTGAGTTTGGGGAAGAGGACGCGGGACTGGCGGGTGCGGCAATCGTAGAGATGGAGGTCGCCCGAGCGGAGGTAAGCAAACTGGTAGCCGTTGGGGGCCCAGATGGGGGAATAGGGCGCCGCCGCGGCAGGCCGCTGGCGGAGGGTGTCGAGGGTGACGGGCTTCTTTTGGGCGACGGCCAGAGTGGCGAAGGCCAGGAAAATGAGGGGCAGGGAACGCAAGAACAGCATCGTTACTATATAGTTACCATTGCCGATGGAAATACAATTTTGGGGCGCTACGCAGACCGTTACGGGTTCGATGCATGAGGTGAAGCACGAGGGGCGGCGGATACTGCTCGATTGTGGATTGTTTCAGGGAAGACGGGCGGAGGCGCGGGACCGGAATTGCTGCCTGCCCTTCGCGGCAGACAGCGTGGAGCGGGTGTTGTTGAGCCACGCGCACATTGACCATTCGGGGAATCTGCCAAATCTGGTGAAGCAGGGTTTCAGCGGGCCGATACACGCCACGCCGGCGACGCAGGACCTGTGCCGGGCGATGCTGATGGACAGCGCTTATCTGCAGGAGCGGGACGCGGAGTTTCTGAACAAGCGGCGGGACCGGCGGCGGCGGCTGGTGGAAGATTTGGATGAGCCGGCGGTGGAGCCGCTCTATTCGCAAAAGGATGTGGGCGACACGTTGCCGTTGTTCCGTGATTTGCCGATGCACGGGAACCTGGCGCTGGGCGGTGGGCTGACGGTGGAGACGGTAGAGGCGGGTCACATGCTGGGCAGTGTGTCGATGGTGCTGGCGAGTGAAAGGGTGCGACTCGGGTTTTCCGGGGATATCGGGCGAAAGAATCTGCCGATCATCCGCGATCCGAAAACGCTGCCCGGTTGTGATTACCTGATCATGGAGTCGACCTACGGGGACCGGCTGCATCTGGATGAGGGGGCGGTGGAGGACAAACTGGCGGAGATCATCAACCGGACGGCGGAGCGGGGCGGAAGGATTGTTGCGCCCGCTTTTGCCGTGGGGCGGACGCAGCAACTGGTATTGCTGGTGAACCGGCTGATGCTAGCCAAGAGGATTTCCAAGATTCCGGTGTTTGTGGATTCGCCGCTGGCGGTGAACGTGACGGAGACGTTCAAGAAGTACACGAACCTGTTTGATGAGGAGACGGCGCAACTCTTAAAGGAAGAGGGTGAAGTGTTTGGCTTCCGGCAGTTGCGGTATGTGCGGGAGCTGGAGGATTCGAAGGCGCTGAACAGCTTGCACGGGCCGATGCTGATTATTTCGGCAAGCGGCATGTGCGAGGCGGGCCGGGTGTTGCACCACCTGAAGAACGCGATCGGGAACCCCCGGAATACGGTGCTGATTACGGGGTTTCAGGCTGAGCACACGCTGGGGCGGAAGATCCTGGACAAGTGGCCGGAGGTGCCAATCTCCGGGGAACCGTACCGGTTGCGGGCCGAGGTGGCGAAGATCAACGAACTGTCAGGGCACGCGGACCAGCGGGAGTTGCTGTTGTGGTTGAAGCCACTTGCCAAGGGATTGAAGAAGATCTTTCTGGTGCACGGAGAGCCGCGGCAACAGGCGGCGCTGAAGGTGGCGATTGAGGAGATGTACGGGGTAGATGTGGCGATACCGGCGCGGGGAGAGAAGTACGAGTTGGGCTAGCGCGGGGGCAATCGGTTGCAGCGCTCTTGCCTTGGCGGGGCTGAAACGACGTTAGAACTCGAAGTATGCCGGGGTGATGGCGCGGCACCAGGGAGGCTTGTAGTAAAATCAAGCTATGGAAAACATAGCATCCAGCGTGCGCATACCGGCGGATGCAGTCCATACGCTAACGAAGCTTGCGTTAAAGTTGGGCCAGCCGAAGGCTCAGGTTATCCAGAGGGCTTTGCAGGAGTTGGAGGAACGGGTGTTCTGGTCGGAAGTGCAGGAAGCCTTTGCCCGGGATGCGGCAGATGCAGCGGGAGTGAAGACAGGCGAGTTCGTCGAATGGGAGAAAGCCTCGGAAGCTGACTTGCGAGACGAGACCTGGTGATTGAGCGAGGGCAAATTTACTGGTGTGCGCTGGATCCGGTGGAAGGCCATGAGCAAGGTGCGACCCGGCCAGCGATTATTGTTTCGGCAGATGCTTACAATGCGTCCCGCAGCCCGCTGGTAGCGATTGTTCCCTTGACACGCGCGGCAGCGAAGAACCCTTTGCATCTGCAATTGACGCCCGAGCAAACGGGACTAGAAACTCCCTCGACCGCCTTGATTGATCACGCACGATTTATTGATCGGAGACGGTTGCGAGGGGTTGCCACGGGTCGGCTGGACGCAGTGGCCCTTGCCTGGCTGGACCGGAATTTGGCGCGTGTTCTTGGTTTGGCGCTGGGGAGCTGAGCTGCGGTGTGGATTTCGACTGCTGAAGGCTCTGACAGGGAGTTGGCCGAATTCGATCTGGATGGCGAGATGGCCGTCAAGGCGAAAGGCTCGATTGCACCACAGCGTGCAGCGACTGGCGGAGCCAGAGGAGGCCTTCGTCGGCATTGTCGCGCCAGACGATGCGGGTGGTGAAGGTGGGAAGCGGAAGCGGAACTGGGCGGGCAGCCAAGCCCGGAATGCCAGTGGCGAGGGTGGCCGGGAGGGTGGCGATGAGGTTAGTGTGGCGGAGGACTTCGGCTACGGCGAGAAAGTGGGGCGAGGCGTACTGGAGGCTGCGAGTCAGGCCACGGGAGGCGAGTTCCTGATCGATCAAACCCCAGGGCTCAGCGCGAAAGATGACGGCGGCATGGGAGGCTTGCGCATAGCGCTTGAGGGTGAAGGGGCCGCGCGAGAGGGGGTGGCCCTGACGGAAGACGACCGCGTTCTCTTCCTCAAGCAGGGTTTCGGCGGCGGTGCCTTCGGCCAGTGAGCGGGCATCGGGGAAAAAGCCAATTGCCAGATCAATCGCGCCCAGACGAAGATCGGCTTCGGGAACGGCAAAGAGGGCTTCGAGACGGCGTACTTGCAGACGAAGCTGAGGAGCCTGTTTGGCCAGCAGCGCGAGCAAGGGGGGCAGAATGCGGTATTCGGCGTAATCGGAGAGGGCAACGCGGAAGAGACGCTTGCTGGAAGTGGGATCAAAGCGGGCAGCCGGCGCGAGGGCGAGGCGGAACTGGGTGAGGCCGGCGCGGACGCCCGGGGCCAGGCGTTCGGCGCGGGGCGTGGGACGGATGCCGCGGCCGGTGCGTTCAAAGAGAGGGTCAGCG